>Ga0315338_1002267_pt1 | contig 19734 bp, 16 predicted proteins | sample ASW8metaG_FD_204518 | JGI IMG/M metagenome (GOLD analysis project Ga0315338, IMG submission 204518) | Ammonia-oxidizing marine archaeal communities from Monterey Bay, California, United States - ASW #8 | ecosystem: Environmental > Aquatic > Marine > Coastal | place: USA: California | collected... | reverse complement strand
ATCAGGAGCTGCCAGGTGCCATTGAGGTACGTCGCGCGGAGGGTGGCATCCGCACCTGGATCGCCGAGCCCGGCGAGTACTATCACAGCTTCACGGGCGAGTACGGCGGCCTGTGGCAGCGCCAAGGTCGTGCGCCGCAGACCGTGACCGGCATCGGCTTCACCTCTCAGGGCTTCGACTATTCTGCGGCCTATCAGCGGTTGCCGGACAGCCACGACCCGCGCGCCGCCTTCATCTTCCAAGGCATCGGCGCAGACGCATTGATTGGCGATACCGGTCTCATGGGCGGGGCCGCCGCCGGCTTCGAGATCGATCGCGCCGACCGGCGCCTCGGCACCCCGCCCCACGCGTTGGTGCTGGCCACGACCATGGGCCGCCACACCGACACCTACCTTGCCGTAATCGAGGATCTGCATACGACCGCGGTCAACGTCACCGGCACGACCAGCCCACTGGTCCGGGCCGACATCGTGTTTTATGAGACACCGAACGGCGGCGCGGTGTTCTCGACCGGCTCGATCGCCTTCGCCGGTTCGCTGTCGCCCAATAACTACGAGAACAACGTCTCGCGCATGGTCGACAACGTCGTCCGCCGCTTTCTCGACGAAACACCGTTCGCGACCTGATCTCACACGTCGCGCGCAGCAACAGCGAGGAACTCAAGATGGCCACGAAGGATATCAATCTCTGCTACATCAGCGCGATCGATGCGCTGGCCGCCTTCAAGGCGCGCGAGCTCTCGCCGGTCGAGCTGATGCGCGCCGTCATCGCGCGCTGCGAAGCGCTCAACCCCAAGCTCAACGTGATTACCCACAGCTACTTCGAGCGCGCGCTCGGCCAGGCCAAGGCGGCCGAGGCGCGCTACATGAAGACCGATGGGCGCGTGCGTGCGCTCGAAGGGCTGCCGTTCGCGAGCAAGGACTTTCACGCGCTCAAGGGTGAGATCACCACGATCGGCTCCAAGATCCACGAACACGATCGCCCCAACCATACCTATCCGGTCACCGAGCGCATGCTGCGCGCGGGCGCCATTTTGCATATCCGCACCACGACGCCAGAGTACGGCCACGCCGGCACGGCCCACAGCCCGCTGTGGGGCGTGAGCCGCAATCCGTGGAACCTCGACTACACGCCCGGCGGCTCTTCGGGCGGCAGCGGCGCTGCGGTCGCCGCCGGCATGACGACCATCGCCGATGGTGGTGACGGTGGCGGGTCAATCCGCATCCCAGCCTCGGTCAACGGTATCTTCGGCTACAAGCCGCCCTTCGGGCGCAACCCCCTGGACACGACCACTCCCCACGCGTTCCTGGTCCAGATCGGCGCGCTGACCCGGACGGTGGCGGAGTCCGCGCTGGTGCAAAACGTCGTCTCGGGCCTCCACCTCGCCGACATCAACTCGCTGCGCGGGCGCGTGCGTCTGCCGATGGCCTACCCGGAGATCGCCGGCTGGAAAATCGCCTATTCGCCGGACCTCGGCTACTTTGAGATCGACAAGGAGGTCGAGAAGAACACGCGCAAGGCCGTGCAAGTGTTTCGCGATCTCGGCTGCGAGGTCGAGGAGGTCGATCTCGGCTGGACCTCTGGCGTCCTCAACCAATTTCTGCGTCTGTTCGAGGTCGGCGTGGCCACGGGGGTTCTCGACTACTTGCCGGAATGGCGCTACGAGATGGACCCCAAGGTGGTGGATCTCGCGGAGAAGGGCGCCCGGGTTAGCGCCGTCGAGTATGCCCGGGTTTCAGCCACGCGCGGCTGGATGTACGAAAAGCTCGGGCCGATCCTGCGCGACTACGACGTCTTGATCTGTCCGACGCTAGCGGTGCCAGCGGTCAAGGCCGACCACACCAACATGGACCCCGATTTCGCGATCAACGGCAAGCGAGTGGAGCCTCATCTCGGCTGGCTGCTGACCTACCCCTTCAACATGATGAACCAATGCCCGGTCGCCAGCGTGCCGACCGGCTTTGCCGCCAACGGTGTGCCGACGGGCTTACAGATCGTCGGACGCACATACGACGACACGCGCGTTTTCCGCGCCTCCGCCGCGTTTGAGGCCGCAACGCAATGGTCACGCCACCGACCTGAGCTCACGTCCAGCTGACACTGAAGCACGGGAGACTTCGACATGCCCATGATGGATGGGGCTACTTTCCTAGCCGAGACTCTGCACGGATACGGCGTCACCCATTTTTTCTTCATGCCGGTAGCCATGCACGACGCAATGCCCCACTTCGATCGTCTGGGCATTGTCCCGGTCATGGCTCACACCGAGAAGGGCGCCGCCTACATGGCCGACGGCTATGCCCGCATCAGCCACCGCATCGGCGTCTGTGCGGCTCAATCGGTAGGGTCGAGCAACCTCGCCGCCGGGCTACAGGATGGCTATCTCGCCTGCTCGCCGATGCTCGCGCTGACCGGCCGGCTGCGCCAGAGCCACCAGCATCGCAACGCCTACCAGGAGATCGATCACGTTGCGCCCTTCGCGGCAGTGACCAAATTTAACGCGGAAGTCGGTTCGATGGCGGAGCTCCCGCTGTTCCTGCGCCAGGCCATCCGTGAAGCGACCTCCGGAACGCCGGGACCGACCCACCTCGACCTGTGGGGCATCTGGGGTAACGAGATCATGACGGCCAAAGCCGACCTCGAGGTCGTGGTCGAGGAGGCGTTCGCCCAAGTACCCCCGTTTCGACCCGAACCCGATCTCGGCAGCGTCCAAGCCGCCCTCGCGGCGCTGGCCGAGGCGAAGCAGCCCGTCATCGTTGCCGGGGGTGGGGTCACCGCCTCGGGTGCTAGCGGCGAGTTGATCGCCCTCGCCGAACGACTGCACGTGCCGGTGATCACCGCGTTGAACGCCAAGGAGACCTTCCCTTTCGACCACCCGCTCGCGGTCGGCCCCTCGGGCCTCTACGCACGTACGTGCGCAAACCGCACGCTGGCCGAGGCCGATTGTGTGTTCTTCGTCGGCAGCCACACCGGCGGGCAGGTCACCAACGAGTGGCGCATCCCCCGCCCCGGCACGCGCGTAGTCCAGCTCGACATCAACCCGGCCGAGCTTGGTCGCTCTTTCCCCGTCAGCGTTGGTATGCAGGGCGATGCGCGCGCCTCGCTCCGCAAGATGATCGACAACGCCGATCGTGCGCTTGCGCCCGAGCCAAGCACTGAGCGCATTGCCTGGGTCGGCCGGGTGCAGCGGTTCGTGAGCGAATGGCGGGCCGAAATCGCGCCCGTGGTCGACGCCGAGACGCTGCCGATGCGTCCCGAGCGGTTGTGCAAGGAGCTGACAGCGCTTCTGCCTGACGACGCAGTGCTTGTCTCCGACACCGGCCACTCTGGCATCTGGACGGGCGCCATGATGGACCTCACCTCCGCCGATCAGCGCTACATCCGCTGCGCCGGATCGCTCGGCTGGGGGTTGCCGGCAGCGATCGGCGCCAAGTGCGCGGCGCCCGATCGACCAGTGGTCTGCTTCACCGGAGACGCCGGCATGTGGTACCACCTCAGCGAACTCGACACCGCGCTCGTTCGCGGCATTAACACCGTCACCGTCGTCAACAATAACGCCGCGCTCAACCAGGAACAGGCGCTCAACGAAGAGATTTACGGAGCACGGACTCCCGCCTCCGACTACCTGTGGGTCCTGACCGACTCTGACTGGGCGGCCATCGCCGAGTCGATGGGCTGTTTCGGAGTTACGGTCAACACGCCGAGCGAACTGAGCGGTGCCCTCGAACAAGCACTGAGTGCGGGCAAACCGGCCGTGATCGACGTGAAAACCGACATCGAAGGCATCGCCCGGGCTGCCTGGAACGGCTAGAGGCCGGACGAGACCGTCATTGGAAGGCACCCGCCACTCAAGGGGCGATACCGATCGCGTCGCCAGCAAGATCTTCGCGTTAACGACCAGCACCCATCGGCGGCGCGTCCTGATCAGGCTCCGCCGAGTTCCCCGGCGGCGACATCACACCCGACCCGGCCCACTACCAGGCCATTTGTGGGGCCCTGATGGCAACATCCGACAGGCGCGAGATACCCAGTTTGGCGCGGGGCAGCGACCTCTCCCTCCCAGTCACAAATTGACGGTGTTCGGCTGGTCCACGTATTCTTGCGGGCGACCAAGCAAGCGCCGCTGCGGGAGCTGGGCAGCCAATCATGACGGGGGAGAACGATGAGCGAGGCGCTAGCCGACCTTCGTTCCGGTATCCGAGCGCGGGTGAGCGAACAGACGATCGCGTTGTTCGAGGACGCTCTCGTTTGGGACATGACGCTTCCTTGGGTCGTGGGATTCACCGACGAAGACGTCACCCTGCCGCGCTTCAAGGACGCCGGCGTCAACTTCGCTTCCCTCACCGTCAACGACTTTCCAGGCTCGCTGGGGGGCACCGTGCGCCAGATCGCGGCTGTCACGCGACACGTCGAAGAGCGCGCCGAGACCATGGTGCTCGTGAAGTCGGTCGATGAGATTCGCCAGGCGAAGAAAGATGGCAAACTAGCGTTCGCGTTCAATCTCCAGGAGACCAATCCGCTCGAGGGCGAGGTCGATTTCGTTCAGACCTACTACGCCCTCGGGGTCCGTCACATGTTGATGGCCTACAACCAGAAGAACCGGGTCGGCGACGGCTGCGCCGAGCGCACAGATGCGGGCCTGAGCCGGTTCGGCGTGCGTGTCGTTCAGGAAATGAACCACGTCGGCATGTTGGTCGACGGCACCCATACCGGCTATCGCACGACGATGGACGCAATGGAAGCCTCGTCGGCGCCCTTCATCTTCTCACACTGCCTCGCCCACGCCGTCCATCCGCACTACCGCAACCTCCGCGACGATCAGATCAAGGCCTGTGCCAAAACCGGTGGCGTCATCGGCGTCAATGGCGTCGGCTTCTTCCTCGAAGACGAGGAGGCCTCGAGTGAGGCCGTCGTCCGCCACATTGATCACATGGCGGGCCTGGTCGGGCCAGAGCACATCGGCATCGGGCTCGACTATTGTAGGGATACCAAGCACATCGCCGCCTGGACGCTGACGAATACCGACATGTGGCCGCCCAATGATGGCAAGCCGTTTGGCGAGACCGCGTTCGTCCAGCCCGAGCAGCTGCTCGAAATCGCTGACATCCTGCTATCGCGCCAATACTCGGAAACCGATGTGCGCGGCATCCTTGGCGAGAACTTTGCTCGTGTCGCGAGCCAGGTATGGAAGTGACACACCTGTCGTAGAATAGCGTGCAGCGTGAGGATCGGGGAATCCACGCAGACCGGATGTCGGTCACGATCACGTCCACGAAGAGGCCATCGTGATTGATACGGTCTGTCCGCTCATGTTGCGCCGCCAATACGTCAATTGGTGGATCGAGGGCGGGCGACCGCAGCCGAGCCAACTGTCGGGACGTTCGAGCGAGGCAGACAGTTAAGGGATTACTGACTCTTGCCGTTGGCGGGCGCTCTTTTCGTAGTTGATCGGCGACCGATGGCTCAGCGCCGAATGGCCCCGGCCGAGGTTGCACCAGCCCTCAATGAACGGGAAGACCGCGCTGCGGGCCTCGGCTTTTGTGGGAAATTCCGCAGCTCGAGCAGCTCGCGGCCGCGATCGCGGTCAGCCTGTTTCATCCAGCCATGGAGCCGGCCAGATTGGGCTCATACCGAACTACCACTCGGCGGTAGTCGCGAGGGACCACCCAGCGCCGTCACCGGGGCACGCAACCGCCTTTACTTGCTCTTATTCGCCCGGGCGTGGCCACTCGTCCGTTGAGGACCAAATCTCGGGCACATAACCAACTTTATTTACTCGTTTTCGCACCCGACCTTTCGATCGTCACAGGTTAGTTCCGTGGACGGGAAGCCGACCGTTTCGTAACCCTATATTTTATCCCGGTAGGAACATCGTTGACTTCCGATAGACCTACCGTCTTGCGCCTTCACCGACGACGACGAAGGGAGCCCAGTATTTGGGATGGGCGTAGTTGTCGTTGGCGGCCAGCGCGAACATCGAACGGCGTAAGGCCTCGGAACGCCCGATCTCGGGGTTGGCTTTCAGCTCCTCGAACAGGCCCTGGGTCAGCGCCGTGGCAGAGTGACTCTCCACCGGCCAGTGCGAGACCAGAAGTGCCCGCGCCCCGGCATAGAAGAAGGTCTGGGAGCGTCCGAGAGAACGGGATGATCGATATCGGGCGCGTCAGGCGTAAAAAAGACTACGTTTTCGGGGCTGACGTTCGGTTTGCTCTCTCGTCAAATTCGCGAATGCGATTCCATTCATTGCCGATCGACAGATTGGCCGGGGCGAAATGCCAGCACCGCAATGCAGATGATTGGGGGAACCAACAGCAGATAGGCAAACGCATTGCCGATGTACGTGCCGAACAACAAGATGACAAGGTACATCAACCCAATCAGGCCCAGTTTCACGAACATCTCATCCTTATCGATACGGGGCACGAATAATGCAAGCGGTCCGAGAATGACGAGCAGTTCCAGGAGGGCACCGGTGAGTAGGCTCTTAGACGCCGTCGCCAGATTGAACACATTAGGCCGCTCATCCGCGAACGTCAGGAAGTTTGCCGGATCATAGATTCCCGGTTGGATGAACAAGTCGAGGTTGAACAACACCAGCAAAACAGGTCCGGCGGTCAGCGGCAAATAGAACAGCCGCCAACGCCAGTTCAAGATTACGTAGATCATGCCAATTGCAACGCCGGTCTCGCGGTTTGCTACCGCCACCACCAGGACGATCAGGAACGGAACCATCTGGCGACGCAGTGCAAAATAGATTGCGGCCGCGATCGCGGCTGTTTCGATATAGGTGAAGGTTTCCTCGATGTCGCCGCAAACGGTCAAGAAGGCAAAGTACGCAAACACCGCCACCCCGACGATCGCGAGGAGGTCGCGTCCGGCGGCGGGCAGGATGAGCCGAACAGACAGGACGGTAAAGAGCAGCGCCGCAGTGGCAAATAACGCGTAGTGCAGATACTGGACGTATAGGGCCGCCTTCGTTCCAGCCACCGAGCGCACAAGTTCGTAGACCAGGACTTCGACCGACTTGTACGCCCAGCGAAGCTTGTGGCGTTCGCCGAGGCTGGGGGGATCCGCGATTTGTCGAACGCGCATGCCTTCGACTTTGTGGACGAACATCTGATAGTGCATTTCTTCTGCTTGTGCGGCGTATTCCTGTCTGTCTGTGCTCGGATCCGCGAGGCCCGCCGCGCGTATATCGATGTCTGTCGAGTTTATTTTGAACAAAAGCAGAAATATCGCGACCAGATAGAGGGCGAATACCAGCCAGGCTCGCCAGTCCCTCACCAGCTCGGTCATGCCACTATTCCCATGCGATGGACCGGCTTTCCCGCCTCATCAGATCACCCGCCCCGCCAGCCTCGCGTTTGGCCTCAACACGGAAGTGATCCTCCCAGTACTCCAATACACGCAACTCGAACGGGTCGCCGAACGAGATCCATTGATCGATGTCGAATATTACGAATCGTGCACCTTCTTCAAGCAAGGTGTTGATGCTGGTTCCGACGTAGTATTCCCCGCCAACGGTGATGCCGCGTGCGATCATGGTCTGGGCTCCACGCTTGAAGTCGCCGGCCCGCCGATACCAAAACGTACCCACGACCATCGGGTCTTCCTCAGGCCGGTCGCCAACGGTTCTCTTCTCGACGACCTCGGTGACCGTACGGCCATCGTCGGCAACGCGGCAATACGCGAATGCCGAGGGGTCCTTGAGTACGGCTCCCGACATGCGGTAGGTCCAGATCACGCCGTCCACGCTCTGGTCATCGATAAGCGCCCTCCAGGCAGACCCATCATACCGGACCTCATAATCACAGGACGCAATGAGCAACTGGGCGTCGTCAGGCAAGTGGCCGATAGCCAACAGGCAGGTGGCTGCCTGGCCGCTGGTAATCTCCTCGACCGGCACCACAATGCTTGACTCCGAGAATGCCTCCAGCGCGGCCCGGATGGGGTGGCGGGCCACGTCCTCGGCGCGGGGAAGAAAGACCCATTGGTCCGCAGTCGGCATGGATGCCGCTGCGCGCACGACCATCGGTTCGCCGCGCACTGGAATCAAGGGCTTGGCGACGCGATAGCCGTCGGCCCTGAAGCGGCTTCCACGCCCGGCCATCGGGACCAGATTGATGCACATCGCCGCCGACCCGGCAGCAGCGCTTCGAGGTGGCTGCGGCCCCGCCAAATAAGACCACCAGAACAGATATTGCCTGACGTCTTCGGGGGTGCCATAGCACAAGAAACGCTCGATCTCATGGACCACGACGTCGAGACCGTCACCTACCATGTGGTTGAACAAGAGGCTGACGTACGCTTCGGGCAGTTCGTCGTTACCACCGCCCACCATGCGAGCGTAGCGGCGGAATATCGCCCACGAACCGAAATAGTAGGTGCCTGCCGAGGCGTATTCCTGGGTGCGGTCGCTGGTGAAGCTGCGCTTTTCGCGCAATTCGATGAACCGGTCCCCATCGGTGGACACATAAGCGTAAAGTGTGTCGCCGAAGGACGCCGGGTGAAATCCTCGGAACACTGCCAATGCGCCGTCGTTTCCCAGTGCATGGCGCAAAAACGCACCATAGTCCCAATCGACGGAAAAATCACAGTAAGTCACGATCACCGCCTCGTCGTCAGGGATCGAAGCGACCTGCAGCGCCGAGTAGGTCGGCCCTTCCTCGTGAGGTGGGATCACGCACACTTCGACGTTCCTGGCTAGCGCTTCGAGAATATTGGCAATCTCGGGGTTCTGGCGAACCTGGTCGTCGTTGACCACCACATGGAAATGATCGCGCGGCGAAAACATGTCGAAGACGTGGGCGATCATCGGCTTGCCGCCGAGATCTATCAGGAACTTCGGCCCCTGGTACCCGGCGGCATGGAAGCGGCGGGAGTGGCCGGCAGCCGTGACGACTACGTGCATGAGTTTCGGCTGGAGCCGGTCAGTGAGGCACCGATGGCCGCCAGTAGGCGACCGATTCCTTGAGCGCCTCGACGACGGTCGAGTCGGTAGGCTCGCGCTCGCGGAAGCTCAGCTCCAGCAGCAGCTCGGTGTCCGATGCGCCGGCCTCCCGTAGAGTCCTGACCACTCGGCCAGGGTCGATGCGGCCGCCCCGGTTGTGCTCGGCGGTAAACGGCCAGTGCCCGGATTTGTCGTGCGAGCTCTGCTTTAGATGAATGAGCGGCGCCTCGGTAGCGAATGCCCTAAGCCAGGCAAAGGGGTCGGTGTCGTCGGGGTTGCTGGACGCCGCGTCGCCGTGATCGACATCTAGGCACAACTTGATCGGCAGTGGCGCGCCGCGGTTGACGTCGTCCATCAGCCGGCGTGTTTCAACGATGGTCTCACCTTGCTCACGCCTGATCGACATGGGCTCCCAGCTTAGAAACTCGAGGCCGATATGTTGGGCGTGATGTCCGATCCTGTGCCACCCCTCGATGTTCTGCTGACGGCGCTGCTCGCGGTGATCGCGGTCAGCGTTGTCGCGATGGGTAAAGATGCCGAAGTGGCTGCCCATGCTGTGGGCGCCCAGGTCGAGCGTCAGATCAGCGAAGTGTTTGAACCACCGCACCCAGTGCTCGCGCACGTCGGCGTCTGGGTGCGCCAAGTGGTTTACCCGCGTGAACGCCCCGGTAAAGGTGCTCGTGACCTTCGTGCCGTAGCGCTCGCAGCCCTTGACGATACGTTCCACCTGGTCCTTGAGGACCTTGCCAGGCAGATCCGGATTGAGGAGGTCGGCCGTCAACTGCACTGACTTGACCCCTAATTCGGCGCCGACGATCCGGGTCCACTCTTCGGGCTCGCAGTAACGATTGACAGCAAACCCGGTGTTGATGCCGAGACGAAAGTTCATAAAGTGCCCCAGCGCCTTTCAGCGCCTTGGGCGATCGCGTCGCGCAGATAGTGAATACTGGACACTAGGTCGACGTCCGCGCGGAACAGCCCGGACGATCCGCCAACCAAGAGATCGGCACCGCCAGCGACCATGTCGGGAACGTTCTGTGGACTAACGTTGCCGTCGACCGCGAGCTTGATGTCGAGCTTCAGGTCGTCAACCAGCTGGCGCAGCTTTTCCAGTTTACGGATGGTCTGGGGAACGAGTTTCTCTCCCTTGAAGCCAGGGTTCACCGTCATCAGCAAGATCACGTCAACGTCCTCGATCACGTATTCGAGGGCGTTGAAGTGTGTGCCGGGGCACAGCGCGACACCTACGCGGGCGCCCTTGCGCCGCAATGATACCAGGTCGCGGTGCAGGTTGCGGCAGCACTCCTGGTGAATGGTGAAGATGTCGCCCGGAGATACTTCGAACTGGTCGAACAACCGGTTCGGTTCTTCGACCATCAGGTGATAATCCGAGCGAAGACGAGAGCGATTCCGAAAAGTGTTGATAATGCTGGACCCCATGGTGAAATCTGGGGCGAACCAGCCGTCGACGACATCCCAATGCAGGTAGTCGATCTCTTCCCGCTCAAGAATCTCCAGTTGCCTACCGGCATCAAGCCAGTCGACACACATTATCGAGGCCGAGACTTCGACTTTGGGGGAGTTCGACGTCGCGGTGTCTTGTGAGGCTATCTCCCGGTCGTGCTCGAACTCTGCCATGGATCAATCGCTAGGATGGACCACGACTTTAATGGAGGCACCAGACCGGGCGTCTTCAAACGCTGCGCCGATCTCCTCAAGCGGATAGGTTCGCGAGATGAGCTGCCTCAAATCGATGGCGCCCGAGTCTAGGAACTCCAGTGCCTTCTTGTGCTGTCTGGGGGTCGAACCATGAGATCCGGTGACATACGCCTCCCGGTAGTGCAGGTGATTCGAGAAAAAAGAAATTGGCGGCGCCGACTTCGGCAACCCACCGAACAGATTGACGACTCCCCGTTTAGCCACCATGGCAATGGCTTGCTCGTGGGCCTCTACCGAGAGACATGCGGTGAAGATCGCGTCGCCACCGCCGCCGCCGGTCATTTGCATGACCTCGTCGACGGGATCGGTCTCGGTCGGATCGATGACGTCGCCGACCCCCGTATTTCTGACGAACTCACGGCGGTGCGGCGATGGCTCTACCACGATGACCCTTGAGGCCTCGAAGGTCGGCGCCAGCCCAGCCAACATGATTCCGATAGGACCGGCACCAAAAATCACAACTACCGCCCCAGGCTTGATCAGCGCGCGTTCGTACCCGTTCAGACAACACGCCAGGGGCTCGGCCAGCGCCGCCATGTCGAAGTCGAGATTGGCGTTGAACTTCCGGATCGGTCCCAGTTCGACGACGACCGGCTCGAGCAGGACGTACTCCGCGAAGCCGCCGTCGAACTGATGGCCGATGGCCAGGTTGACATCGCAGTTGTTGGGCCGGCCCGCGGCGCAATGCGCACACTTTCCGCACGGCACATCGGCTCCCACCGACACCCGGTCGCCGATTGAGTAGCCTGAAACGTTTTCGCCGATTCCAGCTATTTCTCCGGCAATTTCATGACCAATGATGCGGGGTGGCTCGATCCGCGAATTCCCTTCGCTGAAGATACGCAGGTCCGACCCGCAAACTGCGCAGCTCCGCACTTTCACCAGCAGCGATCCCGGCACGACGGCAGGAACTGTCGTCCGTTCGAATCGAAGGTCGCCCGGCCCGTGCCAAACCGCCGCCTTCATGTCTGCCGCGACGGTCACTCCCCCTCACTCCCGATCATGTATAATGTACCACCAAACACCGGTCTCATCTCGACAATTTCCAAGCCGGCCGGGGGTGGGCGCTTGGACAACAGACGCCGCACCCCGAATTTCTGGACCGCTTGGGCGAGGTCTAGGTTGGCATAGACCGACCTGAGGGTGGCTGCATACTCAGCTGCTGCCGTACTGTCTACCCGGGTGTTGTGCATGGCCAGCCAATACCCCACGCCGCTTGTACCGATACCCACTGGCGTTAACTCCGCCAGCACCCCCGGCTTCAGCGACTGCAGGTTTCCGGGCGACATGAAGGCAATGAATTCGTCCTCGCTCCAGCCGACTAGGTGCGCGTATAGGGCCAGTCCCTCAATGATATGCGCCGAAGATACGGCGTTGGCAAACAGGTTCACCCAGAGGGTTCCATATCCGGTGTGGTTGGGAATCAGCATATTGACCAACGGAAGGTCGGCGACGAGGGTGGCGCCTTCGGGGGCGCCTGCAGAAAGGGATTCCAGCATCTTTCTGGTGTCTGCGACGGTCATCTGGCCCGCGTTGCGCTGGTGCTCCAGGGCACGCTCCATCGACGCCACCGCGAAGAACGACAACGCCGCCACCAGCAACACTAGGTACACGGCGGCAGCCCGATTGAAGAACCAACTCATGCCCGCCCGCACCAGCATGATGACCGGTTGGGCTTCGGTGCCGGCGCGAAATCGCGACCGCGGCTGGGCTAGGTAGTAAAGCACCGGCACGAAGTAATAGAAATGCAAGAAGAACATCCCAAGCCGCGTGAATATCAAATCTGGCGGTACGCCAATTCCCAGTACCGGTCGCATGTTGATCAAGATGAATTCGGCCCCCATGAGCACAAAGACGGGCCAGAAGCGGGTAAACAGCTCATAGATGTCGATGCGATCGACGACGTAGGTGACAGCCAGCAATGCCAATGGAAGCGCGAAGTAAGCAGCTAAATAGAAGGCGCCAAACGGGCTGTCAGCCTCGGTCCGCACATCGAGGGCGGTAAGTCCCAGGGCCGCGCCGCCCGTCAGGCCCAGGTACCCGAGCGCGGCTGGGAGCAATACCACTACGGCCAGGGCCGCCTGCGCACCGACCTGGACCGCCAGTCCGCGCAGCGCGCCATGGCGGTTCTGGCGGTGCAGGCGAATTGGAAATGCCGTGAACCAAAACACCAGGCCCACGACGGCGTTGACGATGTGGACCTGGCTTTGCAACGCCCACAAGATGGTCAAGATCGAAAGCAGACGGCGATCGAGGTGCCGCGTCTTGACCGAGTAGTAGAACAGTCCCAAGAACGCGAACAGGCTAAATGCCGGAATCGGAAAGAAGGACGCCTCTAGTGGTTGAATGGAGCCAAGCTCGCGCCAGCCTTGGCCGCTCAATACACCGCTCAAGAAATCGCGGAGCGGCGCTGACGCAAACGAAACCAGGGCCAGCGCTGACAGCGCGACGCACCACCGGCGCGTCAAATGGCGCCGGAAAACATAGAAGAGAAGAACGAAACAGGCGGCAGGAAAGAGGACGTGACCGATGATCGAGGCACCGCCGAGGCCAAACAGCTTGATCAACAACCCGTGAACCCAGATGGACAGGTAGGGGTAAAAACTTAGGCCGGATGCCTGGGCATCAATGGACGCCAGCACCGGAAAGAGGTTGCCGTCCGCTACCTTGGCGCTCAGCAGCTGCCAGCTCGCGAATTCACTCCATTCGGCCGGGGTGAATGAGGTATTGCCCGCCTGGCTGCGAACACCCACAATCCATTGCAGACCGTCCCAACCAGCGAACACCACAGCCGCCCAAAGCCCACCAATGCCCACAACAGCAGCATCGACTTGCTCACGACTCCACAACGTGGCGTCGAAAAGGCGGAGAACGGGTCCAGCCCGGCGGGAATGGTTTGAGTCAGGGGCTTGCATTGGCCCAACCGACAGTATGCTCGCCGCAACCTACCATAGATCCGGCCGCTTGGTGCATACCGCGTCCATGGTCATGCCCGCGGTTTCGAGTTCCCGCCGCATCTCACCAATTTCGCGGAGTTCGCGTCCGTGCAATTCCGGGGACACAAGGCACAGCCGATACCCCGCACCGCGCAGTGACGCATATTCGGCGGCGTCGAGGGGCAAGCCGTTGAACACGTCGATCCATGCCCAATCGATCTTGCCCGCAAGCGCCAGGGCACCGGCGACGGGTTCAAATTCCGAGACACGGATCGCCAGCCGCGACTCGCCGGAGCGCACCATTTTCATGAGGGCCGGAAATGAGAGGTCGAGCATGAAGAAATTGTCGATCCCGCGCTGCACGGCCAGGTTTCTGACACGGGTTTCAATCCCTTCCTCTTTGACGTTCAAGATCGCGAACCTGTGGTGATAGGCGTCCAGCCAATCCTCGAAAGCGAGGCTGTTGGTAAACGCCTCGTGGTGCACTACGAGGCGGTCTCCGAAGGCGTGAAGATCCATCTCGACACCGTACTCCGGGAGTGCCTTTCGCAGCCCCGCGAGTTCGTTTACGCGGTGGAGAATCTTCAGCATCGCGACACGCCCTAATTCCCCGACCGCAGGCGGCGGCGAAGGCCGACGGAATACGCCATGGTCCGCCTGGCCAGGCGCAGCTTTGCAGCCAGTGTGTCGTTGTGGCCGACCCCGTGCTCGCGCGGCCCGAAGTACACGGAAAGGCGGCGGATGGGCAAACCCCGGTGCACTGCCTTGTAATAAGCATAGAGGTCGAGGGAGAAATCGTTCGGGGGGTCCTCCCACGACTCGAAAAACGAGCGTGGGAAGATATTGGGCTGGGCGTTGATGTCCCACATCCTGGCGCCCAGTACGATCGATTCAAACGCAGCCATACCCCAGGTGAACGCAACGGCCCCGAGCGCCCGCCCGTACCGGCTGCCCTTGATGAACACCACGCCGTCTCCCGCAGCGCGGATGACGTCTAGAGCCTTGAGCGCATCGCCCGGATCGGCCTGCAGATCAGCGTGAGTCCAGCCCAAGTACGGAGCAGAGGCAGCTCGCAAGCCGCTGAGGATACCAAAGCCGTAACCCTGATTTACGTCGACGTCCACGCGGCGGGCATAGCTGTGGTCGGGCAGCATGCGTGCAAGCACCTCGCGTGAATTATCGGTGGAGCCGTTTTCAACGAACACGACCTCGACGTCTTCGCCCGCGAATGCCTCGGCGCAGCGCTCCACTAGCCGGGGCAGGTTGGCGGATTCGTTGTAGCAGGGAATGACCAGCGAAAGCCGTGGCGCTTCGGTTTGGCAATCAGTCGGCATAGACCTTCAGCATCACCTTGATGATCTCATGGCGCCGCACGCGCTTCCTGTGTTCATTGAGCCGCCGAAGGGCTTCGGGCAGGCCGTCGAGATCGACGTGGAGCGAAACAAAGCTGGACGGTGCCAGGCCTTCCGCCATGAGGCCCAGGGCCACGGTCCAATCGCTGGCCTCGCGGCCATCGTAGCCTGAGTTCCAGGTGCCCTTGACATGTAGTTCCTTGCGCAGAATCGAACTCACTAGCGCTTGGCCCAGGGTCAGGTCGCCTGAGATGTTTCCCATCCATACCACGGTACCGTTGGGCGCAGCCAGCTCGATCGAATTGCTGTAGGTCTCCGGGGCACCGCAAGCCTCGATGACGATGGGGAAGCGTGTGCCGTTGTCGGTGAGAAACTCCGCCCACTCCTCAGCTGAGTCCAGACGATGACACGCCACCCCCAAAGACGCGGCCATGTCCAGCTTGTACTGATTGCGATCCACGAGTGTCACGGCCACCCCAGGCCTTCGCATGGCCAGCACGTGAACTGCAATCAAACCCAGAAAACCGGCGCCGATGATGGCCACTTCGCCGCCGCCCCGATTCTGTTCCAGGAGGCCGGCGCGTGTGAGAGCATGGATCACCACGGAGGTCGGTTCCAGCAAGGCCGCATCGTCGAGGGACACGTGGTCCGGTACCGGCAGCAAATTCCAAGCCTTGACGTTCAGCCGCTCGGCGAAACCACCATCGCGGCGCGAGCCGTAGTAGCTGTAGTTGGCGCACACCGAAAACGCCTTCCTTGCGCAAGCCTCACAGACACGACAGGGTAAAAGGGGAAAGATTGCCACCCGGTTGCCGACCTCGAAGTCTTCGCCAACGGCCGGCCCGACCTCCGCGATCTCGCCGGCCATTTCGTGGCCGATGATGACCGGATAGTGGTAGGCGCCGCCGTCGAATGCCCGGGGCACGTCTGACGAGCACACCCCCGCAGCGCGAATGCGGATGCGGCATTCGTCTAATTCGAGGCCGGCATCTGGAACCTCCTTGACCTCGAGCCGTTCATTGGCGGCTAGGACAACTGCCCTCACGACGGCCCCGTCATCTTACGGGCTTCGGATTCAGGCGGCACCGAGGGTACGGGGCGGCGGAACACAATGGTGCGCACGAGCACGAAATTGAGCACCGTGGTAACCGCGATTCCAACAAATTGTGATAGCACTTCGACAACGCCAAGTATTTCGGTTGCGAACCATTGGGTTGTCGAGTGTGCTCCCAGCGTAAAGGTGCTAATAGCCAAATAAGCCGGAAATCCCGCCCAAATTGACACCTTCGATTTGAAAGTCCAGGTGCGGTTGAGCACGAACGCAGGGACGACGGCAACCGAAAAACCGAGGGCGCCAGAAATCAAGTAGTGGGTCCCCACGACGACCAAGAAAAAGTAAAATATTGCGTAGTTAATCGCCGTATTGGTGACGCCAACGATGCTGAATCTGACGAACTGGCTCGCCAAGCCGCTCAACGGCCGGTCGCTTCCGATCACACCAACCATCGCTGCGAACGATCGACCCACGCGCTCGATGAGCCGGACATTGGCGAGGTCTGTCAGGTTCCGGTGTGCGACGTCCCGGCCATCGGAGCCTCGGCGAGACGGTCAAAGTGCTGGGCCTCGGGCTGTCCTGCGAACATACCGACGAAGTTCCTGAACACCTTCACCGCAATCATGCCTGGACTGAAAATCCGGATCATATAGGGCAAGTTAAAGGGGTCGCGCAGCACCATCAAAAGGTAGGTCTTGAGAATGAAGCGAGGAAAATTGAACCCCTCGAATTCCTTGGGAGTATACGCCCGCGAGCCGTCTGAATAGTTCTGTGGAAGCAGCCCGTCCTCGATTTCTCCCTTGGCCACCAGATCGTCATAGACGGGCGTGCCGGGCAGGGGCTGAAAATTATTCAAGAAGACGAAATTGAACCTGCAGCGCTTGATCAGATCAGATGTTTCTTCGAGGTCCACTGGCGCTTCGCCCGGATATCCGATAATGAAGTAGGCTTGAACCTTCAGGCCGGCGGCGCGGATATCGTTAACGACCTTCGGTACGATCTCGATGTCTAAGTCCTTCTTCATAATATTTAGGACCTTCTGCGAGCCGCTTTCCGGTGCGACATTCAGCGACCGCCACCCGGCACGCTTCATCAGCAACCACAGCTCGGGGCTGCCCTTCTGCAGCCGGATACCATTCGGCGTACCGAATCCTATGCCGGGTAAATCCAAGGCGATTATGGCGCGGCAAAATTCCATAGCGTAGCGCCAATTAAACGTGAAGTTATCGTCAATAATATTGAACCAACGAATCCCCTTCTCGTGGTACAGATACTTGACCCAGTCCACCATGTACTCAACGCTGTGGGTTCTGATCGGCCTTCCGTTCAGATCTGGCGCCGCACAGAAAGTGCACCGATACGGGCAGCCCCGCGTCACCCAGATCGGCGCATTGCGTTTGGCAGGGGTGTTCCAGCGGTACCCCGACGCAATGTACCCATCCAAGTCAATGGAGTCGTAGTCGGGCATGGTGATCACGTCTAGATCATCCTTGCGCTCCATATCGTTGAGGATCAAGCCTCCGCCGCCCGGATCGCGATATGTCAGTCCCTTCACCGAGCCGTAATCCGGCAACGGGCGGCAAAACTGATCCAGAAACACCGGGAACGAAAGATCGGCTTCGCCACGGAAGATGAAATCGACCTCCTCGTGCTCCATGACACGCTCGGGATACGACGATGGATGCGCACCGCCGGCCAGGGTAGTGACGCCTGGGATGCTCGACTTGGCAACTCGCAGTACTTCGAGCGCCTCTTTGAATGTCGGTGACCATGTCGAGACGCCAACGATGTGAGGGGCAAACGCCTCCAACTCGTCCCTAAACTCGGCCGAATTCGCATCGATTCCTCTGAGAGAGCAATCGATGATGCGGACATCATACTTGGCCGCATCAACATTGCTCTTCAGGTATCCAAGAGCGATCGGGATGACATAGTGGGCGTCAAACCCTTTCGGCCAGACAAGAGCCACCCTGAGATCACTCATCTGCGTCCCCCATAAACTCCCATATTTCCCAGAATGCGTCGTCCCAATCGGTGGCATTGGTAGCACAATGCGCATCCGATAGCGAATTCAGCCCTGAGCTGTCACGATAGGCTGTGGTCCGCTCTTAATCGGGCTATGGCACCATGAGGGCGCACTTCGACCTGCACAACCATTTGATGGCGTTGTTGCCCTCCTTGATGCGCTGTTCCGCCGTGCGCGGCTTAGACCGACAGAGTGGCGCCGTTGATGACATAGAGAGCGGCAACCATGACGGCCAAGGCCGAAAAGATCAGGGCAGGCCGGATCATTAGGAGCTTCGGGACGACAAGGCATACTACAACCAAGCCCAGCAGCTACAGGCCGGCCACCGCTACCATGAGGCCCTTTTGGATCGCCGAGGGCCTCCAGGCCACGGCCGGGGCAACAGCACAATGGGTGGGTACTGATGCGCGCCGCTATCTACGCTCGCTATAACTCGGACAACCAGCGCGACGCGTCTATCGAGGATCAGGTGCAGCTGTGCCGGGAGCGGGTCGAGCGGGAAGGCTGGCGGCTGATTCAGACATACGCGGACCGTGCGATGAGCGGCAGCAGTCTACTTCAGCCCCAGGATCCAAGCACTGACCGAAGATGCCATGGCGGTTCTGTTCGATGTGATCGTTGCCGAGGCCCTCGACCGGCTCTCACGCGACCAGGCCGATGTCGCCGGCTTCTGCAAGCGCATGAAGTTCGCCGGGATCCGCATTGTCGCTTTGGGCGAGGGCGAAATCGCTGCGATCCTCGCACTCGCCTCAAACGGCAAAAAGCCCGCCGCAGCGCGCGACGGGCTTGAGCAAGTAAAGATGGTTGCGGGGGTAGGATTCGAACCTACGACCTTCAGGTTATGAGCCTGACGAGCTACCGGACTGCTCCACCCCGCGTCAATGATGAATGACGGTCGGCCCGCCTCTTGGGAGGACGTCGGCCGCTTCGTGAAAGTCACTGGATGTCCGGCGCTGGAGATGCCCGCCCCCCGACCGGTGATACCCGCCGCAGGACACACCCACGATGGATCGAGCGGCCCGTAACGGGCGGCCCGGATCCAACATCCCCGGCCTTGGCAGGCCCGGCGGCGACCTACTCTTCCACGCCTTAAGACGCAGTACCATCGGCGCTGAGGGTTTTCACGGCCGAGTTCGGGATGGGATCGGGTGTGGGCCCCTCGCTATGACCACCAGGCCGGCAAAGACCGGCTCGTGCCCCGCCCCAACAATAGCGCCACGTGACGTTAGCCTGGGGGGAGGCCTGAAGGGTTGGGCATCTGGGGCACCGGCGGCGCATGCCAGGTGATCGGGCTGATCACCACACATGGCGATATCGCACGCCCGCAAGCGGGCGCTAATCAAGCCAATCGAGCGATTAGTACCAGTTAGCTTCACGCGTTACCGCGCTTCCACACCTGGCCTATCAACGTGGTGGTCTTCCACGGCTCTCAAGGGAAAACTCGTTTCGAGTGGGGCTTCCCGCTTAGATGCTTTCAGCGGTTATCCCGTCCGTACTTAGCTACCCGGCGATGCCGCTGGCGCGACAACCGGTACACCAGAGGTACGTCCACCCCGGTCCTCTCGTACTAGGGGCAGCTCCTCTCAGTTTTCCAACACCCACGGCAGATAGGGACCGAACTGTCTCACGACGTTCTAAACCCAGCTCACGTACCACTTTAATCGGCGAACAGCCGAACCCTTGGGACCTGCTTCAGC
>Ga0315338_1002265_pt1 | contig 19754 bp, 18 predicted proteins | sample ASW8metaG_FD_204518 | JGI IMG/M metagenome (GOLD analysis project Ga0315338, IMG submission 204518) | Ammonia-oxidizing marine archaeal communities from Monterey Bay, California, United States - ASW #8 | ecosystem: Environmental > Aquatic > Marine > Coastal | place: USA: California | collected... | reverse complement strand
GTTGGATTTGTTGTTTTCCAGTCTGTAGCTAATTGAGGCCCTATAGACATATCTAAGCCTCTTGTAACAAGAGCTTCGTATATTTGTCTTGATACCATTGTTGTTGGTCCTTCGTTTTGAGCATGTGGATCAAGTGTTAAACTATCACCTTGCATTGACCATTTAATTGTATTTTTTGCTGCCCAAGAATTTGAAGATATTACAGCAAACAAAATTACAAATAAAAATTTAAATAAATTTTTAAATTTCATATTTCCTCCTTAATTATTACGACAAAAGTCTATCTCTATAATGGATTAAACTAAAGGAAAATTATGGTACTAATTTTTTGAAATTTTGGTAAAGAATATTTGAGTATTTGTTCATATTTGACATGTGAATTTTTGCTTCTTCATCAAATTTTTCTAAAGCCCCATCACCTAGCTGCTTTTCTAAGGCTGACTTATACTCTGGCACACAACCCCATTCACCTACAGTTGTATCTTTTACTTCAATATGAAATTGTATTCCGTATGCATGTTCTTGATATTTAAAAATTTGATATTTAGTTTCTGGCGATGATGCTAGAAGAGTTATATTTTTATTATTTTCCAAATTTTGAACTTCGTAAGAATGCCATTGTAGAGATGTAATTTTTTCTGGAAATTCTGAAAACAATAAATCACTTTTTTTGTTTTGAGAAAAATTTACATTTAGCATACCTATTTCTGGATACTTAGATTTAACAACATTTCCTCCAACCACTTCTCCTAAAAGCTGACACCCTAAACAAAAGCCAAGGTAGGGTTTTTTTAGTTCAACAACAAACTCTTTGATTTTTTTTTTCTCCTCTATAAGCCAAGAGTAATCTTTTTCCATCCATGTATCCATTGGTCCGCCCATACAAAACATTGCATCAAATTTATTTAAATCACTAGGAATTTTTTCTCCTTCATCTAATTCAATTGTGGTTAGTTTAACACCCTCTGCAATCATTAAGTCTTTAATGTATCCAGGATCTTCTATGTTAATATGTTGTAAAACAATTACTTCCATCATTTACTTACAGGTTTTAAAAGTTTAATCATTTTTTTATGATTAGAACTGTTTCCTGATACTATAATATTTCCTGCATGAACGGCATCTTTATTATTCCATGTGGTTATTATACCCCCGGCAGCTTTCACAATAGGAATAATTGGATGAATATCCCAAATTTTATTTATACATTGAAATACAATGTCTAATCTTCCTTCAGCAAGATGCACATAACTTAATGCATCGAAACATGGAAACTGCATTTTCTTTAAAACTTTGGGAATTTTTTGTTGTTTTTTAACAGAAAGCCACCCGTGAAAAGCTCCCGCCACTATTGATTTATTAAAAGAAGTTTTTTTATTTACTAACAATTTTCTTTTTTTTCCTTTTTCAAAAACATAAGCAATTTTATCATTATAATTTAAATAATATTTTTTTAGTTTTGGAAAATTTGCCAAACCCAATACTGGATAACCTTTGTAGTTTAGTGAAATTAAATTGCTCCACGTTGGATTTCCAATAACATAAGATCTTGTTCCATCAATTGGGTCAATAATCCAAGAAAAATCGTTTTTATTTCTTTTGGGACTTAGTTCTTCTCCTATGATTTGATGAGCAGGAAATTTTCTGCTTATTTTTAATCTTATAAATTTTTCAAATTCTTTATCTGAAGTTGTTACTGGGTCATAACCTTTGCCCTTTAATTTGTTAGTGATTTTAAACGGTTTATCTAATTTTTTAAAATAAAACTTTGTTAAATCTTTAGCTAATGAATTAAGAAAATTATAATAAATTCTATATTTTTTGAATTTTACCTCTCGCATGGTCCGTTGTCTTACTATTTAATTTAACTTGATTAAAGCATAATTTTAAATAATTCTTGCGATAAAATAATTAAAATTAAAACACTAATATTGATGGAAAAGATTCAGTCACATGCAAAACTAGTTGTAGTTGGTGGGGGTATATTGGGTGTAAGTTTGTTGTACCACTTAACCAAAGAAGGATGGAAAGACTTAGTTTTGATAGAGAAAGGAGAACTTACTTCAGGTTCTACCTGGCATGCTGCTGGACAATGTCCACACATGATAGGAAGTTATAATTTAGCTAAAGTGCATTTGCATTCCACAAATCTTTATAAACAATTAGAAAAAGAAACTGGTCAAGCTACAGGTTTTCATGATTGTGGTAGTTTAAGATTAGCTTATAAAAAAGAAGATATTGATTGGTTTTATTATATTAAAGGAATTTTAGATAATGTTGGTGCGCCTTCTGAAATTATCTCTACTGAAGAAATTAAAAAAATTCATCCATTTATAAAACCTGATGGAATTGTTGGTGCTTTTTATACCCCTGAAGATGGTCATACTGACCCAACCAGCACCACAAATGCTATGGCTAAAGGAGCTAGAAATGGTGGAGCAAAAATATACAGAAAAAATAGAGTAACAGATATTAAATTGCTTCCATCGGGAGAATGGAAAGTATTTACAGAAAATGGAAATATTATTTGTGAACATGTTGTTAACGCTGCGGGAAGTTTTTGTCCAGAAGTTGGTGAAATGGTCGGGTTAAAAAATATACCAAGTATAAACATGATACATCATTATTTGGTAACAGATGAACACCCAGAAATTAAAAAACTAACAAAAGAATTGCCAGTTACAAGAGACCCAGAAGCTTCTGCCTATTTAAGACAAGAAGGTAATGGCTTATTAATTGGTCCTTATGAAATGGATGCAAAAACTTGGGCTTTAGACGGGATGGACTGGAAATTTGATATGGAGTTATTAGAACCTGAGCTCGATAGAATTGAAAAACATTTAGAAATAGGGATGAATAGAATTCCTAAGTTTAAAGATGTAGGTATTAAAAAAATTATTTGTGGACCAATTACCCATACACCTGACGATAATTTTTTAGCTGGGCCTGCTCCAGGATTAAAAAATTTTTGGATGGCTTGCGCTGCAAGTATAGGAATTGCTCAAGGAGGAGGGATTGGAAAATATTTGGCTCAATGGATAGTTCATGGAGATTCTGAAATTAATATGTTGGAATTTGAACCAAGAAGATTCATGAGCTGGGTAACAAAAAATTATGCTATTGAAAAATCTACTGACCAATACAAAAGAATGTATGTAACACCAATGCCAAATGAAAGTATTGAAGTTGGAAGACCTAATAAAATAACTCCAATATATAAAAAATTAAAAGATATGGGAGCTATGTATCTAGATACTTATGGGTGGGAAAAACCTACATGGTTTGCAAAACCAGGAATGAAAGAAGAATATAGTTTTAAAAGATCAAATGCTTTTACTTATGTACAAAAAGAATGTGAAAATGTTCAAAAAAATGTTGGTATTCTAGACTTAAGTACTTTTGCAAAATATGAAATTAAAGGAGAAGATAGCGAGTCTTTTTTAGATCGATTGTGTGCAAACTCAGTACCAAAAAAAGAAGGTAATATTGTACTTGCTCATACTCTTAATAAAATAGGCAGAATCCAAAGCGAATTAACTATAACTAGATTTGCAAACAACAATTTTTATGTTCTATCATCTACAGCTTCTGAAATAAGAGATTTAGACTGGTTTAATCACAATCTTAACAAAGGAGAAAAAGTTGAAATAAAGAATGTAACTGAAGATTATGGAGTTCTAGTTTTAGTAGGACCAAAATCCAGAAATGTTTTATCGCAATTAACTTCTAAAAGTTTAGATAACAAAGATTTTCCTTGGCTAAAAGGAAAGGAAATAGAAATAAATAAAGTACCTGTGCGAGCTCTTCGAATTAATTATATGGGAGAATTAGGTTGGGAATTACACCATCCAATGAAACAGATGGAATCACTATACGATGTTATTTACGAAGTAGGTAAAAAAGATAACATTTCCAATTTTGGAACTTATGCTGTTAACTCACTAAGAATGGAAAAAGCCTATCGTGGTTGGGGAGCAGAATTAACAGGAGAAATTAGCTTGGTTGAAGCAGGCATGGACCGTTTTTTTAATTTAAATAAAAAAAACAATTTTATTGGGTCTGAAGTTCTTAGAGAAAAACTGCAATCAGGAGTTGATATAAAAATAGTTTATCTTGAACTAGATGTTAATGATGCAGACACAAGAGGCAACGAACCAGTATACCATAATAATAAAATAGTTGGCGTAGTAACCTCAGGTGCTTATGGTTTTAGAGTTAATAAAAGTCTTGCCTTTGCTTATGTTCAGTCTGAGTTAGCCAAGGATGGGACAGAGCTCTTAGTAGAAATTCAAGGACAAAAAAGAAAAGCTAAAATCTTGAACTCACCAACCTACGACCCTCAAAATAAAAAGTTAAAGTCTTAAATTAATTTTATTGACAGTTGAAACAAAATAAAGCAACGTCCGATTTTTAGGGAAAAATTTATGACAACAAGAAGTAATGCGCCTCCTAAACCTTATCTTGGTTTTGGAACTAGAATTAGAAAATCTCCTTTCTTCGAATCAACTTTAAAATGGGGCTGCAAAGAATACACGACTTACAATCATATGTATTTTCCAGTTTATTATAATACACCTGAAGAAGATTTTTGGAGTTTAGTTAACGATGTAACGCTATGGGATGTTTCTGTTGAAAGACAAGTCGAAATTACAGGTCCTGATGCAACAAAATTTACTCAATTATTAACACCTAGAAATCTAACTGATTGCCAAGTAGATCAGTGTAAATATGTTTTAAATACAAATTATGAAGGTGGAATTCTTAGCGATCCAATTTTATTAAGATTGGCAGAAAATCATTGGTGGTACTCTATTTCTGATAGTGATCTTTTGCTTTGGGCCATGGGAGTTGCAGGTAAAGATAAATATGACATAGAACTTAAAGAACCAGATGTTTCACCTTTACAAATACAAGGTCCTAAATCAAGAGCTTTGATGAATGAATTATTCGGATCATGGATTAATGATTTAAAATATTACTGGTGTAAACAAACTGAGATAAAAGGAATACCAGTAGTGGTTTCTAGAACGGGTTGGAGCGGAGAAATTGGCTACGAAGTTTATTTACGTGACGGAAAAAAAGGTGCTGAACTTTATGAAATGGTTATGGCCACAGGTGCAAAACATAAAATTGCACCAACCGGTCCATCACAAATAAGAAGAGTTGAAGCAGGTATTTTTTCTTATTTTCAAGACATGCGTGTAACAGATAATCCTTTTGAAATTGGAATGGATAGATTAGTTGATCTTGAAATGGAAGCAGACTTTGTTGGTAAAGAAGCGCTTAAAAAAATTAAACAAGAAGGAATAAAAAGAAAATTAGTAGGTATAGAAATTCTTGGTGATCCTATAAGCAAAGTTGTTCCGCCAGAATATACTCCTGGCTACTTTGTGCCTGATCATTGGCCTATATTTGATGACAAAAATGAAATTGGCTATGTTACATCTAAGTGTTATTCCCCAAGATTAAAAAAAAATATTGGTTATGCTTTTATTCCTATAGATTATGCAAAAAATGATACTAAATTCACAATTAGATCACCTTATGCAAATTTAGAATGCAAAGTAGTGCCATTACCATTCTACGATCCGAAAAAACAAATTCCTATAAAATAATTTATTCATGCTCTCAAAAACTATTTATGTATTTATGAGAGTAAATCTTGAACTTTAAAGATACATTTTTAGCTACGCTTGTTCCAATTTTTTTAGGTTTTGGTTTTGTAATTGCCAAACCAGCAATGGAACACTTCCCTCCTTTTCTTTTGATGGGTTTAAGATTTACTTTTGCAGCATCAATTTTAATCTGGTGGTTTCCAATACCAAGACGCTTTCTTAAAAAAATATTTATTGTCTCTTTTATAGCCAACACATTGCAGTATGGCATCACATATACAGGTTTAAACATGATAGATGCTTCGGCGGCAGTATTGCTTGTTCAAATGGAAGTTATTTTTGGCGTTATATTTGCATATTTTATGCTTAAAGAAAAACCAACTGCCAGAAGTTTAATAGGAATAAGTATTGCATTTATTGGTATTTATATTTTAACTGGCTCACCTAATTTAGAAGGTAAATTTATTGGTGCAGCTTTAACAGTTACAGGAGCGGGTATTTGGGCACTGGGACAAGTTTTAGTCAAGCCATTGAGTAAAGAAATAAATCCATTAGCTCTTGTTGCTTGGTTAGCTTTATTTTCTGGTCCAATACTAATAACTTTTTCTGCTATTTTTGATGGAAATACAATTAACTACTTTAAAACAGCAAGTCTTGATAGTTGGATAATTGCTATTTATTTAGGATTTATTATGCAGCCAATATCATACGGTTGTTTTTATTATGTTTTGAAAAATAACCCTTTATACAAAGTCTTACCTATAGTTACTATGGGTATACCACTTACTGGATTATTAGCGGCAATTTTTATTTTAGGGGAAGAACCAACTAGAGAATTATTTATTGGTGGAGCTATTATTCTTCTTGGAGTGGTTATGATAGTATTTAATAAAAAAAAAAATTAAAAATTACTTATTATCTAATAAAATGAGTTTATTTAAATCAGTCAAAGTTATAAATTCTGGAAAAGCTATTATTTTATCTCGTAAAGATGGTAGTAGTTTACGTTACCATTCCACTTGGTTAAGAGATAATGCCAATGACCCCAAAACAAGAGATAAAAATAATGGACAACGTTTAATTTCTATATCTGATATACCAATCAATACTTATGTTAAATCTGCCTCACTTGATAAGAAAAGTAAATATATAACTTTAAATTTTTTACCTAAAAAAAAGCAAATTAAATTTTCTGTTAGTTGGTTAGAAGCTCATGCTTATGATAAAATACAAAATTATTCAAAAGTTTGGACCCATCCAGATTTAAAAACTTGGTCAAAAGCTACCTTAAAACATGTTCCAATTATTAATTATAAATCTGCAAAATCAGATAATAAATTGCTCCTTAAATGGCTTAAATCACTTCATCGTTATGGTTTTGCAAAAATGTCTGGATGTGGAAAAAAATCTGGAACTGTCAGAAAAATAGCTAATATTTTTGGGTATATACGTGAAACTAACTATGGTAAATGGTTTGATGTAAGATCAAAATCAAATGCTGTTAATTTAGCTTATACAAATCTAGCTTTAAAGGCTCACACGGATAATCCTTATAGAAATCCAGTTCCAACAATGCAAATTCTTCATTGTTTAAAAAGCTCTACAAAGGGTGGTGACTCAATAGTTGTGGATGGTTTTAATGCTGCTTTTCGCCTAAAAAGAGAGAACAAAAAATATTTTAATTTACTTTCTAAATATTGTTCACGTTTTGAATTTAAAAGAAAAAAAAATGCTCATTTAAAATCTCGCTTTCCAATGATTACATTGTCTCCTGATGGTGAACTCACAGCAATTCATTTTAATAATCGTTCGATTGCACCTACTACAGATGTTCCGTACAACGATATGGTAGATTATTACAAAGCTTACCGTAAATTTTCCAGTATCATTGATGATCCAGCTATGGCTCTTACATTTAAATTGAATCCAGGAGAATGTTTTATACTTGATAACACCAGAGTTCTTCATGCAAGAACAGCTTATTCGGGAAGAGGAAGTAGGTGGCTACAAGGATGTTATGTTGATAAAGACGGACTTTTATCGACTATTTCAACTTTGTAATAATCTTTTTATTTTTTTGATTCCTTTATAATTTCACTTATAACTTGTTCTTTTTTATGACCCATAAGATGCACTCCTTTTACTCCTTGTATGTTACGAAAAGCTTCAATTAGCTCTATGCATATTTTTTTACTTTCTTCTTTTTGGTCTTCTGCACCTTCTAGTCTTTTAATAATTTGATCTGGAACATCAACGCCAAATAAATTTTCATTCATCCACTTTGCACTTTTAGCTGAAGCAAAGGGTCCAATTCCAATTATAAAATTTGTCTTTTCTAAAATTCCTTCATTTCCTAAAACTTTCATATATTCACTTAATACTTTTGGATCAAAAACATATTGAGTTTGAAAAAAATCTACACCATTATTAATTTTGTTTAAAATTTTACTTGGGTTTGGTTTTCCTTGAGTAGGAACTTCTGCTCCACCTATAAATAATTTTGGAGCAGGGTCAATTATTCTTCCAGAAGGAAATTTCTTCTCTTTACGCATCATATTTGCAGTAGAAACTAATTTCAAACTATCAATATCATTTACAATTTTAGTTTCTGGTTGATCACCATTTTTTGGATCATCACCTCCTAAACAAAGTATATTATTTACACCTAAGGCTGATGCTCCTACTAAATCGCCTTGTAAGGCTAAACGATTACGATCTCTCACAGTTAATTGTAATATTGGATCCATACCATTCTGTGCAAGAATAATTGAAGCTGTTAAAGAAGACATATGTACTTTAGCACCAGGACTATCTGTAACATTAACAGCGTCTGCAACTCCCTTTAATGGAATTACGTTCTTTAATAATGTCTCTTTGTCAGAAGCATCTGGTGGTGTTGTTTCTGCAGTATATACAAAAACTTTATCTAATAATTTTTGATGAAGTAAACTTTGAATTTCCATTTAGTTATATGATTATTATTAACCGAAATTTTGCAAAAATGGAAAGGCATTTAAAATATAATAACCAAGTATTTGTAATTTATTAGTTAAAATTAAAACTCCGGTAATAAGTAAAGTTATCCCTCCAATTTTTGACACTAGTTTGATATTTTTTTTAAAATTTCTAGAAAACACTAAAAATCTTTGTATTAAATACCCTGATAAAACAAAAGGTATTGCTAAACCTAGTGAGTAAAAACTTAAAAGTATTATAGCTCTTGATATAGTGTCTTCAGTAGATGCTAACGCTAAAATTGACCCTAAAATTGGACCTATACAGGGTGTCCATCCAAATCCAAATGCCATACCAACAATAAACGAAAACCAAATATTGCTTGATTTTTTTGTGTAAATTTTTTTTTCTAAATTTAAAAAATTAATATTAAATATACCAAGTAGCTGTAATGAAAATATAATTATAATTATTCCGGCAACTATTCTTAATTGTTGAGAATTTTGGAGTAAAAACTTCCCAAGCACAGATGCTGTTGCTCCAAAAATAATAAATACAAATGAAAATCCTAAAGAAAATAATATTAATGGTAGTAAATTTATTTTTCTACTTTCTAGCAATTCATTTAATGATTGTCCTGATATAAATGAAATATAACCAGGTATCAATGGTAATACACAAGGTGATAAAAAACTAATAAGTCCAGCACTAAATGCAATCAATAGTTCAAACATGTTTAAATACTAAATGGTTTAGAAATTACACCTTTTATATTTGTTTTGATATTAAATAAAGATCCGGAAAGATTATATTTTTTAATTTCATTTTTTTTCATTCCTTTTAATGCTGATGTTACAAAAATTTCATTTATATTATTTCCACCAAATGTACAATTAGTAATATTTATTGCTGGTAAATTGACCTTGTGTATTCTTTTTCCTTTCAAATTATATACTGTAATACATGCTCCACCATAATGACATATCCAAATATTCTTCTTACTATCTATAGTCATTCCATCAGGGGAACCTTCTTTTTTAGAAAATTTTAAAAACTTTGTTTTTTCAATTATTTTAAATTTTTTGTTTATTTTAATTTTAAAAATTGTCTTAAGGCCACTGTCAGTATGTAAAAAAGTGTCATTATTAATAAATGCCGGTCCATTAGTTATATAATATTTTTTATCAACCTTATGAAGTTTTAGTTTTTTATCTAAACAATATAATGATCCATTTTTAATTTTTCTTTCAGGATTATCCATCGTTCCAAACCAAAGTCTTCCTTTAGGATCTGTTTTTCCATCATTTATTCTATTTAGTGGTTTATCATCTTCAATTTTTATTGATTTTAAAATTTTTCTATTCCTGATATTGATAATTCTTAATTCAGATTTTAAACCAAGTAAAAATGTATTATTTTTAATATGTGAAAGGAAACCAATTTCTTTATCGATCTTGATAATTTTTTTTTTATTTGATTTTATATTTAATATTAAAATTCTTTTTTTTTTAATATCGACAAAGTAAATTGAATTATGCGAAGGTACCCATAAAGTTCCTTCACCCAATATTGTTTTGGCTCTCCAAATAGCTTTTGGTTTTGATGTTTTTATTATCAAATTATTCTGGCACTATTTTTGAGTTTTGTTCTCCTAAATTATCAATTGATAATCTAATTTTATCACCTGCTTTCAAAAATACCTGAGGTTTCATTCCCATGCCTACTCCTGGAGGCGTACCTGTGGTTATAATATCTCCAGCTTGTAATGACATAAACTTACTAAGGTAAGATACTAAATAATATACGTTAAATATCATCGTTTTTGAGTTGCCTGTTTGCATTCTTTTTCCATTTACATCTAAACTTAAATTTAAATCGTTAACATCAGCAACTTCATCTTTTGTAACTAAATAAGGACCAATAGGACCAAAAGTATCGTGTGACTTTCCTTTTACCCACTGACCCATTTTTTCAATTTGCCACTCTCTTTCACTAATATCGTTAACTAAACAATATCCCAATATATAATTTGACACTTCATTCTCTGAAATATTTTTTAGATTTTTACCAATTACAATTCCTAATTCTACTTCCCAATCTAGTTTTTTTGAATTTTTTGATATTTCTATATCATCATTAGGTCCATTTATTGAACTCGTTGCTTTCATGAATACAATTGGTTCTGAAGGAGGTTTAGCTCCTGTTTCTGCTGCATGATCTGAATAGTTTAATCCAATACCAATAAATTTTCCTGGCATTGTTATACAAGATCCTATTCTTTCTGAAGTAGAAAGTTCTGGCAACGTTTCAAAATTAATTTTATTTAATTTATTTATTGTTTCAAAGTTAAGATGACCAGGATCAAGGTCATTTATGTGAGAACTAATATCTCTAATTTTACCATTCTTATCTAGTACTGCTGGTTTTTCTTTTCCTTTTGATCCTACTCTTAATAATTTCATTTTATCTCCTTTTTAATTAAATTGACATTCCGCCATCTATAGAATGCGTTATTCCTGTTACAAAATCAGACTCATCACTAGCTAGGTAAATTGCTAAAGTTGCAATCTCTTCAGCAGTTCCCAGTCTACCCATAGGTTGTCTTGCTATAAAATCTTTCTTTGCTTGCTCTGGATTAGCTGCTGCTTGAACTCTACCTTCCCATGAAGGCGTATGAACTGTTCCAGGAGCTATTGCATTGCATCTAATATTATTTTTTAGAAAATCAGAAGCAATAGATTTAGTAAAACCTATTATTGCAGCTTTTGTAGTTCCATAAACAAACCTATTTGGTAAACCTTTTAAACTTGATGCAATAGAAGAAACATTAATAATACTTCCTTTATTTTGTTTAATCATTTTTGGTAAAATTGACTTAGTCATAAAATACATAGACTTAATATTTACATCAAAAGAAAAATCCCAATCTTTTTCATCACATTCGAGAATAGTTCCATGATGAACAAATCCTACGGCATTAAATAAAACATCAATATTTTTTATTTGTGAACAATATTTTTCAACAGCAGTTTTGTTTGTAGAGTCTAAATTATAAATTTCTATTTCTGAATATTCTTCTTTTAGAGTTTTTAAAGTTTTTTCATTAATATCTGTGGCATAAACTTTAGCACCTTCATTATAAAATGCTATTGCAGTTGCTCTGCCAATTCCTTGTCCAGCTGCAGTTATTAATATATTTTTATTTTCTAATCTTTTACTCATTCTTTAATGTGAATGTCTTGGCATTCCTTTTGTATTAGTTATATCTAAATATAAAGACTCTGTCTCTAAGCAAGCACCCGTTTCTAACTGTCCAACCATACTTCTGGCAATTTCTTGCCATGGAGTTTGATTTTTTAATTGGGGTGTTTTAGCATTTTTTCTTCTATTTTCTATTTCATTATCTGAAATTAATAGGTCAATTCTGCTATTATTTAAGTCTATTTTAATTTTATCACCGGTTTGCACTATCAATAAAGCCCCACCAATTGCAGATTCTGGAGATACATTAAGAATTGATGGACTTTCAGAAGTGCCACTTTGTCTACCATCGCCAAGCGTTGGTAAAGTATTAATCCCTTTTTTTAAAAGTCTATCTGGCGGCTGCATATTAACAACTTCACCAGAGCCTGGATAACCTACTGGTCCGCATCCTCTAATCATTAATATTGAATTTTCATCAACTTTTAAATGCTCATCATTAATTCTTAAATGATAATCTTCCGGCCCTTCAAAAACTACAGCATTAGCTTCAAATACATTTGGGGTTTTTTGGTTAGACAAATATCTTTTTCTAAATTCAGGACTTATTACTGAAGTTTTCATAACTGCAGAACTAAAAAAATTACTTTTCATCACTATAAAACCTGCATTTTTAACCAAAGGATTTTTAAATGATCTTATAACTTTTTGATCAACATCAATTTTGGTTTTTAGATTTTCTTCAACTGTATTGCCAGTAACTGTTATGACTTTTTTATTTAATTTATTATTTTTTAATAATTCTTGCATTATAGCTGGAACTCCACCTGCTTTGAAAAAACCTTCCATTAAATGTTCGCCAGCGGGCTGGCAATTGACAAGTAATGGAATATCATGACCAAGTTTTTCCCAATTATCTATTCCAAAATTAATACCCATATGTCTTGCTATTGCAGTAAGGTGAGGAGGACAATTGCTTGAAGCACCAATTGCACTAGCAACATAAATTGCATTTTCAAAAGCTTCTTTGGTCATAATTTTTGAAGGTGTAAGATCTTCATGCACCATATCAACTATTCTTTTTCCTGTTTCAAAAGAAATATTTTCTCTTTCTTTATAAGGTGCTGGTATAATAGCGCTACCTGTTAATGACATTCCAAGAGCCTCGGCAATTGAATTCATTGATGATGCAGTTCCCATTGTGTTGCAGTGTCCAATGCTTGGTGCTGAAGCTGCGGCCATGTCCATAAATTCATCATAATCAATTTCGCCTTTTGCATGTAATTTTCTTGCTTCCCATATTATTGTACCTGAACCAGCTTTTTTTCCTTTGTAAGATCCATCTAGCATTGGTCCACCTGATAAAACAATTGAAGGAATATTTACAGTAGCTGCTGCCATTAAAGCTGCTGGAGTAGTTTTATCACATCCAGTTGTTAAAATAACTCCATCTATAGGATAACCATAAAGAACCTCTACTAAAGACAAGTATGATAAATTTCTATCTAAGGCAGCAGTTGGTCTTTTTCCAGTTTCTTGTATTGGGTGTGTTGGAAATTCCATTGGAACACCACCAGAAATTCTTATTCCATCTTTAATAGTTTTACTAAGTGCTTGAAAATGTCTATTGCAAGGTGACAAATCACTACCTGATTGTGCAATTCCTATAATAGGTTTACCGGATTGCAGATCTTCTCTCTTTAAACCATAGTTAAGATATCTTTCTAAATATAAAGCTGTTAGACCTGGATCCTTAGGATTATCAAACCACTCTTTACTTCTTAAATCTTTTTTTTTCATGGTGTAAAAAGATTATTATAACCAACCATTATCAACGACGTAAGACTGATTTGTGCATCCAGAAGATTGATCAGATGAGAAAAAAAGAACCGCTTTTGCTATATCTGAGGGCATCAATCTCTTCTTAATACACTGTTTTTTCATCATATCTGCTTCAGATTCTGGTGTTAGCCATTTTTCAAGTTGTCTTTCAGTTATAGTCCATCCAGGAACAACGGAATTTACTCTTATATTATATTCTCCTAAATCTCTCGCAAAAGATCTGGTAAGACCAACTACTCCTGATTTTGCAGCAGTGTAAGCTGCCATGCCACCTTGGCCTACCATCCATGAAGCAGATCCAATATTAACTATAACACCACCTTTGTTTTTAATCATAGCTTCTCTAACTGACTGTACTGTAAAAAAATAATGTCGAAGATTAATGTTCATTCTATTATTCCAGAATTCTTCAGTAACATCTTCAATATTATGACGTTCATCGTTTGCTGCATTATTAATTAAAATTTCAATTGGTCCTTTTTCAGTAATTATTTTTGATATTACATTCTGAAGCTCTTTAATATTTAACAAATCACATTTAATAAAATTCGGAACAGTTAATTTCTTATTTTTACATTCAGAGATTAATTTATTAGAAGCTTCCTCATTAATATCAATAAAATAAACTTCAGCATGTTGTTCGCAGAAATGTTCAACAAGAGAAGCACCTATCCCAGATCCACCTCCAGTAATAAAAACTCTTTTTTTTTCAAGATCAAAATATTTAACTTTCATTTAAATCCTTTCTTTTGAACTTTTATCAAATAAAGAAATATGACTTAAATCAAAATATAAACTCATTTCTTTATTCATTTCTATTTTTATTGTTGATGCAAATTTTGCTAAAATTTCTTGGTAAGAATAATTGAAAGTCACTATCTGTTCATGTCCTATATATTCACTTAAATCAGCTCTAAGTTTAACTTCAAAATCATTCTCTTTACTTTTTTTAAAATGAATATGTTCAGGTCTAATTCCAAAATAAACTTCTTTATTATTAAATTCTATTTTCTTATCAAAATTATAATCATTCATTGGTATTTGAATATTATTATCTGAACCTTCTGCAACAAATGAAATTTTTTTTGAATTCTGTATCAGATTACCTTTAATTAAATTCATTGATGGAGAACCAATAAAATCTGCAACAAATGTATTGCTTGGCTTATGATAAATAATTTCTGGTGTATCATTTTGCTGGATAACGCCGTGATTCATTATCGCTATTTTTGTCCCTAAGCTCATTGCCTCGGTTTGATCATGTGTAACATAAACTACTGTTGTTTTTAATTTTTGGTGTAGCTTTTTAATCTCACGTCTCATTTCTACTCTTAACTTGGCATCTAAATTCGATAATGGCTCGTCAAATAAAAATATTCTAGGCTCTCTTACTAGTGCCCTTCCTATTGCCACACGTTGTCTTTGACCTCCTGACAATTGTGAAGGTTTTCGATTTAGTAATTCATCAACCTGCAAAAAAGTGGAAACTTTTTTAAGCTGGTCTTCAATTTTTTCTTTTGATGTTTTTGCCTGTTTAAGGCCAAAAACCATGTTTTCCTTAACATTCATTGAAGGATACAAGGCGTAAGATTGAAAAACCATGGCAATATTTCTGTCTTTTGGTTCGACTTTGCTTACGTTGTAATCATCAATATAAACATTCCCCTCATTAATAGTTTCTAAACCAGCAATGATGTTTAATAGAGTTGATTTTCCACATCCAGATGGTCCCAGAAGTACTAAAAAATTGCCCTCTTCAATCTCTAAATTAATTTTTTTTAAAACCTCTGTGCTACCAAAATTTTTTGATAAATCTTCAATTTTCAAAGTTTTCATTATTATCCTTTCACTGCTCCTGAAGTTAATCCTCTTATGAAGTATTTTCCTGCTAGCACATATACAATAAGTGTTGGGATGCCCGCTATAATTGCTGATGCCATATCAACATTATATTCTTTTACACTTGTGCTTGATAAAACCATATTATTTAAAGCTACTTGAATGGGTGCAGCCTTACCGAAAGAAAAAGTTGCTCCAAACAAAAAGTCATTCCATATTTGTGTAAATTGCCAAATAACAGTTACGACTATAATTGGCGCCGATATAGGTAATAATATTTTGAAAAATATTTTAAAAAATCCAGCACCATCTATTCTGGCTGCTTTAATTAATTCACTTGGAATAGAAACATAATAATTTCTAAAAAATAATGTTGTAAAAGGTATTCCATAGACTGTATGAACAAGAACAAGTCCTAAAATAGAATTCGAAATACCAAGAACACCTAAAGTTCTTGCCATTGGAAGAAGTATTGCTTGAAAAGGTATAAAACATCCAAATAGTAAAAATAGAAATATCCAACTATCACCTTTAAAACGCCATTTTGTTAAAACATATCCTGTCATAGCTCCAATAAAAGTTGATAAGACTACTGCAGGAACTACCATTTTAATTGAGTTCCAAAAATAAGGTCTCAAAAAAGTATCGCCAGCACCATAACCTCTTCCGCCCCATGCTACTGCCCATGATTTAAAATCTAATGTGCTTGGCCAAGTAAGGAGTGTACCTTGTCTAATTTCTTCCATTGTTTTAAAAGAAGTTACAATCATAACGTATAAAGGAAATATAAAATAAGAGGCAAAAAGTATTAAAATAAAATAAAGAAACCATCTCAATATTAAGTTTTTTACTTTAGATTGTTGTTCTAGTTGTTTGTAAGATGCAATAGTATTAACTGACATTTTCTCTCCTTAATTCAGAATAAAGATAAGGAATGATAACTGCTGCCACAGCCATAAACATCATCATAGCGCTTGCAGCAGATAAACCTACTTGGCTTTTATGAAAAGCTGCTTGTGTCATAAACAGAGCTGGCATAGTTGTAGAAATGCCAGGCCCTCCCTGAGTGAGCGCAACTATTAAATCATAACTTTTAATTGATATATGCACCAAAATAACAAAACTAGTAAAAAATACCGGTCGCATCATAGGAATAAGTATTTTCCAATATACGGTAAATAAATTTGCTCCATCAATTTTTGCTGCTTTAACAATTTCATCTTCAATAGATCTAAGTCCAGCAAGGAATAAAGCCATAACAAACCCTGAAGATTGCCAAACACCAGCAATAACTATGGTATAAATAGCCATATCTCTGTTAACCAGCCAGTCAAAAGTGAAATTTTCAAACCCCATATCAATAAATAATTTTTGAATTCCTAAAGTTGGGTTTAAAATCCATTTCCATGCAGTACCAGTAACAATAAATGATAGTGCCATTGGATAAAGATAAATAGTTCTAAGAACGCCTTCTGCTCTAATTTTTTGATCAAGAAATATAGCTAGAATAATACCTATCACGATACAAATTACTAAAAAAAGAACTGTAAAAATTAATAAATTATCTACGGCTATAAGCCATTTACGTGAAGCCCAAAGTTTAACATATTGACCAACACCCCATAACTCATATTTTGGAAGAATTTTTGAATTTGTAAATGAGATATAAAAAGTCCAAAGGATAAAACCGTAAACAAACCAGCTAATTAAACCCACAGCTGGAGCTAATACAATTTTAGGTAAATTTTTTTCTAACCACTTAAACATAATAAAATTAAAATTAAAAAAAAGGCCACTTAATAAAAGTGGCCTTTTTATTTTCGTAAAAAATTACTTACATATTTGCTAAAACTGTATCAGCTAAAGCGTTAGCAGCATCTACAGATGACATGTCAGAATTAAAATGTTCTGTAATTACGTCTTGCAGAGCACTTTTTATTGTATTTCCTTGAGCCATACCGTGAGCAAAACTTGGAAGCAAACCTCCTGATGCACCAGATGTTTTGATATCAGCATTGGATTTTTTTGCACAATCGTCAAATTCATCCATTGGTACATCTAAACGAGCAGGTATCGAACCTTTATACAAGTTAAAAACTTTTTGGAAGTTTTTACCCATCATAAGTTTAGCCAATAATTTTTGACCTGCCACTTTGTCTGGATCACTAGTTTGATAAAAAACAAAACTATCTACGTTGTACAAGTATCCATTATTTGATGGAGTTGAACCACATAAATAGTCCCAGCCTGCTGCTTTTCCAGCAGCTGTAAATTCTCCTTTAGCCCAATCTCCCATAATTTGAAAACCAGCTTTACCTTCTATAACCATACCAGTTGCTACGTTCCAGTCTCTACCTGGACTACCTGGATCAGTATAGTTAGCAAGTTTTCTCATTTGGTTAAAAACTGAAACTGTAGTTTCGCTTCTTAAACAATTTTCTTGAAGTTTTACAAAACAGTTTTTGTAGTAATTGTTTCCACCGACACCCATAGCTACTGCTTCAAATACTGTAGCATCTTGCCAAGGTTGACCACCATGAGCAAATGGAATAATTCCAGCTGCTTTTAATGTATCAGCTGCAGCATTTAGTTCATCCCAAGTTGTAGGCATTGAAAGACCATGTTCATCAAACACTACTTTATTAGCCCATATCCAATCAATTCTATGAATGTTTACTGGAGCGGCACAATAAGGACCGCTGTTATTTTGACATTTATGAACAGCAGCAATCATCGGATCTAATAAGTTATCCCATCCTTCAGCTTGTGCTACTGCATCAATATTATAAGGTGCTATCACTCCCTCTTGATCATATTCTTGAATTGTAGGACCTTTAATTTGAGAAGCAGATGGAGGATCGCCAGCTACTATTCTTGCTTTTAATGTAACGTTAGCAGCATCTCCACCACCACCTGTTACAGGCATATCCAACCATTCACCACCATTTGCAGCAAAGTCATCTTTTAAAACTTTAAGTGCAGCTGCTTCACCTCCTGATGTCCACCAATGCAGAACCTCAATTTTTGGTCCCGCAAATGAAGTACTAGGAGCTAAAGCAAATACAATTAGAGCAATTAATATTCTTTTCATATTTCCCTCTTTTTTTTTGTTAGTTAACTAAAATTAAAAAACAAAATATATAAATATTAACTACAAATTGATAATAATAGTTTTTAATACAACCTTTAATTGTTTTTTATTTTTGACTTAATATGCTCTTATATTTAAGGAAAAAAAATTAATAATAATAATTAAATTCACTTATTGGTTGAAAGATTTTGTTATACAAATATCTCATAAAAAAATCGTTAATAAACCGCTGCTCTTCCTAACCTGGCTGCTCCCCTAACACCGCTTGCATCTCCATATTTTGGTTTTAGAAAAACACCTTCGTATTCTTTTCCAATAACAAATTTTTTAACGACTGATTCAATTTCACTTAAGAAATCAATTTCCTTTGAAACTCCTCCTCCAAAAATAAATGCATCAGGATCAAGAATATTAATTATTGTGGATAACGACATTCCAAGATTAATTTTAAATTCATCTATCATTTTTTCAGCATCAAGGTCGTGTTGTCGATAAAGATTAAAAATATCATTAGCTTTAATATTTTTTTTATATTTTTTGTTAAATTTTTTTGCCAAACCATGTCCTGATACAAAACTTTCAATTTCACTCTCTCTTAAACTATTTGTATCAAGTTTTTCTTTTTTTGCTGCCATATATGGTAATTGATTGTGTCCCCATTCTCCAGCAACACCATTGGGTCCTGTTACAATTTTTTTATCTATTACCAACCCACCGCCAGCTCCAGAACCTAAAATAATACCATATACTATTTTATAATGTTTTCCTGCACCGTCTATAGCTTCCGATAAAGCAAAACAGTTTGCATCATTTTCGCAGAAAACCTCTTTACCTAGAGCTTCTCTTAAATCTTTTTGAAAAGGTTTTTTTTCAATCCAGTAACAATTGGGTGCATTTTTAATTAATCCTGTTTGCGGTGAATGAACTCCAGGATGACAAACTCCAACAGGAAGAGATTTATTTAGTTTTGTTTCTAACTTTTTTGTAATTTCAACAATATTACTAATTATAGAATTATATTCTTTAGGACACTCCTTTCTTTCTCTAAAACTTTCTTGACCAGTATCTTCTAATACTACACTTTCTATTTTAGTTGCCCCAACATCAAATCCAATTTGCATAACTAATAAGTTGCCCTTCCTCCACTTAAATCAAAAACTGCTGCTGTGGAAAAAGAATTTTCTTCTGCTGATAACCAAGTTACTAGAGAA
>Ga0315338_1002264_pt1 | contig 19755 bp, 17 predicted proteins | sample ASW8metaG_FD_204518 | JGI IMG/M metagenome (GOLD analysis project Ga0315338, IMG submission 204518) | Ammonia-oxidizing marine archaeal communities from Monterey Bay, California, United States - ASW #8 | ecosystem: Environmental > Aquatic > Marine > Coastal | place: USA: California | collected... | reverse complement strand
CGATCGTCTGGAACGCGAGCACTGCCTGTGACGCCATGACGATCGGGTCCGCCCCGAGATGCGGGGCCGCTCCATGGGTCTGGACGCCGGCGATGGTCGCACGGAAGTGGTCGACGGCCGCGAGAGACGGACCCGATGTGATGCCGACGTCGCCGACCGGCATTCCGGAGAGCGTGTGCAGCCCGAAGACGGCCTCCGGTCTGGGATCCGCGAAGACGCCTTCTCGTACCATGAGATCCGCGCCGCCTTCTTCACCCTCGGGTGGGCCTTCTTCGGCGGGCTGGAAAATGAAGACGATCGTCCCGGGGAGCTCTTCCCGAAGCTCGGCCAAGATCGAGGCAACACCGAACTGGACCGCCGTGTGGACGTCGTGGCCACACGCGTGCATCACTCCTACCTCTTGCCCGTTATAGGTCGTGCGCACCGTCGACTTGAAAGGGAGGTCCGTGTCCTCCGTCACCGGCAGCGCGTCCATATCCGCCCGAACCGCAATGATGGGGCCGGGCTTTCCGCCCTGGAGAATGCCGACCACCCCCGTATGCGCGATCCCGGTGCGAACTTCCATTCCGAGCGTCTCCATGTGCTCGGCGACGCGTTTGGCGGTCTCGTGCTCACGGTTTCCGAGCTCGGGGTGCTCGTGCACGTCATGTCTGAACTCGAGGGTGGCGGACTCGTGCTTCTCGACGAGCTCCGCGATGCGAGCGTCCATGACTCCGGCGTTTTGAGCGGCGAGCGGCATCGCCGCGAGAAGAAGGGCGGGCGTCCAAGCTTTGAGCACGGTTGTCTCCTTATTGTCTGCTGGATCATGCGAGCGCGAAGGCGCGCACGGGAAACGAGGTGAATCCTTTGATAGGCGGTGGAACCGCGAAGAAGCGAAAGCCGGACGCGGGCAGGCCGGAGAGGCCGGTCAGGTGTTCTACGATGGGGATTCCCGCGCGCAGGAGAGTCGAGTGGAGCGGCCTCTCGCCGTCAGTGTTGTCGTCGATGTTGGGCGAGTCGATCCCGACGAGGACCGCCCCGGCGTCGACGAGCAGCTCGCCGCACGCTCGGTCGAGAAACGGATAGTCCGCGGCGTAGCTTTTACGGCCCCAGTGCTGTGACCAACCCGTCGCGACCAGCACGGCCTTTCCCGCCAAGGGCAGTCCGTCGAAGACCGCAGGCCCGATCCGTCGATCGTTCGTCCGTACGCAGAGACCAGGCACGTTCGCGACGCTTTCGAGGCTCAACGCTTCCATGTCGTCGCCGTCGTCGTAGCGGTGGTACGGAGCGTCGATATAAGTGCCTGTATTCGCGACCATGTCGAGGGCGGTGATCATGAAGCGTGTGCCTGGAGCGTAACTCTTTTCGGCGTCATCGCGCGAAAGAAAGCTCTTTATCCTGGGCGCCGGGATCCCGGGATAGGTCTCCATCCCATCTTCGATGGAATGGCTGAGCTCGATGAAGCGTTCAGTCCCCATGGCGCGCTCTCAACGGAGGTGCCAATCGAAGCATGAGCAGCATCCGTTCGAAGACCTCGACCCACTCGTCACGCTCGCCCGCGAGCTCTTCCGGCGGCAGCTCGGCGGTCGGCACCGCGCACGCGGCACCGAGCTCCGTCTCGGCCTTGCGTCGATAGGTCGTCAACATTCGGTCGCCGAACCGACCCACTTCGTGAAAATCCTCGGAGAGAAAGACCACGACCGGAACCCTGGCGGCGCCGAGAATGCGAACCTCGTCCCGTAGATCCTCGATCTCGTCCCGATCGATCACCCGAAGGTCGACGCTCGGGCCGCAAGCCGCGGCGATCTGGCGAAACATGGGTCCTTGCCGGACGCAATCGCCGCACCAAACGCCGCTCACGACGAGGACGTGTAGCACCCGGCGGTGGCCGGATAGCCGTTCGATTCCGGTATCCGGGATCGGAGGTAGCTTGGTCGCGAGGCTGTTCCAGTGGCCGGCCCGCTTCTGGTCCGAGCCGTCTAGATAGGCCGCATAGCTCGCCGCTTGGGCCCAGCACTCTTGCCAAAACGGAGCTCTTCGATCGTGATAGGAGGCTGTTTCGCTCATTTTCGTCTCGTTCGTATCTTCCTAACTTGAATCCTTGCAACTTATTGATTTTGAAGGTGCGGATACCTCGCGGCCTCGTTGCGATCTTCTATGAATTGTGCCAAAATCGCTAGGTTGTGCCAAAATCATTGGCGGTTAGCTCGGAGACGTAGAGAATCGGGCCGCTTTCCATCCACCATTCGAACCTAACTCTTTTACAACGAACCACATTGCGTTTGACGCCCCGGGCTGGAACTCGTCTGCCGACGTAAGTTTGTCATGAGTGTTCACACCTCGAACAAGGGTCTCGACCTCCCCATCGAGGGCGAGCCCGCGCGTGATGTCGTCGATCAGGTCACGTCACGCCACGTCGCACTGCTCGGCCAAGACTATCCCGGCTTGCGGCCGACGATGCACATTCAGGTCGGGGACGACGTCCGTCGCGGGCAGCTTCTGTTCGAAGACAAGAAGACGCCGGGCCTGCGCTTCACGTCTCCCGGAACGGGCAAGGTGCTCGCGATCCATCGCGGCGAGCGCCGCGTGTTCCAATCGCTCGTGATCCGGCTCTCGGCGGACGAACGAAGTGGTCGTGCCGGCATTTCCGACCAGGTCTCGTTGTCGAGCTACACCGGCAAGGACGCCGACAGCTTGACCCGCGAAGAGATCCGCGCCCTCCTCATCGAGTCCGGTCAGTGGACGTCGCTGCGTGCACGGCCCTTTGGCCGGGTCGCGAACCCGGCCGACGTGCCCCACTCCTTGTTCATCACCGCGATCGATACCAACCCGTTGGCAGCTTCGGTGGAAGACGTCATCGACGCACGGCGCGAGGATTTCGAGCGTGGCCTGCGCGTGCTCGCGAAGCTCACCGACGGTGCGGTTTACGTTTGCACCGCTGAGTCCAGCTCGTTCCCGATCCCGGCGCCTTGCCGGCACGAGCAGTTCCGGGGACCTCACCCGGCCGGGACCGTGGGCTACCACATCCATAGCCTCGACCCCGTGGACCGCAACAAGACGGTTTGGCACGCCGGTTATCAAGACGTGCTCGCGATCGGATCGCTCGTCGCTTCAGGCGAGCTCGACCTCGAGCGCGTCGTTTCACTAGCGGGACCCGCGGTCCGCGAGCCGCGTCACATCCGCACCCGCGTCGGCGCTTCCATCGACGAGATCGTCTCGGGCCGCCTCCAGGACGGAGAGAATCGCGCTCTGTCCGGCTCGGTCCTGTCCGGCCGGAAGGCGATGGGGGAGGTGCTCGGATATCTCGGGCGTTTCCACATCCAGGTCTCGGCGATCCGGGAAGAGCGCGAGCGTCATTTTCTCGGCTGGCTCTCACCCGGTGGTCGGAAGTTCTCCGTAAAGCCGGCTTTCCTATCCTCCTTGCTGCCGAAGCGGAACTTCGCCATGACGTCGTCGACCAACGGCTCTCCTCGTGCCATCGTCCCCATCGGCTCCTATGAGAAGGTCATGCCGATGGACCTCCTGCCCACGTTTCTCGTGCGGGCACTGGTCATGCATGACGTCGAGCGCGCGGAGCAGCTAGGCTGCCTCGAGCTCGAGGAGGAAGATGTGTCTCTCCTGAGCTTCGTCTGTCCGGGAAAAACTGATTTCGGACGGCACTTGCGAGAAGTGCTCACGACGATCGAGAAAGAGGGCTGACGGTGCGCCTGCTGCGATCCCTTCTCGACAAGCAAGAGGAGCTCTTCAAGAAGGGCGGCCCGCTCGAGCGTTTCTACGCGCTGCACGAGGCCGGGGACACCTTTTTCTTTACACCCTCGGACGTCACCAACAACCCATCCCACGTAAGAGACGCGCTCGACCTCAAGCGAACGATGATGATCGTCGTGTTGTCCCTCACCGGCTGCATCTTGATGGCGTGCTACAACACCGGCTACCAAGCGCACCTCGCGATCGCCGCCGGTGCCGGTGCGCTCGAGAACTGGCGCACCGCCCTCATGGGGACACTCGGGCTCGGTATGGATCCCGCGAGCCTGGCCGCGAACTTCGTTCACGGGGCTCTTTACTACTTGCCGATCTTGGTCGTCACCCTCGCCGTCGGCGGCGCCTGGGAAACGGTGTTCGCCGTCGTGAGGCGACACGAAATCAACGAGGGCTTCCTGGTGACGTGGATGCTCTTTCCGCTCATCCTCCCGGCGACGGTTCCTCTCTGGCAGGTCGCTCTCGGAATCTCGTTCGGCGTCGTTGTTGGAAAAGAAGTGTTCGGCGGCACGGGCTACAACGTCTTGAACCCGGCGCTCGTCGCTCGAGCGTTCGTCTTCTTCGCCTACCCGGCGGAGCTGTCGGGAGACAAAGTGTGGATCGCGGCCCAGACGTCGACCGACGGGGTCAGCGGCGCGACATGGCTCGCGAGCGCGGCGCTCGAAGGCCAAGCGGCGCTCGACGCCGGAACCACGTGGTGGCAGGCGTTCATCGGGCTCGTTCCCGGCTCTATGGGGGAGACGTCGACGCTGTTCTGCCTTCTCGGAGCGCTCGTGCTCGTGGTGACGGGTGTGGGGTCGTGGCGTATCCTTGTGAGCGTCGCGGTCGGTACGATCGCTGCCGCGTCGCTGCTCAATGCCGTCGGCTCGGCAACGAACCCTTTCTTCGACGTACCGTTCTGGTGGCACTTCGTGCTTGGCGGCTGGGCGTTTGGAACGGTGTACATGGCGACGGAGCCGGTCACCGCGCCCGGGACGAACGGAGGACGCGTCGTCTACGGCTTTCTCATCGGCGTGCTCGTGGTCTTGATCCGTGTCGTGAATCCGGCTTATCCCGAGGGGATGATGCTCGCCATCTTGCTCATGAACGTCTTCGCGCCGGTCATCGACCACTTCGCTATTACCGCGAACGTGAAGCGTCGAAAGGCTCGGTACGCTAACATTGCTTAACGGAACGAACGAGCTTCAGGGGGTCGGCTGATGCAGAGAAGCGCTTCCTATTCCATCATTTTCGCGGCTGTCGTATGCCTCGTCTGCGCGGTATTCGTGTCCGCTTCTGCGGTGTCATTGAAGGAGCGGCAAGACGCCAACGCGTTTCTCGACAAGCAGCGGAACGTGTTGATTGCCGCGGGTCTCGCCACGGACGACGAGAAGCTATCGACCGAAGAGATCCAAAAGCGATTCGGTCCGATCGAGTCGGTCGTCGTCGATCTCGCGACCGGCGATGAGCTCGATGACGTGGATCCGGAGACGTTCGACCAGCGCATCGAGTCGGTCGACCCGGCGACGTCCGTCGAGGTCGAGAGAAATCTCGCCGGCGTGGTGCGGGTGCCCGAGCGCGCGCTCGTGTACCGGATGGAAGATAACGGTGAGCTCGGTCTCGTGATTCTTCCGGTCGAAGGTAAGGGCTTGTGGTCGACGCTCTACGGATTCCTCGCGCTCGATGCCGACCTTCGGACCATCAAAGGAATCACCTTCTACGAGCATAAAGAGACACCTGGACTTGGTGGGGAAGTCGACAACCCCCGCTGGAAGGCTCTGTGGAAGGACCGACAGGCTTTCGAAGATGGCGGCACCGAGCCCGTGATCGAAGTCATTCGGGGACGGGCCGGTCCCGCTGCTGAGGATCCTCATCGCGTCGACGGTCTGTCCGGGGCGACGATGACGGGCCGCGGTGTGTCGCACTTCGTCCAGTTCTGGCTCGGCGAGGAAGGCTTCGGCACCTATCTGGATGCCTTGAGGCGAGAGAGCGAGAGCTGATGGCCAATCCCGCGAGAGAGGCTCTGATCGATCCTCTCTTCAACAACAACCCCATCGCGCTCCAAGTGCTCGGTATCTGCTCGGCCTTGGCCGTGACGACGAAGATGGACACAGCCGTCGTCATGAGCATCGCGGTGATCTCGGTGCTGACGTTCTCGAACTTCTTCGTCAGCTTGATCCGCAATCAGATCCCGACCAACATTCGGATTATCGTGCAGCTCACGATCATCGCGTCTCTCGTGATCGTGACCGATCAGATCTTGAAGGCCTATGTCTTCGAGATATCCAAGCAACTCTCCGTCTTCGTCGGCCTCATCATTACCAACTGCATCATCATGGGAAGGGCGGAAGCGTTCGCAATGCAGAACCCGCCCACGCTCAGCATCGTCGATGCGCTCGGAAACGGCTTGGGCTATTCGCTCGTCTTGATGATGACGGCAGCCATACGCGAGATCGGAGGCTCGGGAACGTTCTTCGGCATCCCGGTGCTCCCGGTTGTGAGCGAAGGTGGCTGGTACACCCCGAACGGGCTGCTCGTTCTCTCTCCGGGCGCGTTCTTCATCATCGGGTTCTTCATCTGGGCGCTGCGCACCTGGAAGCCCGACCAAGTGGAAGCCGACTAGGCCATGCTCGAAAACTACCTCGATCTAGCCATAAAGGCCATCTTCATCGAGAACATGGCGCTCGCCTTCTTTCTCGGCATGTGCTCGTTTCTTGCGGTGTCGCGCAAAGTCGAGACGGCGATCGGACTCGGAGGGGCCGTCATTTTCGTTCTCACCGTGACGGTGCCGGTCAACAACTTGGTCTACACCTATTTGCTGAAGCCCGGCGCGTTGTCGTGGGTGAGCCCGAGCCTGGCCGACCAAGACCTGACGTTTTTGGGTTTCCTTACTTACATCGGCAGCATCGCCGCACTCGTGCAGATCGTCGAGATGGCGCTTGACCGCTACGCGCCGGCGCTCTACAACGCGCTTGGCGTCTTCCTTCCTCTCATCGCGGTGAACTGCGCGATTTTGGGCGCGTCCCTGTTCATGGTCGAGCGCAACTACGACCTCGGCGAGAGCCTCGTCTTCGGCTTCGGCTCGGGAACCGGGTTTGCGCTCGCGATCATAGCCCTCGCGGGTATTCGTGAGCGGTTGCGTTACAGCAATATTCCCGTCGGCCTCAGAGGCCTCGGGATCACGTTTCTCCTCACCGGACTCATGGCAATGGGCTTCATGGCCTTTGCCGGCATACAGCTATGATCACCATCGCGCTCGGCGTGTTCATGTTCACGGCGATCATCGTCACTCAGGTGACGATGCTCATGCTCGCGCGGCGGGAGCTGGTCGCCACGGGCGACGTGACCATCAGCGTCAACGGCGACCCCGACAAGGCGTTACAAACGCAAGCGGGTGGGACGCTTCTCGGCACCCTCGCGGCGAACAAGATCTTCATTCCTTCGGCGTGCGGTGGCAAAGGAACTTGCGGTGTGTGCACCGTGAAAGTGGTCGATGGCGGCGGCGCGATCCTTCCGACGGAGATGAGCCACATCAATCGGGGCGAAGCTCGTGAAGGCGTTCGGCTCTCGTGTCAAGTCAAAGTCAAGCAAGACCTCGAAATCGAGCTCCCGGCCGAGATTTTCAGCATCCGCAAGTGGAAGTGCAAAGTCCGCTCGAACGACAACGTGGCGACCTTTATCAAGGAGCTCGTGCTCGAGCTTCCTACCGGTGAGGCAGTGCCGTTTCGTGCCGGAGGCTACATTCAGATCGAGCGGCCCTCTGGCACCGTTTCGTACAAAGATTTCGAGGTCGAGGACGAGTATCGCGGCGACTGGGACCACTTCGATATGTGGCGCTACACGTCGACGGTCGAGCCGGGTGACGAAGTCGTGCGCGCGTACTCGATGGCGAACTACCCCGAAGAGAAGGGCATCATTATGTTGAACGTCCGGATCGCGTCACCGCCGCCGCGCCAACCGGACGTCCCTCCGGGCTTGATGAGCTCCTACATCTTCGGGTTGAAGCCCGGCGACGAAGTCACGATCTCGGGGCCGTACGGCGAGTTCTACGCCAAAGATACGGATCAGGAGATGATCTTCATCGGTGGTGGCGCGGGCATGGCGCCGATGCGCTCCCACATCTTCGATCAGTTCGCTCGCCTCCATACGAAGCGCAAAGTGTCGTTCTGGTACGGCGCGCGCAGCCTACGCGAAGGCTTCTACGGCGACGAGTTCGATACCATCGCCAAGGAGAACGACAACTTCGACTGGCACCTCGCGCTATCGGATCCGCAGCCCGAAGACGAGTGGACGGGACTCACGGGCTTCATCCACCAAGTGCTCTACGACAATTACTTGAAGGACCACCCGAGCCCCGAAGACCTCGAATACTACATCTGCGGGCCGCCGCTGATGCTCAAAGCCTGTATGGACATGCTCGACAGCCTGGGTGTCGAGCCCGAGAACATCCTCTTCGACGACTTCGGCTAGGTTCATCAGGGAACGGGGACGCGCTCGGTAAGCTCGGTGAGCCAGTTCTCGACGACGACGGTCGTGCGCCGGTCCCAGACGCTGTTCGCCATCAGAAACCGCCCATCCGGCAAGACGCCGTATCGTTTGTGGGGCACGTTTTGGTCGTAATAGACCCACGGAAGTAGCTCCTCCGGGCGGCCCAGCGAAATAGTCTCGGAGTCGTGCTCGACGGCGACTCGCATGATCGCCTCGGGAGGGCCTACGGATGCGCGTAGATAGTAGAGCCCTGATCCGTCCGGGGCCCAGCGTGGGCCGAACCCGCCCCCACTCGAGACCGGGCGCCGCCCGCCAAGCTCGGGATAACGCTCCAGATACACCTCACTCAAACCCGTCACTCTCGACCGGTAGGCGATCCACCGACCATCCGGAGACAGTGCCGGGTAGCCTTCGTCCACGTCGGAATCGAAGAGTGGCTCCCACGTCCCGTCGAGGCCAACGCGTCCGATGTCCTCGTCGCCATTCGAGTCGAATAGCGTGACCAGGAGCGCGTTTCCGTCCGGAGTCCACTCGAAGGGCACGATCATCGCCGCTTCCTCGGCGGTGAAGAACCGCTCCGCCGTTCCGGTACCGTCCGCGGCCTTCCGATACAAGCCGACGGCGCCGCCGCGATTCGATGCGAACACGACTGACTGGCCGTTGGGGCTCAAGACCGGGCCGTTCTCCCGTGAGTCCTGGGCCGTGACCCGGATCGTGGATCCGCGCGTGAGGTCCGCCACCCAAATATCTGCGTCTTCGGTCTCGATCGCCGCGCGAGTGCCGTCGGGTGACACGCTGAGCCCCAGCCAACGTCCGTCGGGCATGCCGACCAGCTCGCCGTCGCCATTGCGGCTCACGCGGATCAGATCGCGTCCGGCCGCCTCCGCTCCTCGGATGTACACGAGCGTACCGGTGGAAGATACCCCGAACTGGGCGGCACCGGTCGTCGCCCCGGAGCTTGCGACGTCCGGCACCAGGGGGACCGGCCCGCCGACGACACTCCGTCGCCCGACGTCGAACGCCACGCCGAAAAGGACAGCGTTGCTTGCGTAGACAAGGTGCCCGGAGGGCAGGTACCGCGCTTCTCGTGCGCCTTGAAGGACGGTCTCCCGTTCACCTGTCTCGAGCGATTGGACGACGATGGACGCGTCATCCCAGGAGCCGACGGACGCGCCTCGCAGCGTGAACAAAACCCACTCGCCACCGGGAAGTAGCTGGGGGCCGTGCGCGAGTTCTCCGTTCGCGACTTCGATGATGTTCTCTGCCCTCCCTCCGGTCGCGGGAACCCGCCAGATGCCGGTGGCGCCTTGGCCGAACAGGATCGTGTTGTCGTCTGTCCAGCTGGCGCCGTACGGGCTCTCGGCCTCACAAAGAGCGACGGGGGCGCCGCCGCTCGCCGCGATTTTGTGCAACTGCCCGTCTGCGTGGAAGCCGATCCACTGCCCGTCGGGGGAGACGAACGGCTCTCGTGCGCGATTGTCCACCGATAACGCTGTCCGATCGAGCTCGGCCATCCGTCGCATCATCAACCCCTGCGCGGCTGTGTATACGAAGAACGATCCGTCCGGAGCCAAGGCAAGCGTGTGGCGCCCCGTTCCTGAGAAGAACTCGAGCTCGGGGAGTGTGATCTGAAACCGGGTCAGGCTCCGCACCGGCGCCTCCGGCTGGGAGACGAGGCTCCACACGAGCGCGCCAGCCACGAGCGCCGCAGCGGCGAGAGCCAACGTCGTTAAGCGAGGCTGATTCATTGCGGGCCCCGGCTCTTGCGTCGACGGCTCCGCCGTCGCGGCGGCGTCCTCGAGCTCGAGCCGGGCCGTCGACATGTCGGCGAGGCGACCGCGAGGTTCGCGCGCGACGCATCGTCGCAAAAGGCGCCGAATGGCAGGCGGAGTCGTCGTCGGGAGCGCCGATTCGTCGAGCTCACGGGTGAGCACGAATGCCAGCGTTTCCGAGACGTCGCCTCCCGCGAAGGCGCGCTTGCCGGTGAGCATCTCGTAGAGCACGACGCCGAACGCCCAGACGTCCGCTCGTCTGTCGACCTTCTTGCCTTTCGCCTGCTCGGGGCTCATGTAGGCGGCGGTGCCGAGGATCACCCCGACCTGTGTGCCTTGGCGGGTCAGCGTAGGAGATTGCGACAGCTCGGAGTCCCCTCCGTCCGGTGCATCGTTTTCGAGTGCTTTTGCGAGCCCGTAGTCGAGGACCTTCACGGTGCCGTCGTCTCGGACTTTGATATTGGCAGGCTTCAGATCGCGATGGACGACGCTCGCTTCGTGCCCCGCTTCGAGCGCCTCGGCGATCTGTATCGCGATGCGGATGACCTCGTCCAAAGGCAAGGAGCCCTTTCGAATCCGGTCTTCGAGCGTCGGGCCCTCAACCAGCTCGAGAACGATGGCTCCGGACTCGAAGCCATAGATCGCGGCGATGTTTGGATGGTTCAACGACGCCAGGACCTTGGCCTCGCGCTCGAACCGGGCGAGGCGCTCCTCGTCTTCCGCGAGTCCTTCCGGCAAGACTTTGACAGCGACGTCTCGCTCGAGCTTGAGATCGCGCGCTCGATAGACTTCGCCCATCCCTCCCTCGCCGATGGGCTCGAGGATGCGGTAGGGACCGAGCTCGTCACCGGCAGCGAGTGGCATGGTTCACGAGAGTAGCAGAAAACGTCTCGGGCAGGCTCTTCGCGCTCGCCGCGTTTGTCGTTCGCGCGCCTGAACGTCGGTTTTTCGTACAAGTCTCTCGGATGCCTACTAACACGAGCCGATTCAATGGCTTAGGCAGTGTCGGTCAGCGTGTCCGCGTCGGAAATCCTTACATGTTCATTCGCGACATCGACGGCGACAGCGTAAATGTATGCAAACAAACGACTTGTGCGCGCGAAATCGCGTGTGAGTGGCACGGCACTTGCACGCTTCCCATCACGACGGACAGACAGCGGAGGACCCTGTGACGAAATCGATCTTGAAGAACAACGCCTCGTTCGGTGCACGCCTTGGATTGATTGCCCTCATGGTCGTTGTACCCGTCATGGCGGAGGCTGTCGTGCTGTATGACGCGTCGTCGGGACTCCCGTCGTCGCCGCCGTGGCTCCTTCTCTGGGATTCGTTTCCGTTCCCGCCCAACCCGGCACCCGTGATTGCGGGCGGTGCGCTCAACCTCGACACCAGCCCGCACGATTCGGTTGGCTATGGATACGTGGCGCCGCTGCTTCTCGACCCGACGGCGGGTTACCGACTCGCGTTCAATCTTCGCATCGATGCGGAAACGCATTCGAGCGTCGACCGGGCCGGATTCTCGATCATCGCGGTCTCATCCGACCCGACGAAGGCCATCGAGCTCAGCTTCTGGGAGGACCAAGTATGGACCCAGAACACGGGCTTCACTCACGGCGAATCCGCGGCGCTCGACACGATGACGGCCCTCATCCAGTACGAGCTTCTGGTGAGCGGCATGAACTACGAATTGCTCGCCGGTGGCAGCTCCATCTTGAGCGGTGCGATGCGGGACTACAGCGGTTTCGGGTTGCCGTATAGCTCTCCGAACTTTCTGTCTTTCGGCGACAACACGAGCTCCGGCTCCTCGACCTTCGCGTTGTCGTTCATGGAGCTCACGGATCTTCCGTCGGCGTCGACGCCGGAACCGGGCACGGTATCGCTGCTGCTCGTCGCCGGCGCAGCTCTCGTCTCTCGCCGGCGTCGTCGTCGGTAGCGCTCTTCCAGGATCCACGTCGCCGGGTTGCTTTTTGTGGGCCCCGCGACGATCCTTGAGCATCGATCCGCCGGCTCGTTCGTGCCGCACCGGTCGCCACTCGATGACTCTACGTTCCCTGCTCGCCTGTGTCGCCCTCACTGCGGTGGGTTGCACCCGCGAGCCTCCGCCCGAGCCCGTCGCGGGGCTCACCCGCTTCGAAGGCGCGACGATGGGCACGACCTACGCCGTCACCATCGTCGACGAGCTCGTGGAAGGAGACGCCCTTTCATCGGCGGTTCAGGCAGCGCTCGATCAGGTCGATGCCTCGATGTCGACCTACGACCCGGACTCCGAGCTGTCGCGGCTCAATCGCGCTCCGGCGAGCGTGTGGGTCGAGGTCTCTCCCGAGTTAGCGACTGTCGTCGCCGAGGCGCTCGTCGTGAGTGCCATGACCAAAGGCGCATTCGACGTCACGGTCGGACCCCTCGTACGGCTTTGGGGCTTCGGCGCAGGCGCCTCATCGGAGCCGACGCCGCCTTCACCGGAAACGCTCGCGACTACCAGAGGGGTCATCGGGTTCGACAAGGTTCAGGTGCGGCAAGATCCTCCCGGGCTGAACAAAGACGTCGCGGGGCTCGAGCTCGATCTGTCCGGGATCGCGAAGGGCTTCGCGGTTGATCAGGTGGCACACCTTCTCGAAGCGCGGGGGTTCCGGCGTTACCTCGTTGAAGTCGGCGGCGAAGTCAGGGCGTCAGGGACGAATGCCTCGGGCGAGCCGTGGCGCATCGGCATCGAGACGCCCATCCCCGGGGCGCGCGGACTACAACGCACCGTTGGCTTGAATGGGCACTCGATGGCAACGTCCGGGGACTACCGCAACTTCTACGAAGTCGACGGCGTGCTCTTCTCTCACCTCATCGACCCGCGCCAGCAGGCGCCCGTCGCGCATCGCACGGCCTCGGTCAGCGTCATCCACGAGAGCTGCATGCGGGCCGACGCCTTGGCATCCGGACTACTGGTACTCGGCGCGGACAAGGGCCTGCAACTCGCCGCCGCCGAAGACCTCGCGGTGCTCTTTCTCGTGAGAGGTGAAGACGGCTCGGTCGAAGAGCGTGCCTCGCCTGCCTTCGAGCGCCACGTACGAAACGTCGCTACAATGGAGCCGTGACCGTTTTTCTGCTCGTCTCCGCGGTGATGGGGCTCGCCGTGCTGGCGATGGCGGTGGGCGTGATCTTCAACCGGCCCTGTCTTCGGGGCTCTTGTGGCGGCCCGGAGGTCATGGGTGACGACGGCGCACCCATCTCGTGCGCGACGTGCCCGAATCGCAAGACACAAACGTGATGGCCACTCGAGCGTGGCTCGTCGTCTTCGTGCTCGCGTTCGCCTCGTCCGCGCCGGCGGCCCAGGAATGCGAACCCGTTTCAGGCGCAGAGCGAGTCGTTCGTCCCGGGGCGGTAATCCTGCTCGGCGAGATTCACGGCACTGAGCAGGCACCTGCCGCTGTGGCCGGTCTCGCGTGCCAGGCACTGTCGAGCGGGCTGCGAGTGAGCGTGGGTCTCGAGATTCCACGAAGCGAGCAAGCCGTGGTTTCGGACTACGTTCTTTCCAGCTCGGCCGAGGATGCGGCCCGTCTCGCTCGTTTGAAGGAGAGCTCTTTCTGGGCACGCGACTATCAGGACGGGCGATCGTCGCGCGCGATGCTCGACCTGCTTCGCACGCTCAAGCGATTTCGTGTCGAGACCGATCGTGTTCGCGTCTTATTGATCGACGACCCGCAAGCAGCCGATGGAAGAGACGCGCACATGGCCAGCGTAGTGCGGGACGCGGCGGCGTCGCCGGATGCGGACGTCGTTGTCGTTCTCGTAGGAAACCTGCACAACCGACTGACGGCAGGCACGAGCTGGAACCCCGACTATCAACCGATGGGGCACCTGCTGCGGTCGATGCCCGGTCTCATCTCGTTGCAGCTGACCCATAGCGGCGGCAGCGCGTGGGTTTGCTCGGGGAGCGACGTCTCCGACTGTGGCTCGCGCGCCCTCGAGGGCAAGGAGCACCTGCCGGGAATCATGCTCTTTGCACCGTCCTCGAGCAACGCGTACTCTGGCCGCTTCCATCTCGGGCCGATCGACGCGTCGCCGCCCGCCAAGAACTGATCGTCGGAAGGAGCGTTCCATGAGATGTCTAGCGTTCGTGTTTCTACTGGTGTCCGTCGAGACCACCCTGGCCCAGGTCACTTTCGAGGAACAGGCCGGTGTCTTCGGCGACGGCACGCGCTATCTCATCCGGGTGCCGTCGAACTGGAATGGGACGTTGATCCGCGACCTCGACTATGCGTCCGCTCCCAACAGCCAGCGAAATCTCTACCTGGTCGAGCAAGGGTTCGCCGTCGCCGGGACCGCACGGCACGAGCGCCGCTGGGTCGGCTTCTATGATCCGGCGCGAGAGATCCGGCACTTGAACGCCGTACTCGATCGGTTCGCGACTCGCTTCGATGCACCGAGCAGGGTGATCCAGTACGGATGTTCGGGTGGTGGCCATGTCGGTCTCGCTGTCGCTGAGGACTTCTCCGACCGCGTCGACGGAGTCATCGCGACAGGAGCGCATACCCCCATATGGCTCATGAACTCGATGCTAGATGGGTGGTTCGTCCTGAAGACGCTGATCGCACCGGAGCTTTCGATCGTCGACCTACCCGACGAGTCCGGGCTTCGTCCGCAGCAAGCCGAGATCGTTTTCGCGTGGCGCCAGGCCATCGACGAGGCCCAGAAGACTCCCGAGGGCCGCGCGCGGATTGCGCTCGCGGTTGCCATCGGCCAGTGGCCGGATTGGTCCGCGGACGATATGGGCGGTCCGGACCGCAGTGACGTGGAGGCGCTTCAGCAGAGCATGTACCGCGTCGTGCAGCATCGATACGCCAATTCGGGAGATATCGGTGGGCGCTCTCGCTACATGTTCGAGAACCCCGCCGGCCTCGACTCGAAGCAGCTGTCGTGGAATACGGGTGTCGACTACCGTGCGTTCTTCGCGAACGCGAACCGGTTTCAGAAAAACGCGGTCGAAGAGCTCTATCGACAAGCCGGTCTCGACCTCGACGAAGACTTGCAAGAGCTCGAGCTAGCGCCCCGGATCGAGGCCGACCCGGAGGCACTCGAGTACTGGAGTCAGCCCGGCCGCACGACCAAGGGCGACCCGAAAGTCCCGCTCCTGCGCATGCACGAGATCGGCGATTCCGTTGTCGCGGTGAGCCCGGTTCGCGGCTACACGCACCTCGTCGAGACGAACGACAAAGGGGATCTCTACCGCACCGCGTTCGTCGAAGCGCCGACCCATTGCGGCTTCACGATCGCCGAGACGGCCGTCGCGATCGAGACGATGATGCGCCGGCTCGACACGGGGACATGGGAGAGCACGGAGCCGGATGCCATGAACCGGCGGGCCCAGGCGATGTCGGTCGAAGGTACGAGGTCGCGTTTCGTCGCGTTCGACGACTACGAGAGCGAGAAATACAACCGAACGTGGCTGCCCAACTGACGCCTCTCCGTTAGGCGCCGATGCTCCGGACGTAGGCCTCGATGCGGCCCACCGCCTCCTCGATCCGCTCCTCGGGTTGCAGCAGCGAGATCCGCACGTAGTTGCTCCACCGCTCGCCGAACGCAGTGCCGGGAAACATGAGCACGCGGTGGTTCGTGAGGAGCTCGCGACAGAACCGCTCGGCTCCAATGCCGAACCGAGACACGTCCGCCCAGAGGAAAAAGCCGCCGCCCGGCTTGCCGTAAGGGATTCCGAGCCGGTCGAAGCCTTCTCGCATCACTCGCAGGCGCCCGGCATAAATCTGTCGGTAGGTTTCCACGACGTCTTGCGGGCCTTCGAGCGCCGCGATCCCGGCGAACTGTGAGAGCAAGGCCGTCGGTCCGGAGACATTGGCCTTGAGGCGTTCGGCGGCTTCGATGAATGGCGGCGGTCCGATGAGATATCCGATGCGAAAGCCCGTCATCGCATAGGTCTTGGACAAGCTCGACAGCGTGACCGTGCGCTCGCGCATTTCCTCGCACGCCGCGACGGATAGGACTTCTTCGCCGAACGTCAGCTTCTCGTAGACCTCGTCCGAGATCACGATGAGATCTTTGTCGACCGCGATCTTCGCGATCTCGCGAACGTCGTCTCCCGGCGTCAGCGCGCCGGTGGGGTTCGACGGGTTCACGAGGAGCAGCACTTTGCCCGCGTTGGTCTCCGCGACCGTCTGCGGGCGCAGGCCGAAGTGGTGGTCGTCGCCCGTCGGGAGCGGCACCATCTCGCCGCCGGCGGTGGCGATCGCTTGGTCGTAGGACCCATACCTCGGGTCCGGCACCAGGATCTCGTCCCCCGGGTTCAGGAGCGCTAGAACGCTCAAGAACAAACCCTCTTGAGCGCCGTTGGTGACGAGAATCTCCGTCTCCGGATCGAAGTCGAGATTCTTCTCGTCGCGGTATCTTTTCGCGACTGCGAGTCGGAGCTCCTCGAGCCCACGGACCTCGAGCGAGTCCGGCGGCTCGGCCATGCGTTTCATGGTTTGCTCGATGATGTGCGGCGGCGTGTCCAGGTCCGGGTCGCCACGTCCGAGAGAGATCACGCCGTCGAGTGTCGCGGCGAGCTCCATCAAGCTGAAGCGTTTCTCGTCCGGCTTCACTCGGAGGCCTCGAGCGCGAGTATGACCGCGCGCTGCGACGGCGCGGCCGTGCAAATCGAGAGCGCTTGCTTCATCGTCCGTACTTTCTTCGCGGTCTCGACCGGCCCCGCGACGAAGCCTACACGAAAGCTCGAGATCCCTTCGAGGTCGTGGAAGTTACCGATCATCAAATCGTCCGGCCTCTCTCCGAGGGCGAGTCCGGTGACGAAAGCACCTTCCCTCGCTCCGTTGGTGATGATCACGCCGTCGACTTCGAGGCCGAGCTTCAGCGCGACCTTTTCGCGAAGCTCTCGGATCCCGGGTCGGTCGGTATAGTGCGTCTCGCCAGCGAGCAGCGCTCTCTCGACGCCCGCGAGCAACGCGTCGGGCGCGCGCTCGATCGGAAGTGTGACGGGTGCCGCCAGCTCCGATACGCGCTGGGCTATCGCGCGCTTCATGACTTCGCTCATTCGAACACTCCTTGTCGTTTCAGCTCGTCGGAGAGCTTGTCCGCTTCGAATCGTTTGCCGGTCGGGTTGCCTCGCGCAAGCGCCAAGAGCAGGAACGCCGGAACGATCGCCTTCGCATCCTCCCACGACCGTTCATCGGGTCCGAGAGCCGCTTCCTCCGCGTCACTCATCATCGTTGGCTTGATGCGCATGCCCGGCGTAATCGTATTCACGCTCACGTTGTCGCCGGCCTCGACGGCGAGTGCGCGTGACAAACCTTCGATCCCGAACTTCGAGGCGCAATAGGCCACTTCGTCTTTCATGCCCTCGGCACCTGCGCGAGACGAAACGTTGATGATCGAGCCACCCCCGTCACCGAGAAAAGGCAGGAACGCTCGACAGAGCACGAACGGCGCCGTCAAGTTCACGGCGATGATGTCGTCCCACTCCTCGTCGCTGACACCGCCGATCGGGGTGTAGTGAAGGACAGCGGCATTGTTCACGAGGATGTCGACACGACCGGCTTTCCGCGCCACCTCTTCGGCGAAATCTCGGCTCGCGTCGCGATCTCTCAAGTCGAGCGTGTAGTTCGTCGCACCCTCGATCTCGGGCATCTCGATACGATCGCAAATATGCAGCGAGGCGCCTTCCTTCGCGAAGCCATAGGCGACGGATCTTCCGAGCCCGCGTGCCGCACCGGTGACGACGGCCGTCATTCCATCGAGGCGTCCCATTAGAGAAGCGACCTCAGCAGGTAAGCGGTGGCGAAGCCGAGATAGTTCCCGACGCCGTAGCCGAAAATCCCAACGATGATCCCGGGTGTGACCAAGGGTCCCCACTTCATCGCCATCCCGAGCGCGAGTGCCGAGCCGGGTCCACCCACGGCGGCCTGGCTCGCGATCGTGAGACTCGGTAGATCCAAGTGTACGAGATAGCCGATCCCGTAGACGAACAAGGCGTGCACCGCGATGATCGTGAGCATGTAGACGAACAACATGGGACCGGCCGTCACGACTTCTCCTATGTCCGACACGGCGCCGATGACGATGAAGAACAAATGGAGCGCGAAATAGGACAAGACTGCGGCGCCCTTCAGCCGATGCACCCACGGGAGTTGGGCGGCTACGAGAGCGCATGTCGTCAAGAAGAGGACTTGAAACGGTCCGCCGGCGCCGAGCCGTTCGGCGAGCCACAAAAACGCGAGCGGTAGGGCCGCGAGCCAGGCGAGATCGCTGATCGTCACCGTCGTCTCCGTCCACGCTTTGCGGATCTCGTCGTCGCTCCCCTCCGGACTCATCGTGCGTTCCGACGTGCGGTAGTAAGCACCGAGGATTGCCACGAGCCCGACTTGCGTGAGCATCCACGGGACCGTCGACAAATTGTCGACGACGAATGCCGCCGCATAGAGAGAGGGCGTCATCTCGAGCGCTTGTCCCACGGCGGCGAAGTTCATGCCGCCACCCCAAAACGCCCCCGCGAAAGTCCCGCCGAGCTTCCACGTCTCGTCGCCCAGGCTCGAGCCGAACAAAAGACTCGCCGTCATGGCCCCGACGAACGTCCCCGCACCCGCGAGCCCGAAACACAACACGAGAGGCCAGCCGGCCTTCTTCAAATCCTTCAGTCGTGACGACAGAATCACGAGCACGATCGCGTAAGGGACCGCATAGGTGCTCACGCCGGTGTGCACATCGGACGTGTGCGGGATGACGCCGATATTCGCGAGCAGAATCCCTAGCAACGTGCACACGACCGCCGAGCTTATCTTCTGTACGAACGCGAACCGTGTCTCGAGTAGCCTCGCGAAGGCCACCACGAGAAACATGAAGGCGAGGAGCGCGACCGGGTCCTGAATCACGGGTGATCTGCCTTTCGGTCGACTACCCGATCGGGGTGAGCTCTGCGTTTCCGCAGAACAGCGTCCAGTCGCCCGCCGTCGTGCTCGGATAAGTGCGAAAGCCGAAGAGCACTCCGGTGCAGGGCGCTTTCAGCTCTTCGACCGGCTCGCCGAAGAGATCCGCCATCGTGAGCAATACTTCACCTTCGGTGATGGGCTGTTTCAGCTTGTTCGCGGAGATATCCGGGTTCGGCAGCAGGATCCCGCTCCGAGACGCCATCACCGCGATCTGACTTCCGCGCCAAGCCTCGGCCGCGTAGGTGGGCTCGCCCTCCACCATGCCGTAGTGATGGCACACGTTCATCATCGCCCGTTCGAGAACATCGACATTGTGAGCGAGCGCATCGGGCATCAGCGTGGCGCTACCGCCGAGCTCGACCGTGATCGCGATCTTGTCGCGGTTGACCATCGCAGCCATCGGAGAACCGACGGGGTGGGGCGTGTCGAGAATGATTTTCCAATCCGCTCCCATCGCACGTGCGAGCTCGAAGCTCTTGTCGTCGCCGGACTTGGTGAAGATCGTCTCGCCCAGATAGCAGATATTGCCACCCGAGTGGATCGTGATCTCCATGTCCGCGAGCTGGCCGACCGTCTGGTCGTGGACGGCAGCGATGCGATCGGTGAGATAGCCCTTGTCGAGGCCCTTACCGGGATAGATCCGGTTCATATCGTATGTGTGGATGTCGCGTGGATTCCCGCGGCTCATGGCTTCGAAACCACCGACGTTCATCACCGGGACTCCGATGACCGTCCCGTTGAGCTTCGCGGGGTCGAGCTTCTTCATGAAAGAGAGGATGGCAAGCGTGCCCTCCTGCTCGTCCCCGTGGATGCCGCCGTCCACGAGAAGGACCGGCCCGTCGCCTTTGCCGTTCGCGACG
>Ga0315338_1002263_pt1 | contig 19756 bp, 19 predicted proteins | sample ASW8metaG_FD_204518 | JGI IMG/M metagenome (GOLD analysis project Ga0315338, IMG submission 204518) | Ammonia-oxidizing marine archaeal communities from Monterey Bay, California, United States - ASW #8 | ecosystem: Environmental > Aquatic > Marine > Coastal | place: USA: California | collected... | reverse complement strand
GGCCTGCGGGTCGGCAAAGCCATGCGCGAGGAACCGGTCCGACGCCGCTTCCAGCGGATACAGGGGGAAGTCGACGGCCGCTGGCAGCGGCCCGGTAGCCTCGACCACGGGGAACCGCCACCCCACCCGCGACCCCTCGACCGTGGTCGGCGTGCCGGCGGGGTAGTGTCGGTAGAAGAACTGCGCGACGTTGTACTCGTCCACCGCGACGGCGTAACGTGACGGCTTGGTGATGAACAGGATCTGCCCCGGGGCGACCGCCACCGCGTAGGCGCCGCCGTCGTCAGTGACCGTGACCGCACAGCCGTTGCTGACCGCCACCCCGGACACGCCCGGTTCGCCGGCGTCCCGCCTGCCATTGCCATTCGTGTCTTCGAACACGTGGCCGCGCGCCGTTTCGGAGGCGGCCGACGCGCCGCAGGCCTCGACTGCCGAGGGTACCCGAACCAGCGCCTGCACGGTCAGCAGTCCCAGGCCAACCAAGGCCACGCCACGCAGTGTGTCGCGCATGCTCCTGCTCACGTTGTTCATAGATCACCTCTCCGACCAGCGCCGAACCACCAGCACCACCGCCGCGAAGAACGTTGTCCACTGTCGCGTCATAAACACCTAGATTACGCTTGTCGAACGCGTGTTTCAACGGCGGGCGATTGTCGTTTCCGTTCGTTGTTGTTCTAGTGCGGTGTAGGTGTTCACGGTTGGCTCGCTTTCTTGAGAAACGCATCGAATTTGCTGCCCATCATTGGGGCTGGTGGTATCAACTTGGGTATCAAACGGCTGTCACTGGTCTGTGCCGTGTGCGTGTGAGACGTGTTTACTTAGGGGAAATGGCGCGCCCGGCAAGATTTGAACCTGCGAACCTTAGGTGTAGAAGTTACTCTGGCAAGTCGATGATTTAGCGCATTAGTGCCAGTCACCTGGCGGTACTATTAGCCAGCGCTTCGAGTCGAACTGCTGCTGTGAGGGTCGCGTCGTGAGCAGCCTTTTTGTAGTGTTCAGCGGCGCGGCTGAAGGCCCCGAGCTCCTCGTAGATCATGCCAAGAGTGTCATGCGCGAGCCGAATCCAGGCCGAGTCTGGATACTCACGAATAAAGATTTCGAGTTGTGCTGCGGCTTCGTCAGGTTGCTCGTTTAATTGGAAATACAGGACGCCAAGGAAATAACGACTGTGCTCTGCGAAATAGGAGCCGGAGTGCTCGGCGAGGATCTGTTGGTAGAGGGCTTCTGCATGGTCCGCACGAGCATACAAGTGATAGTTTCGAGCACGATGATATAGGAAGAGCGCCGGGGCATCTGCTTCCGCGCTAAAATTCGGGCGACTCCAGTTTAGAACTGTTTCATTGAATGCCACTAGCTCATCAGGATGCAAAGCCAAGTATAGATCTTGTGCCCGGTGTGCTCCCCATATCCCGAAGATACGGAGATACGTGCGAAGCGCCAGCCGTACGGCCCAGCGCGAAGTTGAGCCGTACTTTTCGGTGAGCAACGACCCCCATCTCGTCGGTTCTGCGGGGTTGGAGTACAGCGTTGAGATGAAGCGTTCGTGATAAACGCGCGAGGCCGTTGGGAGAGCTTGCACCGTGGGATAGGAAATCGACAGAGCAGGCGCACGCGTAAGATCGCGATAGGTGGCTAAAGATGAGCCCGACGAGAAGGCCATCCCATAATACGGATCAAATATCCGCCAGTCGTCATCGATAAATACCTCGGTCACTACATGCCCACCTTCTTCACCGCTGAGAAAGAGGATTCGTCCATGAATATCCCGCGTGGCAAGCAGGGTGCCCAAGAGCCAAGCATCCTGGTCGCACCATCCGACTCCGCGCAGAAGGTCATTCCACGAGTTCGTGTCCAGAACGGGGCCACCTGCGGGGTACACGTTCTCAGCAACGAAATCATTGAGCAGTTTTGCGACGTTTTCTGGGTTGCGTTCGTTGCCAATGACACGATCGGCAATCATGATGTAGCTTAATTCCCGATAGAGAAAGTCTCGAAGACTGGCACTGGCCAGCACAGACACTAAGGGACCCAGGAGCGCCGCCGCTACGACAACAGCCGTAACTCTTTGCGCCCACTGCCGAAGAAGAAAAAGATTCATCTCATTAGTATTTTACTTCACGGGTCTGTGCCGGGTGCGTGTGAGACGTGTTTACTTAGGGGAAATGGCGCGCCCGGCAGGATTTGAACCTGCGACCCTCCGCGATCTTTTTTGAATTAAATACCGCGATCTGCGTTTTTGTTAGGAAAATGGTCGGGCTGACTGGATTTGAACCAGCGAGCACCTGATGACCAACAAACAGATAGAGAGGTTTAACGGGAATGGGATTTAGGTATCTGAATTCCGAAGCACAGCCGTAGCAAGTGATTTCAGTTCAAGATGAAAGCGCTCCTCCCTAAAGGCGCCCTTGATGGTATTGCATGACCGGCACGCCGCAACGAGGTTATCCAGATCGAACTTCTCTTCTGGATCTTTCGTACGCTGTTTAGATACCCGGTGATCTGCCTCTAGACGAAGCACACGTCGAGACTCAGATCCTGTGTCCTCGGCATACACGCCCCATGCCGTCCGACGGCAGTACTGACAGGTGTAAGAGTCCCGATTATATAGATATGCATTTCGCAAATGGGTCAGATTGGCTTGGCTGAGCTTTTTTTGCTCACGTGAAACATTGACGCCTGTGAGTTCTTTTTTAACACTCTTAATGTCTTCAACTTGGATGTCACAGTTTGATGCCAGAACACCCCGACAGGCAGCAACAAAATCAATGGCTCGAGAAAGCTCTTTTTTTAACTTAGCTGCTTTTTCTGCCGTGTCAGACCCAGAACTCTTCGTCTTTCCATCATTCTCTAGCGCCTTAGATCTCCATGTGGGTAGTTGGCGGTATTCGACATAACGTTCGATAGCTTCTTGCCATCGCTCGGCCGGCTTCTTCCAAGTAGCGCTAAGAATTACTGTCATTGTTTACCCATAAGATGGTTCAAGTTTCTTGCTTACGCGCGCTTCTTCTTGAGAAGTCCATCGCCCTTCGTTCGTTGCAGCGGCCAACGGCGCTCACGATATGGCCTGATTAGCAAATATCCCCCGGCATCCTCTGAGAGTACCTTCGGAACGGGGGTTACGGCTCGCGCGTGAATCAGGTTGTGGGCGGCCAAGGCAGGTCACTCGCGTCGAGAAACACATCAGCCACATACGGAACCTCGTCCTTTAAGCCGAGTTCTTTCTTGGCGAGCTTCAGCTCATCCTTATAGTCACCCTTCTTAGTGGCTTTTTCTTTTATCGTCTTGTCGTCGACAAAACAAAGGTTTACGAGCCACGCTTTAATATCAGCGGTCTCTCGCAGGAAATAGATGTGACTCAGGCGATTGGCGAACTGGTAGTACGTTCCCAGCCAATCGCCTGACGAATCAGCGTGGAACAAACCCTTCGCGGCTTCAGTTGATCGTTCAATTCGCTTCCGTGATTCGGGTTTTGCTTTACACCGTTGTACACGCATTTCCTTTGGGTAGCTCTTCGCCTCCACGAGAACGATTCCTGTCAATTTTCCCTTTTTCTCGAGTCTAGCGAGTCCGTCCCACTGAGGGCCCCTCCGCGGCCAGAAATCGCGAAGGTCATCTGCGAGCTCCTTTAAGTTGACCGCTTCAAGAAAGCTCTCATCGCGATACTCTTTGAATTTTTCTTTTTCTAACGGTGATTTCCAGACGAGTTGAGTTCCGTCTGGAAAAGGCAGTCGTGTCAAAATCGCCTTGGAGAGTTCTTTCTTCCGATGAGCCACGGCGATCTGGATCTGGCGTTGACTTCCCTTAAAGGCACGCCCTAAGTCGTCGGTTCGTCGCGTCATACCCGCCTAGATTACGCCTACCGCGCGCGTGTTTCAATGGGGGTTCGAAGGGTTGGATATGGCTAGAGAACCGTGGAATCGGCTACCTCTGAAATTCACAACCCCGAATATTGGCACCCCATCGGGTTCACCGTGAGGTAGTCGTTGCTGAAGATATCGACGTACTCGCTGATTTATGCCAGAACGTGGTTTGGACTGGTAGACCGCCTGACTTGAAGTCACGGGGGCGACAGGTATGAACTGCTAATTAGGTTTTTTTACCCAATCCTCAATTTCTCCACGCAATTCCCAAATCGCTTGGCATCTCTGCGCTCCAACACCCAAATTTAAATAGTCATCGCCTTTTTCAAAGAGCAAGTAAGGCTCATTACGAAGTTGGCCAGTTTCGTCTTTCCAGTTTGAAACGAGTTTGATACGTCTTGGAAGATTGTCTGGTACTTTAAAGTTTTGTCTTTCAGCATCGTTGGCGAAGGCAAATTGTTTGAGTACCTCGATACAGTCCAACAACATCTTTGCTTTAGTGCAACCGAACATAAATCGTTTACGTGTCACCTTGTTTAACGGTCCATCGTCATTCAGGATTTCAATCGTGGGATTCCCTTTATATGGTGGAAGTTCGGCCATAGTGTATTCGCTTGTCTGCTCCATCGTGCCCCTCCAACTGTTTGTGTTGCCATCATCCTTCAGACCGCCGTCACCTAATGGATTTTTTGGCGAAAACGAGTGAAATTAAAGTAAAAAAGCTAACAATGAACGATTTAGCGTGACCATACGGCCCACCCAGCCTCCCGTAAACAGTTGCTAATGGAGGCTTCACTGTCTTTTGCCTCCTCACGTGTTGCGAAAGAACGGTCCCACGTGACCACCGCATCAGCATCACTATCGCGCAACCGTAGGCCATACCGAAGGACATATTTATTACTGAGTTGTCCGCCACGACGATGTTGTCCAAATCGTTTCTCCGGCGTATGTGCGGTCGAACCTACGTACACGCAAGGCGACCCGGGTATATAGCCAGGATTCTCCTTACGAAATTTGTGGTCGCCGAGCACATCATCAGACAGATTAATGACATACACACGAAAGCGGATCTCGCTCATCATCGACCAGCCTTAATGAACGGTTCTTGGTACCAGGGACGCGTCCGGGTGCTCTGCGTCAGCCGTATCGGGAGTTTCAGACGACTCGGGAACTTTTGGGTCCAAAGTCTTTTCCAGAATACTCGCTGCGATGTACTTCAGAACAATATCCGGGGCTGAAGACCTGCTCAGCATGTCAATCAGCATGTACTGAACGACCCGAACAGCCTCGACATAGCTCAGTTGGTATTCGTCAAAGATGCGCCGACAGAGACCAATGACGCGATTTAATTCCGATGTGCGATCGTGAGAACTACTGTTCATGCAGCGTGCTCCTTATAGATGAATGGGTGAGTGACGAACGGTCGATTGAAACGCGAACTGAACCGTTCGGCTATCGACGAAGAAACGGCCGTTTGGCGCGCTCCGTATTTCTATGGTTGCACTCAACGATAGCATCTTGTCAAGTGACGACCGTGACCCAAACGGCATGACAATGAGGCACCCCCTTTAGGGGGTGGATTCTTCAAAAAAAATGCTGAGGAGGCTGTTTTTGGGTACGGCGTCGTGCACAGCGACGGTTCAGACCGCACCACACTGAGCGGTTCAACGTCGTCGGGATTGCCGCCGAAACTCCCATGGCGCGATGGGGGGTGACAGCTAGAGCCGGCGGTCAGAAAGCGATGCCGTCTGCAGAAATCAATGTGGAGGGTTTGTGGTAGATATTCTTTGGTTTCTTGCGGTCACAAAATTTGTCACGTTTGTTTTATACGCCTGATATTCTTCGACAGTGTTTGGTAGAGGAGAATGATCAAACCCATTAAATGGGTGCCAAAAGTTAATTGATGAGTAATGTTCTTTCACCATGTCTTGAAGAAGAAAAAAATCGACATAGCCTTTGAAGTCATCAAAAAGATAGAAAAACTGAGAATACCTCTCTAATGGGTCGCTCAACGGGCTGCGTTGTTTTAAATAAAAGCGCCTTATGCACTCGAGTGTCAGATCGAACCTGTCTTGCACCTCATGATTCATTCCGCGAGCTGCGTTAATTGTCATTTTGTTCTCTATCTTTTTTGCTGGGAAGACGATAAAGCCACCAACTGTGCTGCAAAGAGAGAAAAATAAATTAACTTCATCAGAAGGAATTCTATCGACGAGATGTTTCATTTTTTGCACATTTTTATAAGTGTGTCCTATGCCGTCGCTAGATAAAAAAAACTCTCCTAATCCTGATTTATGGTGAAGCAATCGAGGCGTATCGTCGTCTAAATCAAACCTCACGCCGTTTGGTAGTGGTTTACTCCAAAGAATTTGGTGATACCTCCTAAGCGTTGGACTGTGGGAGTCAGGATCTTTGCCCTCGGGTGTATCAGAAAAGACACGGAAATTGATATCAACGAGACTCATGTTGAGCATTCTGGTTATCTCGGATGCGCTTCGTCCCATTCGCATTAGCTAGTAGATCTATTGGGCAGGGACATAACCATTCTTACTCGTCTCTCTCACTCGTTTTCCGATCACGTAACATTGCGTCGTATACCTCATCTAACTGTGGATAAAACTGAGATTCAAGCCTAACTCTGTAGCCATTCGGGTTCGGGTTTGGGTCGCCGTCAAGGAAACACTCGATGACTTGTTCTGGAGTGAGCGCCACTTCGCATTCTTCGTGCGGAATATATATATCCTGTTCGTATTCATCGACCAACGAAATGCTAACCAAGTTTCCGACCTCCGCCTGGCTGGCGCGTAGACTTACTACTTCTCCATGCACGGTCGTAAACAAGACCATCCTGGCAATCTCAACCTCGTTCTGATTTAAATCAGGTAGGTCTTCTCCTCCTCGTGCTTGAGGACCCCCACCTCTTGTCAGCCCATGTTTTAAGTGCTCTGGTAGTTCATGCCCCCTCCAATCCGGAGGTATTGAGTCGACTCCTTGTTCCTTGATGATTTTCCTAAACCACTCGCGTCGTTCGGTTCCTTTTAACAGTCGAATAGCTTTCTCCGTAGGGTCTGAGACTTTCTCGAAATAATCAATCGACGTTTTAGCCATTGACGACCTCCGTGACTCATTCGTTGTTCGACATAACAAACCATAAGGATTAGTCGCGCGGGTGCGCTTCGTCCCATTCGCGGGCGCGGCGTTGGGCTTCGGCGCGTTGCGTCGCCGTTAACAGACCATCGATGCGATCGCGCTCGGCTACAACCATGTCGCGACAGGCACCGGAGCACCAATCCTCGTCACTCACCACCGCGGCCGCCACATTCAGCCACTTGTGAGCGAGAACAAAATCTTGCGGCGCGCCCATACCATTGACGTAGTGATGTGCGAGCAAAATCTGGGCAGCAACGTCCTCCTCCTCTGCAGCCAATCGCAACAGTCGAACTGCTTCAGGATCATCAACGTCCTCCGGCAACCAATGGTTTGCACGTGGAAGCCTACCCTTGACGCCTGCAACGGGGTACCAGTCCCCCCTCGTGAGCGAGGACAATTGAACCGCGCGGGCGTAGTACAGCGGTACATGCCCATTTTCCACAGCAATTCGCGGACCATACTTTGAGATACCCAGCAACCACAGGAAGTTTTCTCGATACAGCGATTTGCACACCGACCATTCAGCTGTCGCCGGCCACACCCCTTCAAATAATTGCCAGGCTGCCGACCAGTGTCCGGTATAAATCAATTCGAATGTGGCGTCGAACAAAAACACACTCCCAGCGCCGAAAGAATTACCGAACGGCATATCTGACACTACGCGCGAATTACTTAAGGGTCCTACAATGTCCCGTCCGCAATACGCAGGCCACCAGTCATCGCCGGTAAGATCATTGGTCACCATACGAATAACAGCATCCCAACGGTCTTCGATGGTCTCCGCCTCCACAAACTCTGTATACCCGGTAGCATCGCCGTAGATATCTTCGAATCGGTTGCCACCATGCCGATCGTCAAATTGTTCCAGGATGGTTCGCCAGACGTCTTCGATCGGCCTCACCATCAACTCCCAGCCGAGCACATAACGCTCCTCGTCAAATACGAGTATCACCGGTGGTGCAGGTTGCTCTGCGCACGAACCGGGCCAACAGATGTAACCCGGGTCATACGTCTTCACCTCAAGCCCGGGAAAACGTGAACTCGCGTCGATCTCTACGAAATCCCCTGGCCACGCTGTAACGCATTCGACGAAATCGACGGTCAGGTCAACGTGGTCCCGATCGATCTCATACACGCAGGTACTACGCTCTCGTGACCCGTCATCAGGATCCATGAAGAAATTCGGTTTGCCGTTTCCAGTAATGTCGTCTAATAAAAGATCATCAGCGAAACCAAGTCCGCCGCCATTCAGCGACGAGTAGATCAACTGACCGCCCTGCCAGACGTCAAGGGTGTGCGGCCCCCTACGACTGCCAGGCGGGTCTCCCGACGAGAAACAGGGCTCGACCGTGGGGCATTCCTCTGGCCGCAATGCACGTTCGACCACACGAATGTCCAACACTACTGGCCCAGCTCCTCCTAGATTGAGCACCGCTTCTTGCTGGCCAGACAAAACGACCGCCTGTTCAATTAGCTGCAGCTCATCTCCCACATCGATTCCGTTCCGCGTCGCGGCAATCGCATTGCCGAGATCATTGAACCAAACCCGCAGCCCATCCTCGTACAACCACAAGTTTGACCGTTGCGATTGCGGCTCCCCAAACAATTCCAGAACCTCATCCTCACTCAACCCGGTCAGCGTCACCGCATCCGTATCTAAATCTGAGGTCTGAGCCGAGATGTTCTCGTTTGGGAACATCACAAGCGTTCCGAGCACTACCGCGAAAAGCGTCGCCAAACGTCGCGTCATAACCCGTCTAGATTACGCCTACCGCGCGCGTGTTTCAACGGGGGGGCGATTGTCGTTTTCCGCACGCCCGAAAACTGGCAGAATGGCGCGGAGGCGGAGGGCAGGATGCGACGAGCACAGCTGCAATGAGTAAAAAGCGATCATTAAAAGAGCAAAGAGAATATTTTACTCAGCCAGCAGATGGAGTGCGGTTTGTAGAGGAATCCCCTGCACCAGAACCAGAACCAGAAGTATCCACAGAATACGATGTTGATAAATTATGGGAGGAAGCCTTTGAAAATGAACGGATCAGGAAAGAAAAATTCGAGGAGGAAGTGGCTAGAGAATGTCTGGTGAATGAAGACTTTAGGAAAGAACAGCTCAGGGCAGAAAAAGAGCACTGGGAAAAGCAAAGGGAATCTCTGAAGGAAGATCGACACGTATCCACTGAAGAACTGATCAGGATGTCTAGCCATGAACGCGCCATTCAACACACCGATGAAACAGTATCGACTGAAGAACTGATCAGGATGTCTATCGATATAACGAACGGGGCCGTAAAGCCCCCTTCAAGTTTTGATGCAGCCCACCGCAGAGCGTGGGCTATTCTTCTTCGGGAGATTTCGGCAATTTCGGCGCGTGGGGGGGTAGTCGATCTTCCTTCAGAGATTCCCTAGAACTAACACACATGATCCACAACTGGCTCGAAGACCATCCGGAGCGGTTTGGGTATCAAACGGCTGTCATGGGTCTATGCCGTGTACGTGTGAGACGTATTTACTCAGGGAAAATGGCGCGCCCGGCAGGATTTGAACCTGCGACCCTCGGTTTAGAAGCTGTGGACTACCCCTGTTGTCCCTTATCGTACCCTGTGATTGCGTGTAGTGGTTATGGGCCCTTTTCGCGATCTGGCGTCGCACCCGAGTCGTACTGAATACCCCTGAATGTAGGCATGAGTGGGCACATTATTGGGCACAGTTTTTACATCGACCGTACTACCCGCCCACCCGGCACACGCGACCATCACCGAGTGATGATATTCCCTCACTGACCCTCTGGGTGGGGGAGGGGGGGGTAAGAGGGGGAACTTCTACTGATAGGGATGACCCCATCCACGAAGTTGAAGCGATTGCGAAAAAAGCGCAGCCGCTTACTGCGATACAAATCAAAGATTAGTCCACCACAATGATTGCCGGAGGCTCGAAGGCACGGAACCCCCAACTGGGATGCGGTTCCTTGTCCGGGTGTTGGTTAAGACGTTTCCGTTGATACGCCAAGCCACCGTGATATCGCTCCTTGGATAAGATTCCCGTCGAATTGCATTCGTCGCTGGACGATGTTTTATACATTCGTGCGCTGGTATCTGATGAATGAAAAAATCCCAACGCATGTCCAACCTCATGAGTGAAAACACCAAGACTAAAATGATCAGCAACGCATCCAGCTCCAAGGTTATCTTTAGGGTCTAATTTGATCCATCCTGGATCAGCCCCAACGAGTGCTTCCCCAGCAGTATTACCGCCTAACTCTTCCATCTTAATCGTGATCCACCCTGATTGGTTTCGGTCTTCGGTTCCACTTTGAATACTTCCGACCCCTAAGCGCCCATCAGTAAACGAAGAGACAATCGATGAGAGAGAGTTTCGGATGGCGGTCTCGTCATTGCTCGACATGCCGGTTGTACGAATGTAGAAATTCGGATTGCCATTATTCCAACGCCGCAGGTATTCATCAGCATAACCACCAGGCTCGTCACTGTTATCACGAATAAACTCCAGCCAAAAATCGTAATCAAATCCCCCCGACTGCTGGATCATCGTGACATCATTCCAGGTATCCGTCTGTGCCCACGGCAGCCAAACGGACCGCGTTAAAAACCCGGATTTTGAAATTTCAACCTCACTCGTCCCGTGGTTCGCTGTGCCAGCAAAGCGAAACTGACCGCTGCCGTTGGTCGTCCCAGAATGCGATGGACTGGATTTCGTGTTCACCGTTGCAGTGGAAACCGACCCGGATGATTGAAGTGAGCGAACCTGCCCGGTCAGTGACCAGCTCTCTTGTTCACGTACATCGACAGTAGCCGACCCACTCTTGCTTCCAAACGTCCCCGTAATTACCGCGCTCCCGGGTGCCCGGGCGGTCACACTCCCACTTTGCGACACAGAAGCAACATTCGAATTACTCGAAGACCACGCAGCCGATACTTGGTATTGCGTGCCATTGGAATAGTGCGCCGTCGCGGTGGCTGTCGCAGAATCACCCACGGTCAAGCTCGTGTTTGAAAGGCTGACGGTGACACTGGTCAATATATATACGTCGACCCTGACCGAACTACTCTTACCTTCAAAGGTTCCCGTAATTACCGCGCTCCCGGATGCCCGTGCGGTCACACTCCCACTTTGCGACACAGAAGCGACATTCGAATTACTCGAGGACCACGCAGCTGATACTTGATATTGCGTACCATCGGAATAGTGCGCCGTCGCTGTCGCTGTCGCAGAATCACCGACGGCCAAGGTCGTGTTTGAAATACTGACCGTAATACTGTTCAAAATAATTTCTCGCACGTCGATCGTCACCGAGTCACTCTTCCCGTTATAGGTCCCGGTAATCTGCACACGTCCCACCCGGAGTCCATGGACCGTCCCATTCGCACTGACGGTCGCGACAGACGGGTCGCTCGATACCCATGCTGGAACGACCTCAACGGCACTTCCATCGCCATAATGTGCCTTCGCTTCCACACGCGTCGTACGATCCAGCGCCAACACCTCCGTATCCGCATCGACCTCAAGTCGGATGTACGGCGGGGTCATGGTGAAATCGTACGAGGGTGTGTTGATATTGACGCCGGTCCGCTGTTCCAGATAGCCAGCCTTCGTAAACGAGATATTGAAATTCCCCCACACATCGATCAGCTTGTAATACCCATCGGTATTGGTATTCGTTGTCCATCCTTCTTGGGCCCCGTCAAGAATCGTGACCGTGACACCTTCCAGTGGTTCGTTCCGATGGGAGCGCACCGTCCCGGCCAAGACAAAGAGTCGATGCATGGTGATGGTGTGGCTGGCATTGTCTGCGCTCGCTCCGAAGCGCTGCTCGCCATACCCATCCTTCGTCACGGAAAAATTCATATGCCCCGTCAGGGCGGTCATGGAAAAATTTCCAATGGCATCGGTCGTCGCGGTCTGCCCGCTATGCTCTCCATCCAGTATCGTGACAACGGCATCAGGCAACGGACCGACTTCGTGTTCGGTCACTTGTCCAGACAAAGTAAACGTGCCCGCTGGTGACGGGGGAGGCGGGGCGGTGTTATCGCCGATGACCGTCACGAGCGCACTGGTACTACGTCCACCTTGGGTCACGGTAATGGTTGCGGTGCCGATCGCGTACGCCGTGACTTGTCCGTCTGCTCGCGCAGAGGATGCCGTGGATGACGTCGTCACACTTGCGACACTCGGTTGACTGGAGGCCCACACCCCATTCGCAGTCCCCGTACTTCCATCCTCGTATGTCACGGTCGCTGACAGCAGTCCGACCTCACCAACACGTAACGTCATGGCCGTGACGTTCATCGCAATGTCTGTTACGGGACGATTAAATACTGTCGTGGGTGCAGTCGGGGAATCAGCGCCACCACCACAGGCGACGCAACTCGCCATCAACAAGAGGCTGCCGAATCGTTTGATTACCCGATTCATTGATCAAGCCACTTTGTTTGTGGGTTGTGGGCAGTACCTCATCGTCCGTCACTGGGTGGGGATGTTATTGCCGGTTCGGTATGACTCTGTTCAAATGTGGCACTCGAGTTTCCAGGAGAAAATACAGTCGTGCCAATACCTGGACCACGCACTGCATTGCTGCAGTCGATATTGTTCCAATTAAAAGAGATTCCCCACCATACACTGTCGTAATACTCGACTGTCTTGAACAACCCACCTCCTTCGACATCAAATTTTTCGCCTGCGCGCACCGTTTTTGATGGGTTCCACGAACCAGAGACCTCATCCAAAAGATCGCTGCTACTTCTACCTGGTTCCGTCCACGTCTTAAGATTCCAGCTCACATTGTTCGCGCAGCCAGACCCTATGTTTTCCGCCCACACCTGATAATCTCCCGTCGTCCAATTAATGTCGATGTCGTCGTCTCGGTCAGTGTCATAGGTAAGAAGAGCTTCCAGTGGTTCGTTTGTCACCTCGATCTGCAAGCGGTTAGAAAAGGAGGTATACCCCCCCCGGTAGCCAGCCCTAATCTCGGCCGTGCCCTCAGCAATCGCTCGAACAAGTCCGCTTGACGTCACCGTCGCCACGCCTGCGTTACTGGTGGTCCAGCATGAATATCCGCCGCATATTGTTGGGTACACCTGTTGAGCAGTCCCGTCGTGAAATCGAATCTCCGCGCGAAGCATCGTCGTCTCACCAGGCTCCAGTCTCGATGTCGTTGCTACAATGTGGAACGTATACGAACGTTCCAACGCCACCGTAAAACTACTCGTGTGCGGATTCGCCCCAAACCGCTGTTCGGCGTACCCAACTTTTATGATCTGAAAATTAAGATTCCCGCTCAGTCCCGAGAGCGAAAAGCGCCCGTCACTATTCGTTAACGCGGAAGCCCCTTTGTGTGGGCCATCCAGAACCAGGACCGTGACTCCTGGGAGAGCGGCGTTCTGCTCGTCTGTGACCTGACCGGTGAGGGTGTACGTTGACCCGTCCGTTGTTTTAAAGACCTGCCACTCAGACCATGGACTTGCGTCAACCTCTATGACGGTACTATCGGGAACGAAGTGCGTCTTAGCTCCATAATTCCGGCCTCTTGCCCGCCAGTAATACGTTGTCGAAGCATCAAGTTCTATTTCGAAGGCCGAACCCCCAGGCCGCAATGCGATTGAAGTGCTACCGCTGCGAGCTTGCGTTGACGCGGTCACCAAGACGGATGACGCGTTCGGAGAGGTTGCGACCTGAATTTCGTAATAGACCGTTCCAATGTCGGCAGTTGTTCCTGTGTTCGTACCATTTGCGACAACGAAATGCGGAGTGAAGTCCGTAATACTTTCCCCGTCAATTGGCCATGTTGGCGTCGGTGTGCCGATGACGACATCGGGCTGTGCTGAAACTGCTGTAACCGTAATGTCAACGGTCCCGCTTCGCCCATCGTACGTTCCCGTAATCGTCACCGCCCCCGCAGCCACCGCTGTCACCGTGCCTGTCGAAGAAACGGTCGCAATCGTCGTGTTACTCGATGCCCACGTCGGCGTCACCGTCGATGTTGTCCCATCGCTGTAGCTCGCCGTCGCACTCACCGTCGTCGTCGCCCCAACCGTCACGGATGTCGCCGTCGCACTCACCGAGACACTCGTCACCGTCGCGACCGGCGTACCAGACGCGGTGACCGTAATATTGGTGCTGGCGCTATAGCCACCGGCTGATGCGGTAATGCGGGCGGCACCACGACTGACACCGGTCACGATCCCGCTGCTATTAACCGTTGCCACGGTCGCATCACTGGTTCCCCACGTCGCTGACGGCGTACCCGTGGTGCCATCCGCATACGTCGCCGTGGCTGTCAGCGTCACGGTGTTGCCAACGGGCAATGTCACTGCCGCTGGACTCACGGTCAATGCAGAAATCGACGCGGTACTACTCGTAAATGTTGGGGCTGTCGGGACACTTTCCGTACCGCCACAGGCACTTGCCAGGCAGAGGAGCACCCACCATCTCGATACGGGCGATCGTCGATGAACCATAGGAGAAAGCATCCTATAGCGTTCTGCAGAAACGGGGTTCAAGAACAAACTCGTGATGGACACAATCCTTTCGGCTGCTTGACCGGTCTGGCGGGGGAGAGATAGGGGCTAGCTTTTAATTAGGGACATCTTTGGTTTCACGACTCGTCGGTATGTTGAGTCCGTAGCCTACCGCTCTCCAGAGGACGATTCAACGGGGTAGGTTCAATTTTTCAACCGGTGAACAAATATCGACAAACAGCACTGGTGACACGGTCTAGAAGGGGATGTCATCGGCGGAAAGTTCTTCTGCGGGCGGGGTAATCACCGAGACGATCTTTTGAAGACCATCTGGCTTTCTACGGGGGTCAGGCTGAAGAGAGATTCTGAGTGGCCGTCCCAGCCAGTCGTCTGTTTGAGAGCCTAACGAGTCGTGGAGTGTTCGCGTCATTCCCTTGTTCGGAATAGAGCGCTGGCCATCTTCAAACACTAAAACCAATTTTGATTCAATCTGGCATCTGTACTTGTTAAAGACGTTCTCCTCCAGCACATCAACGAGAACACCCTCGTATGATCCTCCCATCGCCTGCAGTTCAGGGTTCTGCAAGTGTTGATTGAGGTGTCGTGTCATATCCATTTCAGTCTCCTCACACTTTGCTTGGTGTTCACAGTGGTGTTGGTATTAGCCTGATGTTGGTGTTGGTGTTGGTGTTGGTGTTGGTATTGGTATTGGTACTCATGTTTGTTCTCACCTTGTTCGGGGGTAGGGTCAAAATTGTCCCCACCTCGGTCGGCATACCTGTGTGAGTGATGGCCAGGTAGCCATATGGATGTTGGTAGACAGGACTGCCGGGACTACCGAGCCGGAATCTGACCACGTTCAATCAGCCGTTCAATTTCCGTCAGTGGGATACGCACTGCCCGGCCGAGGCGCACCACGCCGACTTTCCGAACGGCAATCCATGCCCGAAGCGTGTGCGGCGAGATCTCGAGGAGACGACTGGCCTGGCGAACGGTCTTGAGTTGATGCCTGTTGGTCCAATCTGTATTGAGTCCCATGGGTGCCTCCGGTGTGTGTAGAACGAGATGCTTCCAGTTCGGGGTGCGTTCGTGTGCTATATTCTAGTTTGCAGTCGTTACGAATATAGTTAACTTATGCGTAACAGTCACGTAACGTTAAAGAACCCTGTAGCCGACCCATTGGCACGATTCGAATGGGAAGTCGCTGTCGGTGGCTACGAATGGTTCCGTGCGCCCAGGGGGATCGGGTTGAGGCGTCAGGTGAATCAACCTGGACCACCGCGGTCCTATCGGCCGTTCACCCCAAAACACGCAGGACTCTTCGAGACATTTGCGTACCTACGCACGACCGAGAAAGTGCTGGCTTTTGTGAATCAGTACGGCCTGCTCGGCGCTCCACTGCGCCGCGAGGGAACAGCCCGCCCGTACGAGTATCTCTACTTCGTGGGCGCTCGCCGTCCGCAGAGGCCCAGACTGGATGACGACCATTGCTGGAAGACACAGACCGTCCTCATGCGTCAATTCCTTGTGTGCGCAAAATTCGTTCATGACTCAGAGGACGTGGTCTGGACAGCGTTGAGACCTCAGGTCAATAAAGTTCTCCAAGAGACCTGCGCGCCCCGGCTTGATTGGAACCCTGATTCCGATGACGAAATCCGATTCCGGCTGGACTGGACGCCTCAGAGCCTACTCGGGGCCCTCTGGCTGCAAGCGGTCAGATCCGTGACGCGGGCCTCGCGGTTGCAACAGTGCGCGAGTTGCGAGCAGTCCATGGAGATTTCCCGTGAGAAGACGACAGGCGCACGGGCCGACGCAAGATTCTGTTCCACGGCGTGTCGGGTCAGAGAGTATCGGAGGCGAATGCGCCGCGCCGGTCAGTTGTCCCGCAAAGGCTGGACGCCGGCACGCATCGCCAGGCATCTGGGAAGTAAGACAGAGACGGTTCGCGGATGGGTGAAGAAGAGTCCGCGGTAAGGAGGACGCATGTTGTACCAACGTGGACGTGTGTGGTGGTGGAAGTTTCAGCTGGCCGGTCGTACGTATCGGGAATCAACAAAAACCAGGTCGAAGTCCTTAGCCCGTGATGTTGAGCGGACGAGGCGTCGTGAGATTGAAGCGGCGTATAACAGGGTTCCTCAGCGCCGTGCGCCACGAACCATTGAAGTGGAAGTGCGCGACTGGCTCGCCCTGAAGCAGGTGACGTTGGCTCCCAGTAGTTACGGCATTGCGGAGCGTGTGTTTCGGTTGCATCTCATCCCTCGATTCAAGGGGCGGTTACTGCTCGATATTGATGCTCATGCGATCGCGCAGTATCAGAGTCGGCGGCGTCTGGAGGGAGCATCACCACGGTCCGTGAATCTCGAAGTGGAGACACTTCGGGCGCTCTTGCGACATTGCGACCTATGGACGCACGCGCTCCGTCGGGATGTCCGTCCGCTCAAGGTACGAGATGACCATGGCCATGCCTTGACTGCCGAGGAGGAGCAACGGCTGATTGCGACGTGTCGAGCCAGTCGGTCGCCGTCACTGCTCGCCGTGTTTACCTTGGCCATGCAGACCGGCCTGCGGTACTCGGAACTACGGTTCCTGACATGGGGCGATATCGATTTCTTAAAGGCGACGTTGATCGTGAAGGAGTCCAAGACGGCTGGTGGGACCAACCGAGTCATCCCGATCAATACGACAGCGTTACGCGAGTTGCAGCGGTGGGCGACGCGTGTGCCAGACCGCCAGCCTGACCACTATGTGTTTCCCTCGGAACAGGTCGGACAGGGGGGCGCGTATCGCCGAGAGCCTCGCCGCCCCATCGGAAGCTGGAAGACAGCCTGGGCCCGGGCCAAGAAACGCGCCGGGGTGACGGCACGGTTTCACGATATTCGGCACACCGTTTGTACACGGATGCTGGAAGGGGGTGTTCCGTTGTCAGTTGTTGCGACGGTCTTGGGGTGGTCACCGGCGACGACAGCACTGATGGCGAGACGGTATGGCCATATTGGCGATACCGCCCGGCGTTCCGCTGTGGCGGTGTTGAATGATGTCAGTGCGAAAGCAGGAGAGAGGGGGCACAAAATTGGGCACAGTGACGTGCCCGTTGAGACGACCGAACCGGTGGGGCACTAATTGCTTAAGGAAAATGGCGCGCCCGGCAGGATTTGAACCTGCGACCCTCGGTTTAGAAGTTACACCGAGAAGTGTCCGTGCATGTCCATAGTGTCAATTGCTTAAAGGAAAACGTTGATCACTGTCCTTCGGTGTTCACTGTTTACGTAGAAGTGCAGCCGCTAGTGTGTCAACTTGTGTGTCAAACGGTAGTTAAGGACGAGGGCGCTACGGACATGCTACGTCGCTCCAAGAAAATCTAACGTCAAAATGGGTAACACGATCTTTGAACGTATCCGCTTTGTTGTGGCTATCAAATTGAGCGGAAACGTTTGGTCGAAGAGTATTTACGTTCTGGAGATTATTTCTACTACCCTCTAGAAGTAAGACGTTCGCCGTAGTCCCACTCGTCCCGAAATATTCCACTCTCCACCTTATATCTGTAGCACATCCAGGACCTTGATTCTTGACGACTCCTTCGACTGCATAGTAGTTATAGATTTGTCTGACCCACCGCGACTCTGTTACAACTAAATTCGCTTTCGGAATACCTGATGCCGTAGTGCCGGTTGGACTTGTCGGTGAACTTCCGCCGCAGCCGACTGTCGCAGCAATGAGCGAGACGCCAATAACGAGCGCGGCCTTCACCTGTTCAGACATCGTCCACTAGCGTAGCGCGGGGGCGTGCTGGCTTCAACGACATTTCGTGATCTCCCCCCCGGCTGAAAACTGGCAGAATACTGATACAGCAATGGCTGATCAGAACGCGATTCAGGAAAACGAACGTGAGCCGACTAACTCGACCCGTAAACTCGGCGGGTGGGCACGCCTTTGTATCGTACTTACCGCGTTATGGTGGTCTTTGGTGGGAGCTTTCGTGTATTTCATTCCAAACCTTAGTGATGAAGACTTTCTTGTAATTGTTGTCATTGCGTTCGCGCCGCCGGTCGTATTGTTGATGTTCGGTTGGGTTGTGAGAGGCTTTGTGAAGCATGGGCTCTAAATTGACGAAAACCGCAGAACGCGCGACCCGCGATCGCCGATATAACCCATTTATAACCAACTTTTCAGAAAATCTAGTTCGCCGGACGGCGTGCTAGGCCCAACTGTGCGCCGAGTTATCAGAAATCAATAGTGGCATCATCGTGCTTCCAACCATCCCCATCCTCATCCTCCGGCACAGCACGGCCGTCGGCATACATAACCTTGAGGTTGTGCTTTGCTTTGGCATGTCCATACCATTCCGCTTTGCGATACCAACGCACGGCTACCGCATCATTCTTCCGCACACCGCGGCCGTTGGCATACATAACCCCGAGTTCGTAATTTGCATTGACACTATGATGATCCGCCGCTTTGCGATACCACGCGACCGCCTGCACCGGATCTTTCTCCACACCCCTACCGTCTTGGTAACAGCGACCAAGCTCGTACTCCGCATCGGCTCGGTACTCATCGTCACGATGTCCGCGACGCCACCGAGACCGGTGCGCGCCAGCAAGTCCTTCCTCAGCGGCTTTGCGATACCACGCGACCGCCTGCACCGGATCTTTCTCCACACCCCTACCGTCTTGGTAACAGCGACCAAGCTCGCACTGCGCCTCGGCCAATCCCTGTTCCGCCGCTAACCGATACCACGCGACCGCCTCCACCGGATCTTTCTTCCTGATCTGCCGCCACTCTCCGCCCGAGTTGAGGGTGAAAGGCGAACCCTGGTAACAATAGGCCAGGTCGCACTGCGCAGTGGCGTCTCCCTGCTCAGCGAGATCAATAGTCCGCTCATCAAGACCGGCTTCCCTGGCGCGAGTAAGCAGTGCTGATAATTCCATATCCATAGAAGTTCAGACTCTAGCTAATAAAACTCCTGGCCACAATTTGAATCTGCGAACTACAAGTTATGAGGTTCAAATCGCAGGAATTGAGTCAAACATTTGAACCAGCGACCCCCTGACCCCCAGTTTGAGAGACTCCCGTCCGGATACGTCCACCACGGTGTATTGCTTAGAGATTCGACGATTCACATTCCAGCGTGGTCCGCTCTATCCACCGGCGTCCACTCGGTAAGCTGTCACTTATCTTAGCGGGCGGCTCAACGGGGACGGGGGTTACGGTTTGTGCTCCGGGTGCGCGGCGCTTGGTACTCGACTATGTGTCCTTTAGCAGTTTCAGGAACGG
>Ga0315338_1002262_pt1 | contig 19763 bp, 18 predicted proteins | sample ASW8metaG_FD_204518 | JGI IMG/M metagenome (GOLD analysis project Ga0315338, IMG submission 204518) | Ammonia-oxidizing marine archaeal communities from Monterey Bay, California, United States - ASW #8 | ecosystem: Environmental > Aquatic > Marine > Coastal | place: USA: California | collected... | reverse complement strand
CAGTAACGGTTTCGAAAGTCGACCCACAGCACAAACAATCAGTGTACCGATCACCGAGGTGAACCGGCGTATTCAACTGGATGATCTGCCGACTACAGCTGACTTGCCGACCGATAATCCTTCGGGCTTCAATGAAATTCGGATTTATCGTAACGTCAACAATCGTCCCGAAGACTTCTTTATGGTTGATTCGTTAACTCTTCCAAGCAGCGGTGGAGGCTGGTCGTATATCGACAGCACGCCTGACCATCTCATTGATCCCGATTCTACTCATCCCGACGCTAACCCCGGCAATCCCACACTCAACCGTAACGGACCAGAAGTCACAGCTAGTTTAGAATTAGTGAACGTATCGACCTATGACGGTTCGAAGTATATCGACTTGTTTAAACCAGGCACACTCTCGTTTAATGGTATTCGCGGGACGGCAAATCTTGCTCCCAAGGAATTGACGGTTACTAGCACGACAACCGTGCAAGAGATGATTGACTTTATGGAACAGGCACTTGGTGTCCATACCTTTACGCCGGACTTAGACAACCCGATTCCTGGTTCACCAGGTGGCGAAATCAATACCAATAGCCAATTGCAATTTACCTCGAACATGGGTATTTCCAATGAACTAGATATTAGCCTGTCGGCTTTCGAATTTGTGGCCGATAGCGGACCGGCAGAATCAGTACCGTTATTGTTCACACAAACGCAAAGGGCCAATGGCGAAAGCACCTCGGTGGAATACGTTGCCTATGATAGTCTGGGCAGCCCGATTACGGTGAAGATGAGTATGGTACTCGAGTCGCGGGATAGTTCGAGTACGACCTATCGGTGGTTTGCTAACTCAGCGGACAACCAACCAGTTAGCGGCGTTGATACGACGGCTGGCACGGGGCTGGTGACCTTTGATTCGTCGGGGCGATTTTTCTCGGCTACGGACTCGACCGTGCAGGTCGAACGTCGAGATGTGGCTTCGTCGTCGCCGGTGGAGTTCGATGTCGATTTTTCTTCGATCACGGCGGTTGATAATCCCAGTACGCTGAATCTCACCAAGCAAGACGGTTTTTCGGCCGGTAGTCTCACTAGCTTTTCGATTACCGAAAGTGGTCTTATCAAAGGTGTGTATAGCAACGGTACCACGCGGAACATTGGGCAAATTCAGATGGCCCGATTTACGAACAATGCAGGTTTACAGCAATTAGGCGACAACCTATTTGCCGAGGGGATCAACTCTGGGGAGCCCTTTTCCGGGAATCCTGGCGACTCGGGACTGGGGGGTCTTACGTCGGGTGCGGTTGAGCTTTCGAACACGGATATCGGGCAGAACCTGATTGAATTGATTTTGGCATCAACACAGTATCGAGGTAACGCCCGAGTGATTTCGGCTGCTCAAGATCTGCTCGATGAATTGATGAATTTGAGATAACTAGTGAGATAAGCATCTAGCACTGTCGGGGGATTGAGATGGGGATCTCATGAGGACCGATTTCCTGACGGGGCTGGAGGCTGCCATTTGTAAGCTAGGCTTGAGAACCAATTGTCCTAGGAAGTATGGAGTACCCATGATTCGCCTGACACGACTCGATGGCGAGGCTTTTATCCTCAACGCCGATTTGATTAAGTATGTCGAACATCGTCCGGATACGTTCATTACGTTGACGTCGAACGACCGGCTTGTCGTCAGCGAGTCGCCAGACGAGGTGCTTGAGCGGGTCATTGATTATCAACGCAACAAGCGTCTGTTGCCAGACAGTTGTAACAATTAGTGGGATTAGGGTCGGGTCTTATCGGCTGTATCGAATAAGCCCTAGCCGCCAACAAGCGTCGAGTAGCCAAGAGTTCGCTTAACGTCTGAACTCAAAGCTATGGTTGTCCAGACAGGTAATGGCTGTGGTTGTAAAGACAAGTAGCCATTTGAATTTCCAAACTTTACCCTACTGATTGACCTCTAAGCGATGGACTTTGCATCAGTACTTGGCGTCGTAATAGCCATCGGCCTTATTTTGGGTTCGATTATCCTTGGTGGCGGTACGTTTAGTTCCTTTATCGACTATCCGTCTGTGATGGTGGTGGTTGGTGGTGCTATCGCCGCGGCGATGATATCTTTTCCGATGCGCAACTTTTTAAGCGTTTTCGGTGTCGTGATGAAGGTGTTTTTGTACAAGCTCGACTCAGTTTCGAACTTGATCGAAGAGATTGTCAGCCTCGCCGAAACAGCTCGCCGCGATGGATTGCTAGCACTGGAAAGTCGGCTCGGTGATCTGGAAAATCCGTTTGTCGTGCTAGGCATCCAGATGGCGGTAGACGGCACACGTCCTGAAGTGATGGAAGACATCATGCGTACCGAACTTGACGCCGTCGCCACACGACATCGGGACGGCAAGGCGTTGTTAGACTGCATGGGCCGGTTTGCTCCCGCATTTGGCATGATCGGGACACTCATGGGTTTGGTCATCATGCTGGGAGACATGTCCGACCCGTCGAAGATTGGTCAAGGTATGGCTGTGGCTTTGTTGACCACGATGTACGGTGCCATCGCCTCGAATGTTGTCTTCCTCCCTTTTGCCGAAAAACTCGGTTTTACCAATAAACAAGAATTGCTTTCGATGGAAATCATCGTGCGGGGCATTATGGCAATCCAATCGGGCGAAAACCCGCGTGTCATCGAACAAAAGCTAAATACGTTTATACCACCAAAACAGCGTTCGACTGACGAGGCCGCTTAATTCCAGCGGAGTATCATGGCTGTCGAAGAAGAAGAAGTTCCTGGTATCCCTGAATGGGTCGTCACCTTCGGGGACATGATGTCGCTGTTGCTGACGTTTTTTATCATGCTCGTGTCGATGAGCGAGATGAAAGAAGACGAAAAGTACCAGGCAATGGTTGAGTCGTTTCGCATGCAATTTGGGCACGACATGACCCAAGAATCGATGGTCCCTGGCGACAGCAAGCCACGCGGTGCCAATCTGCCTACCCCGATCCCACTGATGGGTAAGTCGAAGAAAAAAGATCTTAAAAGTGGCGGTCAAGAAATACAGGCTATTGTTGGCGAAAGCGAACGTGTGCAGATAGTCCGCCCAGGCGAGGACTCTACCAGTGGAGGGAACATCTTCTTCGCAGAACATGCCACAGAACTTACTGAAACAAATAAACGCAATCTGCAGCGTATTATTGGACAAATAGCGGGCAAGCCTCAGCGAATCGAGATCCGGGGACATACCACACGGCGTCCCATCGATCCTTCCACAGGGTTTAAGTCTCTTTTGGACTTGGCCCACGCACGGACTGTTAATACTCGCAAGTTTTTAATCGAACATGGAGGTATCGACCCCGACCGGATTCGGTTGGGAAATGCCGGTCCCAGTGACCCCCTTTACAACGGAGTCGACCAGGAGCTTCTAAAATCGAATTCAAGAGTTGAAATATTGATGTGGGACGAACGCGTGCGGGATGTAACCGGATCGGAATAACGGCCTCAGCAGGCATTTTGTAAGCTAGAGTTGTAACGAAGCCACGGATAGTAAGGGTCCCCACCGAGGAATTTGAACCATGTCAGAAAACGCAGAAACTTCAGATCCCACAGCCAAGAAGTCAGGGCTGATGAGCTTGATTAAAGCCATCGCTTTTGTCTCGGTGATTGTCATGGTTGAAATGGTAGCGGCTTCGATGCTCATTCCCTCGGCTAGTGAAACCGAAAAAATTGCTGATAAGCTGGCTGCCGCCGACGCTGCCAAAGATGTCAGCAACACTGGTGAAATTGCTAGCGAGATAGAAAACACAGGCCCTCTAACATCGGAAGATATGCGAGAAGTAAGCCTCGGTAACTTCCATGTGGTCGCCTATAATCCCGAATCTGGTAGCAGTCTTAACGTCGATTTCGAACTTTACGGTCTGGTGCTAGCAGATGAAGAGACTGAATTCTTCGATTTGTACACCGCCAGCGCGAAGCGAATCAGCGAGCAGATAACAATTACTGTCCGTGGTACCGATCCTGCAGATCTCACTGATCCAGGGTTGGGGTTGATCAAACGCAAAATATTAGAGAAAACCAATCGGGCGTTAGGCAAGCCTCTGCTGCGTGAAGCAGTGTTTAGTAGCTTCTCGTTTGTCGAACGTTGAAAATACCGGTTGATAGAAGTTTAAAACTAAGTGAACTCCGCTGTAAGCTGATGAGTAGGCTTGCAGTTTAACCACCGCAAAGGGAATGGATTCCGATGGCGGACGATTCTGAACAAGTTGGCCAGGACGAGATTGAAAAGCTATTGCGCCAAGCGCAAGAATCGGGCGGCGCCACACCTCCGCCCCCACCAAAGGCAGAGAAGGTGGATGAATCGTCTGTCGATCAAGACGAAATCGAAGCCCTGCTGAGCGGTAATGCTTCACCCGAAAAGGAGAAGCCCGCTGCCGCGTCTCAACCGGCCTCTCCCGCCATGACACCGCCAGCAGCAAGCCCCCCTGCCCCAGCGGCAAGTGCACCTGCAGTGGGCGGCTCGGATGTATCTCAGAACGATATCGAGCTCTTGCTCGACAAGGCTGAGCAGGCACTAGCATCGGTCGATCAGCCCACGACCGAGACTGGTGATAGCCTACCGGCTGGTTTGAGTAATTTTGAGTTCCAAAAATTTTCGGGCACTGCTGCCAATACCGAGTCAGCAACCCTGGAGCTTATGCGTGACGTTCAGCTCGATTTAACCATCGAACTAGGACGAACGCACATGCATCTCGAAGACGTGCTCAAGCTCAAACAGGGAGCGATTGTGCCTCTCGACAAACTGGCCGGGGATCCGGCCGATATTTTTGTTAACGGCCGTCTCGTGGCACGTGGCGAGGTCTTAGTGCTGAATGACAACTTCTGCATACGTGTCGCTGAACTAATCGTAGGCGAAAGTGCCTGTGCCTAGCATGCGTCAGATTTCTCTCTTCGTTTAGGGCCTAAAAACGGCTTGTGTGTGTCTACGTCGTTGTCGCCAACAATGCTAGCACGTTGCTTTTTGCTAGCAGGTAGAATTAACTGCTCTGGCTGAAATGGGCTGTGAATTCTATAAGCCCCCTCTGCGCAGACTGGTCTTTAGGCATCTAGATGACCATCTTGTCGGCAATTGCCCTCTGTTTGCAACCAAAAAGTTATGCCCAACGTCGTCATCAGATTGTTATCGCGATTTATCACTCTGGCAGTGATGCTTACTCTTGCGCTCATGCAAAGTTCTTACACGTCGGCAGGCGAGACGATCCTCAGGTTCAACCGTGCGTCGGGGTCGGCTGAAGCGTTACCTCCCCCGCCGTTTGTTCGTCGAGACAAGGTTCGTCCAACTAAAGCAGTCCAGTTTGCTGAGCACATTGAGCCTGTGGCTACGAACAACCCCATCCCCAAGGCTAAAGCAGCTTCTGTACCTACTGAGCTGCCACAAAAGCTTGAACCTCGTTTGGATAAGCGTCGCCTTGCTCCCCGCTCGCGCGACGGCTTTGCAATTCCGCCAGCCGAAGAGTCGAAAAGCGGTCGTGCCAAGCTGCCGATTTCGAGCTCTCAGATTGAATCGCTAACCACAGCCGGTACTGGTTTAGCTGTGGTTGTGGGATTGTTTTTATTATGTGTATGGCTACTCCGCCGAGGCGGCCCTAAGCCAAACTCGCCACTGCCGAAGGAGGTTGTCTCTGTGCTTGGCAAGGTTCCTTTAGTGGGCCGAAATTTTGCACAGTTAATTCAGATTGGCAATAAACTGATTCTTGTTTCGATTACCCCCGACGGTGCGATGACGCCGATCACCGAAGTCACCGAGCCGGCAGAAGTTGATCGGCTGCTCGGACTTTGCATGCGAAATCATAAACACAGCACGACGGCTGAATTTCAGCAGGTTCTACAGCAACTGGCAAAAGAACCAGCCAGAGGCTTTTTAGGTAACCAAGTTTAGACCCCCCACGGGCTATCAGCGATAGCTAACCACCATGTCCTTCCCCCGCCAAATGCGAACCATCGCCCCCTTGTTAGCAGTGCTGTTTGTGCTGCTTCCGGCGGTGAGTGTTGCGCAGGCGCCGGCAGGCCCCACCTCGTTGCTGCCCAGCGGCATAGGCGGTCCGCAGCAATGGACTAGCCCAGAGGGACTTTCGTCGTCCATTCAGGTCATGTTGTTGCTGACAGTTATTAGCCTGGCACCTGCGGTGCTGCTGATGACCACCAGCTTTATACGCATTCTTGTTGTTCTTGGTTTGTTAAGACAGGCACTCGGTACTCAGCAATTGCCACCCAGTCAGGTCATCACTTCGATTGCCTTGTTTATGACAGTGCTGCTGATGACCCCGGTATGGTCGGCGGTCTACGAAGATGCCATCGTTCCTTATACAGAAAAACAAATTACTTTAGAGCAAGCTTGGGAACGGGGCACGGACCCGGTGCGCAGGTTTATGGCAGATCAGATTGACCGTACTGGCAATCGCGACGATGTTTATTTGTTCCTCGACCATATGCCAAGCGAGCTCGATCCCGAGACCGGCGAGCTACCAGAGTACATGTTTTATGGGGCCACGAGCAACGAAAAGAATGTCCCCCTGCAAGCATTGATCCCAGCCTATATGCTCAGTGAATTGAAGACTGCTTTTCTGATTGGTTTTCGAATTTACTTGCCGTTTTTGGTTCTCGATATTGTCGTTGCCAGCGTCACCATTTCTATGGGCATGCTGATGTTGCCTCCGGTTTTGATCTCTCTGCCGTTTAAGTTGTTATTATTTGTTTTAGTCGATGGTTGGCGGTTGGTTGTTGAAATGCTACTTGATAGCTTCACCGTGTTAGCTTAGTAATTCGCGGGAACAGGATACGCGCAAAAAATGGATCCACAAGATGCCGTCGATCTGGGCCGTGAAGCCCTGCTTATGGCTACGCTAGTGGCAGCGCCGATCCTGGTATCTGGTTTGGTCGTTGGTTTGATCATTGGTTTGCTGCAGGCGTTAACCCAAATCCAGGAACAGACGGTCGCGTTTGTTCCCAAGCTTGTGGCGATGGTGCTGGCTCTAGCATTTGCTCTGCCTTGGATACTCGCTCGGCTGTTGGAATACGCCGAGGGGCTGATCACCGATATTCCGAATGTCCTTTAATGTTTGAACGGGCTAACTGGGCACTGATATGCCGCTTCTAGAAACGCTGCTGTTCAATCAATTTTCATCATTCGTGCTGGTGCTTGCGCGAGTGGGTGCCTTGATCATGACAGCGCCGATCTTTAGCAGCAAAGCCATCCCGATGCGGATTCGTGGCCTGCTAGCGGTCTCGATTACTTTGCTGGTAACCCCGTTAGTCTCCGACAGCACACCACCCGAGTTGACGCAACTGCTGACTTTCGGCAGGTACGTAATAAGTGAAGCATTGATCGGCCTACTGCTTGGGTTTGGAATTACTGTTCTGCTGAGTGGCATACAGCTCACAGGACAGATCGTTAGTCAACTTGGTGGAACAGCGATTGCCGAAGTCTTCGACCCCTCGCTCGATAGCAATGTTTCGGTCTACTCACAGGCTTTTTACTTTTTAACCCTGGCGATGTTTGTATTATTAGATGGGCATCGCATGATGATGGACGCGCTGCTGGATACGTATACTTGGCTTCCCCTGGGCAAGGCGGCCCTAGGCACAAGCTATGTCGATGCACTGACCACGCTGCTTTCTCAGAGTTTTCTGCTGGGAATCCGTGCGGCGGCACCGGCTATGACGGCACTCTTGCTAGCCACGCTCGTGCTGGGCTTGATCGGTCGCACGCTACCACAGATCAATATCCTGGCTGTGGGTTTTGGCGTAAACTCGCTGCTGACCCTAGGCTGTTTGTTTACCACCATCGGCACCATTGCTTGGGCCTTTCCTCAGCAAGCTGGCGAAGCACTTGAACTTTTGCAAGACGCTTTACGTGACTCGATTTCCCCGAGTTGATATCACATCTTCAGACATCCCTCATCCTTTCATTTCAAACTAGCGCGTAACCCATGGCCGACCAAGCGGGCGAAAAGACGCAAGATGCAACCCCGCATCGCCGCGAGCAAGCGCGCGAGCAGGGCCAGGTTGCGTTTAGTCAAGACCTTGGCTCGGCTGCTGTATTAATTGCTGGAGTTCTCTTGCTACGCTATTGGGGAGCGGGTGTTTTTTCGTCTGCTGGCTCGTTTATGCAGCATCAGTTGAGTACTGTAGGATCCTTGCAGGCCAATTCGTCTGATGCGATCCTGCTATCGCAAAATATATTCAAGACCATTGGTGCGACACTCATCCCGGTACTGGGAATGTTGTTTCTTGCTGCGGTGCTCTCTAGTATTTTTCAGACCGGTTTTCTATTCGTTCCGAGTCGGTTGATGCCTGACTTCCAGCGTGTAAGCCCGATGGGTGGCTTGAAGCGTATCGTGTCGCTGGCAGGGGCCATGAAGCTTGGGTTCGGAATGTTCAAAGTCGCCATTGTCTCAGCTGTCGCTGGAACGATTCTTTACTTTCGATACGAAGAAGTGGTTTACGCCAGTTCGCTGGCAGCTTCGGAGTTGGGCGTGATGATGATCGACCTTGCCCTGTCGACTGGCCTGTGGGTTGGCATCGCGTTGTTTACACTTGCGATTTTCGATTTCGCCTACCAGAAGTGGAAACATGAGCAAGATATGAAAATGACCCAGCAAGAAGTACGCGACGAGATGAAAAACATGCAAGGCGATCCGCAAGTTATTGCCCGACGTCGTGCTGTGCAAAAACAGATGGCCATGAATCGCATGAGCGACAAGGTGCCTCAAGCGGATGTTGTGGTCACCAACCCAACCGAGCTGGCAATTGCGATTCAATACGTTCCCGAAGAGATGGCAGCCCCAATTGTCGTTGCCAAGGGCGCCGGAGTCGTCGCTCAGCAAATACGTCGTCTGGCATTGGAAAACAATATCCCTGTGGTCGAACGTAAACCGTTGGCCCGGCAGCTCTACAAAGAAGTCGAAATGGGGCATCCCGTTCCCGACGCAAGCTATGCCGCCGTAGCTGAGGTGCTGGCGTATGTATATCAACTAAAAGGTAAGAACGTACCCAACGCTGCTTAGCCAGACGGTTCGAGGCTGAGTCAGGATGCGACTTAGATTTCTGCAACTTCAGGCAGGATGCTATATCCGTAACGCTCGAAATAGTTGCTCCAACGGTTACGAATCGTCTCGAGTTTTTCCGCTGGCAGATCGTAACGGTTACTACGATAGTTCTTTACATCGGCCAGATGTTCTTGCAAGGCAGGCTCGACACGAGAAAAATCTCCCAAGTCAAGTGACGCATAGAGCTCCCGTATTTGCTCGAGCGGGTTTTCTACTAAATCTTCGTAGTGTAGTTCGTAAAGCTGGTCATCATTCAGCAGTTGTCGATCTTGCTCGAAAGCTGCGTACATCCTTTCAAACGAGCTGAGCACATATTCCTCAACCCACTGCTGATCGCCAGTGCCCTGCATACGCTGCACTTCGTTGAGTGACTTCCACAGATTGATGGTCGACATAAACAGCTTGCATGGGTCGCGAACGATATGCACAAACTTGGCGTCGGGAAACATCTCGAGCAAGGTTTTAACTCGTGCCGTATGGGGAGGCGATTTTACGACGATACGTCGCTGGTCGCGCAATGTGAGTCGACGGAAGAAATTCAATAACGCTTCGCGCCAATTCTTATGTTCCGATTCGGGTAGATCACGCAAATCCAGATACTCGCGATAGACTTCCCCTCGACTAGGGAACATCATCGAGAGGTAAGGGGACGGAACTCCGAGATTTGCCAGGGCAAATTCATCTTCCTGCGGTCGAAACCAACCTGCTGCCATGTTGTCCATCGGCCGCCGGCTCGGTAATAGTTTTTGGGTCAGGGGAGCTAACCACGATTCGGTGAACACAAAATGGTGCGGCACATAGCACTGATAAGTTGTAGGAAAAGTAAACTCGGGATCGCGTATCATTAACTCGTGAAGGAAAGTAGTACCTGATCGCCAATGCCCCAAGATGAAAATAGGCGGATTAGTAATTTCCACTTTGGCTACTTTGCTTCCGTAAACTAAACGGTCAACGGCAGCAAATAGACTGTTCGCTACGCTGAAGAACGTAATGCTAAACGCGGTGTGTAAACGAGTGAAAGAGACCGGGAAACCATTTTTCGCGAGTGTCGACAACCAAGTTGAGAACCGCATTCCATGCCAAAAGCGCGGAGTGTACCACGGGATCGGATTTTTTACCGTCCTTTCGTTACGTGGTTTAGCAGTTCGTTCGGAAAGCACACTCATATTTTTGTCAATGGTTTGGCAGATAGCCCGTTACGTTTTAATTTCCGGTATATCATCTCCCGACGTCTGCGAAGATTTCAAGTCGAGGACATCCGGCTGTCGGCAGGCATTTCGAGCTTCTCGGTCTCGTTGTCCGAGCTTCGCCATACTGATCCAGAGGACCGCCAGCACTACTAGGAAGGCTGCTCCTGCCCAGACGCCCAAGTAACTATCCTGTTTGGTATCCGTCAACCAGATGGGCATGCTCGTCACGACAATAGGAGTATACAGCCGCCGCTGTCGTTTTGTCTCCCCACTAGTTTCCGCAAGTTCACGGGATCGGTATTGCCAACTCTTGAAAAAAACCCCGGAAACCCGCACTGGCACACGAATTTCGTCACCGACCGGAAAACCAGCAGGCAAACTTGTCGTACAACATACAACTGGTAAATCCTGTGAGTCGGGCGGAAAGACTTCGAGTTCGTAGTACTCTTCGAGTTCCGACCGATCGGTTCCGGCTATTCGAACTGCTCGTCGAGCGATTCCTTCTAGACGTACAAGTTCGCCTGTTTCTTGTTCAGGCTGAATAAACAATGGTGCTACAGACGAAACACCCAATTTGCTTCTTTCAGCTACCGCATGTGCAACAGCAAGCCGTCGTCCGACCGACTTGACCTGATCTTCTAGAACCTTTCGATTTTTTTCATCGGTCGCTGTCGACGCTTTTTGCTTTAGTGCCTGAAGTTGCTTGGACAGAGGTTCTTGTAGCTTGCTCCATTTTTTCGCAACTGCGGCAACGTTTTCTTGCGCAAGGCTGGCCAATTGCTGGCTGTCAACTTTTTTTACTGCGGCTAAGCACGCATAAAATGCCTCGCCCTCACGACTGATGGAGGGTTCTACAAACGGTTTTCGATGAATGACCTCGTCGAGGAGTGCTACATCCATTCCCTGCCGTGCCAGAAGTATCTGCCCCGTCGGTACGCCCTGTTGCGGGAACCAAGCTAGTCGTTTTGTAAGCAACACCGTTACCGAAGGGGCTTCGCCGTTTTGAGCTTTTAGCAAAACGCCACGATAACGGACAGGCTCGCCAGACGATAAATCACGCTCGGCCCATGGCTTTGGCAATTGCGATGTGAGAACAATTAGCGTGCCACCGTGAGTTTCATTGCGAACCTGGCAGCGAAAAATTTTCGGCTGTGTTTGCAACTGTGTGACCTCATCGGGCAAAGACAATACTTCTGTTGAAATCACTTCGCCTAAAACTTCGTAGAGGTTGCCTATTTTTAAATTCGACTCGTCACTCCACGGCTTGGTCCAATTATTCAACTGGTCTGTCGAGTACTGACCCAGGCGAAACAATAACTGAACAATTAGTTGCCAATCTTCTGTCGTGTAATCGGATTCGCCAGAGAATTCCGCTAAGCGGTCGGCACCGAGTTCTGCAATTTCGAGCACGCTACGGAAGTCAGATTGGGCATCTTCGGCATTGGCATCCGAATTGGCAGAGATTCCAAGGCAACCTACAAAACACGTACTAATTGCGAGAATTACAGAGCAGCGACGATTCACGCGTCTTCCTCCTCGGCTTGACCGGCAACCTGCGAACTGTCTAACTGTGCCAACTCTGGCCGAACGACCCGCCGGCGTGTACGACTCACCGCAAACCACGTGAAGCCGACTGCAAAGACGCAAGCGATGGCGATTGCTACAACCCAATTTTCCTCGGTGATATGCCTTCTGGTGGCAACGGGGGTTGGTACCTCCCAGTCGGGTAGGTCAGCCAAGACAACGGGTGCTAACCCTAAGCCATCGTCCCAAGGGTAGGACCAGTTTTTAAAGAAGAAGCCACGTACCGAAACCTGCGCGCGAATTGCATCTCCCCTGGGAAAATCCTCAGGCAAACGCAAACAGTAAACCACAAACGGCCATTGCCCTCCGCCTAGGGGTTGAATCCAGAGGCGATGATACTCAGCAATCCCCAAGGGATTATCGCCGGGCTGCTGTGATTCTTCTCGTAACACGGTGCCTTGCAACGTGACAATGCGACCTCGGTAAACTTCTGGCTGTTGAAGCAACTGAGCATAAGTTAATTCGCCTACGGTCTCTTCAGTGAGCTTATCTTTGCTCAGTCCCTGCATTTCACCAAGCAGAGCAAACCAAGCCTGGCGTTCCTCGGGGCGGAAGTAGGTTTGGTCGCGTATCCCGGAAAGATCAACACTTGTGTCTTCGCTGGCAACAGGCACCTCGTCTGATTGCTCAGTATTTTCAACAACGATATGATTAGCAACGATCTGTTCGTTTTTGGTGTCGCGATTGCTGACGTCTCTTGAGGGCTCGATTTCGGCAAACGGTTGTTCAGGTTCGACTGTGGTAGGCTGATTGGCGCCGAAAAATTGCCCTAATCGTTCCACTGTCGCTGGTTGATCTAACTGGCGCATCACGGCCAATACCAAGCCTAGGGCAACGATTAACATCCACAATTGCCATCGCCCTGGTGTGGGCGGGCCCGATTGTAAGCGTGATGTGGTTGAGCGATAACGCACTAGGATTTGATTTCCAGATTCAATACTTTGATGGTCGCTAAGGCTAACCCCGATACGCAAAATGCCCGAGATACAAACAGGGGCACCCCTACTTTGATTTTAGTCGTGTTTCTCGCGTAGCGACACCCAACTCCAAGCAGGCTTAGCAGTTGTGACACTTAACCCGAATTTTACAGATCTAGCGTTTGCTCGCACGAATCGTCTGGTCTCAGCCATGCAGACGTGTAGAATGAACACGGATACGGAACTAGAAGATGGTCAACAACGGGCCCCGGCTGCTCAGATCTCTGAGTTAGCCTTAGGCGCTTTGTTTCGAAGAAAGGCGTTTCTGTGATTTCAGTGTCGTCTTCGCGACCGGCGTCTCGGCTCATTTTGTGGTCGGCGGTTGTATGCTTTTGCTGGACAGTAGGGGCCTCCTCGGCTCGGCTTGATGCCGAGGATCGAGCCGCGGAGTTTCTCGAAGGACTCCGGCAGCGAGGCTGGCACGATGTCGCTAGCGAATATCTCGAAGTAGCCGATCAAGATCCTATCGCCGGTCAGGCGTTTCTCGATCGTCTCGAATACGAACGAGCCACGACGCTCTCTCTGCTGGCAAAAAACAACGCTTCGAGCCATGAGCGGCAGCAGTTGCTCGAGCAAGCGGTCGCTGGGTTCAAGCATTATGCAGAAGAACATCGCGATTCGGCACAGGGAGTTGATGCCCTGAGTCAGGCTGGCAAGCTGCTTACCGAACAAGCGCTACTGCTCATGGCCAAGGCCGATCGATTGCCAGCTCAAGCTACCACCGAACGCAACCAATTCGGCGCCGAAGCGCGTAAGATATTCAGCACGGCTTCGACTGCAGTAACCGAAATGCTGGTTCGATGCGAGAAGCAACTTTCAGACCTCCCCAAAGCGGCCCAGCTACAGGCCAATCCCGAGGCGCTGGCAACACGTCAAATGTTGCGATCGAAGCAAGCCGAGGGCCGATTTTTGCTGGCAAACCTTGAATTCGAAAAGGCACAGAGTTACTCGTCAGATTCGTCGCAACGCAAACCGACTCTCGAAGCTGCAGCTAAAGCTTTTTCGAAACTGCACGAAGACTATGCCGATAAACGGGTAGGTTTTTTCGGACGGCTTTACGAAGGCCGTTGCCATCAAGCAGCAAGTAACTACAAAGCAGCCCTCGCCTGCTACGAGGACGTAGTCGAACAACCCACCGGCGATGCTGATTACCGTCGTCTGATTGCTCGTGCTTATCGTCGACGTGCCGAGTGTTATCTTGCTGATGGCAATTTTGAAAAGGTCATCGAAGAATGCCAAGATTGGCTCAACAGTGCGGTAAGCAACGAGCAAAAACAGCCCGAATGGCTTGCCGTTTCGTACCGTCTGGCTAGTGCTTACCAGATGAAGGCCCAAGAGGTCGAATCTGCTTCAGAAGCTAGGCAACTCCAGAAAGAGGCTCGAAGTCTCTATCGCGAAGTGTCTAGTCAGCCGGGAGAATTTCAGAACGAGGCCCGTGTCGCCCAAGCTTCAACCACGCGCGCCCCCGACAAGCCAATCAGTGTGAAATCGTTCGACGACGCCTTCGCCGCAGGCAAAGATGCGCTCGACCAGATGAACTCGACAAAACTTGCTGCCCGTCTAGCGGCTGAAAACAACCCCTCTGCCGTTGAAGAATTGCAACAGCAAGCAGCCGAAAATCAGGCAGCAGCACTTGGGTACTTTCAAAAAGCGATCGAGCAAGCCAACGGCAAGACACCGGTCGACGAGTTGGTTGAAGCTCGCTACTACCTTTGTTGGCTCCATTGGGAAGAACAACAATATGCCGAGGCAGCCGAGCTTGGTGAACTGTTGGCACGCGAACATGCAGAAAACAAGTTTGCCCCCGTTGCTGCCAAGCTGGCATTGGCGGCTTACGAGCGACTCGACAGCTTGGCTCGTCAGGCCGGAGAATCTGACAACAACCATGGGAAACAACTGCAAAGCATCGCCGAGCTAATTATGCAGCGTTGGCCCGAGTCTGCCGAGACCGGTGTGGCAGCCAATCTGTTGATCAACATCGCACTGCGCGAAAATCGGACTGCCGAAGCAGAAAAGCTGTTGGAGCAGCTTCCAGCCACTGGGCGTGCAGCCGCCGAGCTGAGCCTAGGGGGTTCGATGTGGAATCGTTTCCAACAACACCTGCGCGAAAATCAAGGAGCGCCGTCCGACGAAGGACAGAAACTCAGAAAACGAGCTACCGAGTTACTCGCTAGTGGCTATCAAACACTGCGAAATTCTGAAAGCGCCACCATCGCTCAAGCCACGGGACTGCTTTACTACGTGCAACTGCTGCTGGCCGACGGAAAATTCGATCTTGCTCTGGAGGTACTCGAGCACCCAAGCGTAGGTCCGCTCAGCTTGGCTAGAAAAAGCACAGACGGCAAACAACGGCCTGAGTTTATACAGGAGGTCTACAAAGCCGCATTAAGGGCCTATGTGTCGGTTGATCCTCCACGAAACGAGGCGGCTGAAAAGTTGATGGATTCGTTAGACCGTCTCACACTCGGCCAGGCGGATGCCGAGCAGCAATTGACGAAAATCTACATTAGCCTTGGCCTGCAATTGCAACGCCAGCTTAAAGACTTAACCGACGCCGGCAAAAAAGACAAAGCACGAGACGTGGCCGCTACGTTTGCCGATCTGCTCGGCCGGGTTAGTCGACGAAGTGATGTCAGCGATTGGCGAATCCGCAGTTGGGTGGCCCAAACCAATTTGCAACTGGGCGAAGGCCTGGATGGCGAGGAAGGGGCGCAGTACTTGTCGCAGGCTGAGGACGCCTATCGTGGGTTGATTGATGAAGTAGAAAAAGATCCCAAGTATGCCCCCAGCCCCCAGGCAATCTTGGCGGTACGGAAACATCTAGGCGACTGCCTTCGTGCACGCGAGCAGTACGAAGCTGCCTACGAGCAGTACTCAAAAATCCTTAACGAAAAGCCAAGCATCCTGGAGCTACAACAGGCGACAGCGATGGTTTTGCAACAATGGGGTATTGCGGAACAGAACTCAGAAAAAATCGAACAGGCGATTCGCGGTGCCCTGCCGCAAGCAAACCAGAAAAATTTGATCTGGGGTTGGTTGCACATGGCGAAGATCGCCGACTATCAACGTCGCAAAGCAGAGCGAACTGCAACCGACAACCCAGTAGCACTGAAGAGTGTCGCGAAGTACGAAGATTTATTCTTCTCTGCCCGCTACAACGCCGCCAAGGCTCGTTTTGAATCAGCGAAGATTGCCAATGATCCCAAGCAGTTATCAACCGTGCGTCAAAGCCTGAAAGCGATGATGCAACTTTACCCCAAGCTGGGTGGCCCTAAGTGGAAAGCTGCATTTGCAGAATTGCTCCTGCAAGTGGAGCAAGCTCAATAGCAATTTGCTTGAATTCAATGAACAACATTTTTAGGAACTTCACATTGGAACGATCGATGCAACATTTGCCAACCTTTGCACGTCTGCTCGCGGTCGCAGCCATGCTGGCGATTGCAACCGATGCGGCTGCGCAAAACAGCCTCGACCGTATCCAACGTCGTAACAGTACCGAAAGCGGAGAGATCACCAAGGTTACTTCTCTCGCGGTAACCATCTCGAAGCGTGGCGTAGCGAGTACTGTCCCCTCAGAAGAAATTCGCAATATCCGATTTGCTGGTGAGCCCAAAAAGTTAAACTCCGTTCGCGTAGCAGTTCAAAAAGGTCAGTACCAACAAGCGTTAGAAACGCTCGACAAAATTGCCACCGAGAAGATCGAGCGGTCGGCAATCGCCCAAGAGATCGCATTTCTAAAAACTTTTGGCACTGCGAAGCTAGCCATCGGGGGAACAGGGTCGCTTGAACAAGCCGACGCCCTGGTTACTGATTTTCTGTCCAAAAACCGCTCGAGTTTTCATCTCCCAGAAATTATTGAACTCTCAGGAGATCTGGCCCAAGCGGCAGGCGACCCCGAAAAGGCTCGCAAAGTGTACGCCAAACTGGCCCGTGCCCCGTCCCCTTATTACAAAGCGCGTTCTGCCGTGCTGGTGGGCAGTACCTTTCAGGCTGAGGGAAAGCATAGCGAGGCAATCGCCGAATTTGATAAGGGCCTGCAAGCCACCGGCAAACATGCTGTAGCGAGCCCGCAACGTGCAGAAGCCACTCTGCTACGAGCGATAAGCCAAGCCGCCGGTGGCCAAGTGCAGCAGAGCACCGCTGACATCAACTCGATCATCGCCTCGGCAGCTGCTGAGGATGAAGTCCTACTGGCTCAGGCGTACAACGCATTGGGGCAGTGTTATTTACAGTCGGAAAACAGAAAATCTGCCCGAGATGCATATTTGCATGTCGATATCTTGTTTGAATCGGCCCACGAGCAAAGAGCCAAGGCCTTATATCAGTTATCGCAATTATGGCCTACACTAGGGCACCCCCAGCGTGCAGCTGATGCCCAACAACGGCTGAAAGAAGACTACCCCAGCAGCCCCTGGGCCAACCGCTAGTTAGGCCCGGCAAACTGGGTGAGATTTATCGCTTCAGGAACACCCCTAAAGACTATTGTATTTATATTCTTCTCAATGAAGACAAGTTGGACGAAGAGCAGAAGCCCGCTAAATTAGAAACCACAATCGGCCGCTCAAACGGGCCGACCCCTTAAGCTCTCTAGGAGATCACGCAGAAATGCCTATCGATAGCCCCCCCACGGCACGCCGACTCGGCGCCAAACCGATGTTTAGTATGCTGTGCGTTCTCAGTGCAATCGTTTTTCTAAGCCTCAACCCAGCCAGTGCTCTAGCGCAGGGTGAGCCTGAATCGGCCGCAGACGTTGCAGAAGCGAGTGCGAATATCAGTTACCTGCAATGGGCCGCTGATTCGCTGGGTTGGTTCTACGGATTGGTTTTCCTGGGTTTGTCTTTTACGCTGGTTGCCTTGTTTGTGATGAACCTGCTCACCGCCCGGCGCGAAAATGTGGTGCCAGCCGACCTCATTGATGGGTTCGAAAAACACCTCGACTCCAAACAATTTCAAGAAGCCTACGATATGGCCAAGACCGACGAATCGTTTCTCGGCCATGTGCTCTCGGCAGGATTGGCCAAAGTTTCTACCGGCTACAGCGAAGCGATCGAGAGCATGCAAGAGGTTGGCGAAGAAGAAAATATGCGACTCGAACACCGCCTCAGCTACTTGGCTCTGATCGGCACGCTCAGCCCCATGATTGGTTTGCTGGGGACGGTTAGTGGTATGATCGACTCGTTTAAGTTGATCGCCAACACGGCCACGGGAGCCCCCGACCCCCAGGCACTGGCTCAAGGTATTTCGACGGCGTTGTTCACCACATTCGTGGGTCTGGCACTGGCTATTCCAGCACTGGCTGCTTACAACCTCTTACGAAATAGGGTTGCCCGACTGGTGCTTGAGGTCGGCATCGTTAGCGAAGGGCTAATGAACCGATTTCAAAAGAAACCTGCCTAGCGTCTCCCATTAGCTAGCTCAGTACGCCAGTTCTCGTAAGCATCCTACATTTCACATTCAACCGTCAGGAACCTCGACCATGCGAATTCGCCCCAAAGGTGACTCCAGCATCGTTGAAGGCGATCTCACGCCGATGATCGACATGACGTTTCAGTTGATTGCCTTCTTTATGCTGGTCATCAACTTTTCGGATGCCGAGCAGGATCAGCGTATCACGCTGCCGGCTAGCGAACTCGCCAAGCCGCCGGCGGCACCGTACGAGCAACCGTTAACAATCCATCTCACCAAGAACGACCATTTCATCTACGCCGGCAAAGAGCTAACTGAGCTAGCGAAGCTAAAGTCGGAACTGCTCAAAGAAACCCAAATCCTGCTGCGACACACCTCAAAAAAGCTGGCCGACGTCACGGTCATCATCCGAGCCGACCAAGATGCGAAAGTGGGACTGGTGCAAGAGGTCATGCAGGCTTGCCAAGAGCTACAGTTCGAAAAATTCGCCCTCCGCGGCAAACAAAGCGAAGTCCGTACCATTGGCGGTACGTAAGTATTTTTTCACCACGGGGACACGGAGACACAAAGAGATCGTAGGATGGGTGATTCTGTCGGCTATTTGACTATGACATTTCGATAGACATTACTGCCGACAGGTTCACCCATCTTATTGTGCGAACTACTTTTTCAATAAACTTTTATTGACTCCTCCGTGCCTCCGTCTCCCCGTGGTAAATTAAATTTTGAAACCAGATTCAATCGAATGAAAATACGCAACGCCGAACATCGCGAACATATCGTGCTGCAGATGACACCGATGATCGACATCGTGTTTCAACTGTTGGTGTTCTTCGTATTTACATTCAAGATCGTGCTGCCTGAAGGCGACTTTAATATCCGCATGCCTTCGTCCACCGCCAGTCAAACCAGTCAACCGAGCGAAACCCCGCTGCTGAAAGTCCTGCTCCGGGCCAACCCTGACGGCGAGCTTGCCCAGGTGCGATTGGGCGATCAGGTCATGGAAGCTGGAACGCCGTTTTCTGAACTGCAAACAAGAATCCGCGGCATGATCGGCGACGATGCCGGCCCAGGTTCAACCGAACAAGAGGTCGAGATCGAAGCCGACTACGGTCTTAAATACAAATACGCGATGAACACCATCACCGCCATCACCGGCTACGTCGACGACAACGGCGAGCAGCACAAGCTGGTCGAGAAGGTACGGTTTGCCCCGTTGCCAGATCAGTAAGCGGAAATTCGCTCAGCTCACGCCCGCGGATGAAACGCCTCGTGCACCTTCTTCAGCCGCGTATGATCAACATGCGTATAAATTTGCGTAGTCGCAATACTAGCGTGGCCGAGCATTTCTTGCACCTGACGTAGGTCGGCACCACCGGCTAATAGATGCGTAGCAAAACTATGTCGCAGCGAATGCGGACTGATCTCCGCAGGCACACCTACGCGGGCAGCGTACCGTTTGAGCAGTTCCCAGATACGTTCCCGCCGTAAACCGGCCCCGCGGGCGGAGAGAATCAGACGTTGGCTCGCAGGC
>Ga0315338_1002261_pt1 | contig 19768 bp, 20 predicted proteins | sample ASW8metaG_FD_204518 | JGI IMG/M metagenome (GOLD analysis project Ga0315338, IMG submission 204518) | Ammonia-oxidizing marine archaeal communities from Monterey Bay, California, United States - ASW #8 | ecosystem: Environmental > Aquatic > Marine > Coastal | place: USA: California | collected... | reverse complement strand
GCTGAGTATGGCTCGGGCCACGCCGATCTCGAGGGGTTCACAGCGAACTGCAAGGTTGGGCTGCTTGACTCGCATCGTGGGACCGTTTTCGCGGCGAGCTGTCGTCGTATTCTTGTTGATGGTCGTCGGCTCATTCGCAGCGGCGAGTGGCTTGGCTCCGAAGGGTCCTTCCTCGACCCAGATTGAGTACAGCGCCTCGTTCGACCTGAGCAGTGTCGAACAGACCGACGATGGCTGGTCGACGACATCGCTGAGTGGTCAGTCTGTCGTTGTCGACGGCGGAGAAGTGACGACGCGAACTGTGCAGCTCGGCGCGTGCGATCACGATCACCCCAGCGGCTTCTTCGGCCGACTCTTCGCAGCCGCGGGTCCTTCGACAGCCGTCGCTGGTCATTCGTCAGGGGATCTGAGCCCGGTGTTGCTCGAGCTGAGCAGAGTGGAGTCTCTTGTTGATCTCGATCGATCGACGTTCGGCACTGTCGTCGGCGAGTCTGAGTCGTATTGCTCCGGGCATTGGGCCGTCGCCCGTCCTACAGATCTGTCGTCGACCGTTTCGATCTGGATCGAGGGCTCGTGGTCGATCGAAGGAGGAGCTGAGACGCGATTTCGCATCGAGGGCGAGTCTGCCTGGGGTTTCGAGAGCCCGCTCGTCGACGGCGAGGGCAACGCAGTTCATGTTGACAGCGGATCATCCGTCAGCGTCGAGTTGGTTCGCGAAATTGCCACGATGTTCGATCGCGTTGACTTCACCATCGCTTCATCCGATGACGCCGGGTTGGTCCTCCATGCGTTGACGGCGGGGGCTAGGTGGGTGGTCCTCGAAGGAGAGACGCACCTCGCTGACTGATTCAGACGGTGACGTCGATGCGTTTCATGTCGTGGCCGGTTGCGCCGTTCGGTGCAGGATTCGACATCATGTCGGTCTGCGTCGCGCCGGTGCCGTCAGTGGCGCGAACGCTGAGAACGTAGCGACCTTCGGTGAGCTCGACGTCGTGGAACCACTGGACCCACGATTCGTCACCGATGTCGGGACCCAGCGACGCCTCGACCCACGGACCCTCGTCGATTCGGATCTCGACCTTCGAGATTCCCCGTGTTGGTGCCCAGGCGATGCCTGCGACGGTGACCGTGCCAGGCGCGACGGGCCCCCTCGGCACGTCGATGCGGGACTGCGTCTTGATTGGCCCTTCCTTCGACCATCCGCGCGAGATCCAGTAGCCGTCATTGTCTTCCCACTCGTTGATCTCGATCTCTTCGAGCCACTTCGTCGCAGAGACGTAGCCGTACACGCCGGCGATCACGAGGCGCGCTGGGAATCCGTGGCGGGTAGGGAGTGGCTCGCCATTCATGCCGACGGCGACCAGGGCGGTTCGGCCGTCGCCGACGATCGAGGTTGGAAACCCGGCGCTGAAGTCGTCGACTGATTTCGCGAACACCTGCGTTCCGCCGGGCTGTACGCCTGCTTCTTCGAGGAGGTCCTCGAGTGGAATGCCCGTCCATCGCGCGTTGCCGACGAGGCCGCCTCCGACTCGGTTCGACACGCAGCTCAGGGTGACATCGGCCTCGGTGGTTGCCCGTGCCAGAAGCTCGTCGTAGGTGAACTCGAGTTCGTTGTCGACGAGCCCTGTGATCTTGAGCGTCCAGCCGTCCGGGTTGACTTGAGGAACAGTGAACGCTGTGTCGATTCGATAGAACTCGTCATTCGGGATGTACAGCGGGGTGATGCCCGGAATTGCGAGCGCCTCTTCGGCAGGGGGCAAGGTACTCGGCGTGGCAACGGCTGTGAGATCGACTTCGGCCCTAGCGGCCTCCACGCTGGCGCTGTTGGCGAGGCGACGGCCGATGATCGGCGCAAACACGATCGCGCCGAGGCCGCCGGCGGCGGTCAGCACGAAGCGACGCCTGTCCTCAGCGGCCGCCGCCGGGCTCGAAGCACCCGAGGCGAGCTGTAGGAGGTAGTAGATGGCGAGCGTGCCGATTGCGACCGCTACAGCGGCGGGAACAATGGCCCACCACCCTGAAGCAAGCGGGTTGCGCACTGCGGCGAGCACGCCGACGGTAGCGACGACCAACATCGCGAGTGGCGCGACCCACCCTCTGCGTCTGGTTGCGGGACCCACAGCGCCGCCAAGCAGCACGCAGATGACGACGATGCCAACTGCGAGGGCCGGCTTGTCGTTGGTGCCGAATGCCTCGATGCCGAACTTCACCAACGTGCTCGGCGAGAGATCGATGACGGCCTCGCCGACCGACTCGACCAGAGATGGGATGCGTTCGGCGAACCCGGCGACGAGCTCTGTCACCGCGAGGGCAACGCCTGCTCCGAGGAGCCCTGCGATCCGGTCGCGGCCTGACGCGGCTCTGCTGATGGTTGGCCCGGCTGAGGGGGCAGGCTCGAGGCCGGCCTCTTGTGTTTCGATCTCGCTCACAGAGAGACATTACGAATACCAGCCGTGGCGGTTCCTGCGGCGCTTCGTGTTCCGCAAATGTTCATTTCTTGCTGCGAGAGAGCACCGCCTTCTTGGTCTGGCCATGGCCGGCGGTATGTTGGCCCGACTGTTCGCACAGAGAAGCTGTGCTTCGGTGAACCAGCTGATCTGATGACAATGCATGGGGTTGATGTGAAGTGAGCGACCTGGACGGGCAGCGTTCCTTTGCCGGAGCGCGCCGCCCTGACCGTCAGCGAATGGTCGACAGTTTCGGTGTCGGGCTTTCGGTCGTCGAGTGGGGTGAACCCGAGGCACCTGCGGTGTTGCTCGCTCATGGCGGCTTCGATTTCGCAGGGACCTACGACTTGCTTGCACCCCGGCTCGCCGACGCCGGGTGGCGGGTCGTCAGCTGGGACCAGCGCGGCCATGGCGACTCCGACCACGCGGTGCTGTACACGTGGGATGCCGATATCCGCGATTCGCTACAAGTGCTCGAGGCGACGTGTGATGGAGCCGTGCCGTTCATCGGGCATTCGAAGGGCGGCGGAATGATGATGACGCTCGCCGAAGCTCGGCCCGATCGATGCAGCGCCATCATCAACCTCGACGGCCTTCCGACAAAGCGGGCGCAACCAGACGTTGCCGACCACGACAGGACGAGGATGTTGGCCGACGATCTGTCTGGTTGGCTCGACCATCGACGACGAGTCGCCGATCTCGAACGGAAACCGGGGACGATCGAAGAGCTCGCCGCCCGTAGAGCGCGAATGAACCCCAGGCTCGAGACCGGTTGGCTCGAGTATCTCGTGACAATCGGGGCAAGACCCGACGTAGACGGGTGGCGTTGGAAACTCGATCCCGCGATGCGATTTGGCGGCTTCGGACCGTGGCGCCCCGAGTGGGCCTTGCACAGGATGCGCGGTCTGGCTGTGCCTTTTCTCGGGGTTCTTGGCCTCGTGTACGAGGAGATGGGGTGGGGGACCAAGCCGGACGATCTCGCGGGCTACCTGCCGGTCGGCGGTGAGCTGGTGACGCTCGAAGACACCGGCCACTTCGTCCACATCGAGCGCACAGATGTCGTTGCTGGCCACATCATCGACTTCCTTGGGAGCTTGGCGTGAGTGGCTCGGTCACGATGATCCATCACATGCGCGCTGAATTGGCCTTGCACCGGTTGCGGGACGGCGAGGGGCGGGCGCTGCTGATGCTCCATGGACTCGGCGAGCAGACACCTCGCTCTGTGCCGACCTACGCCGACGGCTGGACCGGTCCGATCTTCGGGCTCGACTTCACCGGTCACGGATCCTCGACGGTGCCCGTCGGTGGCGGATACACAGCCGAGGCGCTGATGAGCGATGCCGACGCCGCGCTCGATCACATCGGTGACGCGACCATCGTCGGGCGTGGCCTCGGTGCGTACATTGCTCTGCAGATCGCCGGTGCGAGGCCGATGGTCGTGAAGGGAGCTGTGCTCGCCGATGGCCCCGGTCTGTTCGGTGGTGCTTCTGGGCCAACGACTCCTTTCGTGCTGGCGCCCAGCGGACTCGAAGCAGGAACGTCGCCTGATCCGTTCGCGCTGATGGAGCTGAGTCGCGACATCCGCCCGACCGATTACGCGATGAGCTTCCTCCGCCAAGCCGTTCAGCTCTCTGAGCTCGATGACCCCGTGACGATTGCTGCTGTCGGACGCCCAGACTGGCTCGCTGCAGTGGCGACCGATCCTGCGGTCGTGTTCGCTCCTCTGGAGACGGCTCTCGACGGCTATCGGCCGACGTCAGTGGAATAGGGTCGACCGGCGACCACGGAATGTGGGATCACAGGACTACGAGTGGTGAGAATGGCCACTGTTCGTCATCGAATCGTCATCACTCGGACCACACGAGCAACTTTGGTCACTCAGGGCAACCAAATCCACATGGCAAGCTCGATCAACTGAAACATCGGATCGTTACGGTTGTTTTGCATGCTGCTGGCGGCGCGCGCAATCCCCGATCGACGTCGCGCGCCTGCTCCAAGGGCAGTGATCTGGCTCGTGCTCTTCGCCGTGTTGGCCACACTCGTGGCAACAGTGAGCCAGATCCAGGCCACCCAATCGCGACGAGGCCAGCAATGGGCTCTCGACACTGTCTCGTTCGGCGAGGTGCATGCCGATGTCACAGGCGCCGGCATCGTCGTCGCCGTCCTGGACACAGGAATCAACGCCGGTCATCAGGATCTCGCGGGAACCCTCGTTGGCGGGTACGACTTCATCGAGGACCGGCCCTTCGACCCGCTGGCTCCTGACCGTCAGACTGCTGTCTCTGATCACGGCACCATGGTCGCCTCGATTATCGCGGCACCACACGATGACGTCGGCATCGATGGAGCAGCGCCTGGAGTCAAGGTGATGCCGATCCGGATCGTTCCCGACGAGACGCAAGGCACCGCAGGCGACATGGCGTCTGGCATCGAGTGGGCGCTCGACAACGGTGCAGATGTCATCAACATCTCGATCAGGACCAGCCGCGACTCGACTGCTGTTCGGCTCGCCGTCGAGCGAGCCGCCGCGATGGGCGTGCCGATCGTCGCCAGCGCTGGCCTGGCTCCAACCGAGCTGCCGTTCTACCCAGCTGCCTATGAGTCGACCATCGCTGTTGCCGCAGTTGACCATGACCTCAGCACCTACGCGGGATCGCCCCAATTCGCATATGTCGACATCGCGGCACCGGGAGTTGGCATCCTCTCTGCCGGGGGTGCGAGGTCGGATCTCTACAGGGTCGGCACGGGAACGTCATTCGCCGCACCGCACGTGACTGCTGCGATCGCGCTCGCCCTTTCAAGCAGCGATGGTCACGCACACGTGGCTGTCGAGGCGGTGCTGAACACGGCTGTTGATCTCGGACTGCCCGGACGCGACGAGTCCTTCGGCGTGGGGCTGATCGACCCGTTGATGGCTTACCGATCGATCGCCCCCCTGACACCGAATGCTCCGACGACGGTGTCAGCAACGGGATTCGGCAACCGGACGTTGGTGTCATGGGCCGCCGTCGAAGGAGCGTCGAGCTACGAGGTCGTGGTTGATGGAGCTGTGGTCGCGACGTCTTCGAAGACATTTCATCTGGTTCCACCAGAGCGACACGGCCAGCAACGATCAATCGGTGTGCGAGCTCGAACCGGCAACGGCTCGGTGAGCAATATCGCTCTGGTTTCCACCGAAGGCCAAGGCTCTCCGGCTCGCGTCACGCCGCCGAAGAATGCGCCGCCGAGCTATTGGATCTGCGATCGATGTTTCCCATCGGACCTCGATCGCTGGCGAGGTTTCTGACCCACTTTCAACCGCGGCGTCGGCTGGCACTACGGTCCCGTGGATGTCTGAAGCCGAGCCAAAGTCCTTCCCGCAGAGGCGCTACACACGCCCGCCGACCGCTACCGACGTCCTGCTGGTGCGGCATGGTGCTTCGGCGCCGGTTGTCGAAGGTCAACCGTTCCCCATGCTCGATGGCCAGGGCAACCCTGCGCTGGCTCCCAACGGCAAAGAACAGGCCGAGCTGGTCGGTGCCCGATTGGAACGAGAGCCGATCGAAGCGATCTACGTGTCTTCGATGGTCCGGACACACGAAACTGCGGCTCCGCTCGTTGCCAGAGTCGGCATCACTCCGACTGTTGACGCCGAGCTGCGAGAGGTGCACCTCGGCGATTGGGAGGAGGGTCGGCTCAGAAAGTTCGCCGCAGAAGGGCATCCGATCGCGGTCCAGATGCACCAGGAAGAGCGGTGGGACGTCATTCCGAACGCCGAGCGCTCGGCTGACTTCACGGCGCGCACGGTCGGTGCGATTCAGCGCATCGTCGCAGCACATCCAGATCAGATGGTCGCGGTGTTCTGTCATGGGGGCGTGATCGGTGCGATCTGCGCCCATGCAGCGGGCAGCCGGCCGTTCGCGTTCGGCGGCGCCGACAATGGGTCGGTGACGCAACTCGTCGTGGACGGCGATCACTGGAACGTGCGGCGGTTCAACGACTCGTCGCATCTGTACGACACGCTCAGCACCTCGATCGATCACATGACATGAGCATCGACCTCGGGGTTCACGTTGGTCAGCAGAACATGGCGATGGACGACATGCGAGCGTTGTGGCGCAAGCTCGACGGCGCTGGAGTCGATTGGATCTCCGCGTGGGACCACATCTATGAGGCCCCTCCCGCCGGCGGGACCATCGATCACTTCGAGGCCGTCGCGGTGTTGGGCGCACTTGCGGCTGAGACGAACCACGCCAGGCTCGGTTGCCTGGTGTTCTACGTCGGCTATCGAAACCCAGCGCTGCTCGCCAAGGTCGCTTCCACGCTCGACCACATCTCCGGCGGACGATTCGAGCTCGGACTCGGTGGCGGGTGGCACGATCAGGAAGCCGCGGCCTATGGCTACGACTTTCCGTCTGTGGGAGTGCGGCTCGACATGCTCGAAGAGGCGATTCAGATCGCCAGAGGACTGTTGACCCAGGACAGGACCACATTCGCGGGCAAGCACTTCTCGGTCACTGACGCGTCGAACCTCCCAGCACCGGTTCAGAAACGCATGCCCATCTGGATCGGGGGAGTCGGCAAGACCCGCACCCTTCCGATGGCCGCAAAACACGCAGATGGCTGGAACGCGGCATACATCACGCCTGAGCACTTCGCGAGCCTGTGCGTTGTGCTCGACGAGACGTGCGAGCGGATCGGTCGCGATCCGGCTGAGATCCAGCGCAGCGTGAATCTCTCATTCGAGCTCGCCATCGATGACGCCGGAGCCGCAGCCCGCGAAGCCGCCGTTCGCGAGAACTGGGGTGCTACGGCAGAGCGCATTCTCGGAGGTTCACTCATCGGAACGCCAGATCGTGCCGTCGAGCGGATCCTCGAGTACCGCGAGGCTGGCGCAGGAATGGTCAACATCGCATTGCGTGCTCCGTGGAACGACGAGTCGCTCGACGCCTACCTCACCGAAGTGATGCCAGCCGTTCGCTCAGCTATCTGACGCCGTCACGCGACGCCAGCCAGGAACGTCGTGAGCGCTGCGGTGAGGTGAGCCGGATCATCGGAACCGCCCATCTCGCGTGCCGAATGCATCGACAGCTGGGCACTGCCGACGTCGACGGTGCGCATGCCGAGGTTCGCAGCAGTAAGCGGGCCAATGGTCGACCCGCAGGCGAGATTTGTCCTGTGCACGTATGACTGCATCGGCACGCCAGCGGCCTCACAGACTCGGCTGAACATCGCGAGGCCGACGGAGTCAGACGCATACCTGACATTGGCGTTCATCTTCACTACGGGTCCAGCGTTCAGACGTACGTGGTGATCAGGCTCGTAGCGATCGAGGTAGTTCGGGTGCACGGCATGGGCGCCGTCCGCGCTGACGCACCACGAGTTCGTGATCGCCCTCAGAAGCGACTCGCGGTCTCCCCCCGCGCCGATGACGATGCGCTCGATCACGTCGGGGAGAAACGCGCCGTCGGCACCTGTGTGCGACGTCGACCCGATCTCCTCGTGATCGAACAGGCTCATCACCGACATTGTCTCGGCTGCCTCACTGCTGATCAACGCGGTCACAGCAGCGTGACACGACGCCAGATTGTCGATCCGTGGCGCCGCGTAGAACACTCCGCCTTCGCCGAGGCGCGACGATGGGGTGAGGTCGTGAGCCATGACGTCGAATGCCCGGACGGCCGTCGGCTCGACCCCGGCAGCTTGAGCGATCAGCTCGAGAAAGTCTCGGCCGCCTCCGCTCTCACCCCAGATCGGACTGAGGTGTCCCTGGCGGTCGAGCTTCAGCCCCTCGTTGACGTCACGGTCGAGATGGATGGCCAGTTGGGCGACCCGCAGCAACGGTTCGTCGATGCGGCACAGCCGCACACCGTCGTCGGTGACGACTCTGCCTGACAGTCCGAGATCGCGGTCCAGCCACGAGTTGAGCAACGGGCCTCCGTAGACCTCGACGCCGAGTTGGCGGTAGCCGGCGCGCTCGGTTTCTGGCTGGGGCTTGATGCGCAGGTTCGGGCTGTCGGTGTGTGCTCCGACCAGACGCATCGGGCACGAGGCGTCGGCTGCCTCGGGGCGATCCCACGCGATGAGTCCGCCCCCTCGCTTCACGAAGTGTTTTCCGTCCGGTTCGGCGAAGGCTGCCTGTTCGTCGATCTCGGAGTACCCCCCGGCCTCGAGCCGAGCGGCAGCTGTAGCCACCGCGTGGAACGGCGAAGGAGAGTCGTCGATGAAGGCAAAGAGATCGTCGAGCACGTCGGCAGCTGTCATCCCTCCAGTTTGCCCGCCAGCCCCTATAACAGGGGTCAGACCCTTGTTACAGCTGTAACGGGGGTCAGACCCTTGTTACAGCCACGATGCGATCGAGCGTTCTGAGTCCCAGCCTCTCTCTACGGTCGGCAGATGGCACGACAACTGCGACCCGATCATCCCGGCACCCTTCACCACGTCACGAATCGCGGCCAGCGAAAGGCCGACATCTTCTTGGATGCCGATGACGCCGCGTTCTTTCTCGAGCTCGTCGGCAAAGCCTGCGAGAAGTACGGCGTTCGAGTACTTGCGGTGTGCCTGATGCGAAACCATTTCCATCTTGTCGTCGAGTGTCTCGATGGAAACCTGGCGAAGGCGATGCAGTATGTCGAGTTCCGGTATGCACAGCGCTTCAACTATTGGCATGGGTTCACCGGCCCGGTGTTCACCGATCGCTATCACTCGACCGTCGTCGAGTCAGACGAACAACTCCAGCAGACGATTCGATACGTCGAACGAAACCCGCTCGAGGTCGGGTACGAGATCGAGAGTCATTCGTGGACAAGCTTCGGAATGTGTCTTGGCCTCCGAACGTCGCCACCGTGGCTCGATGTCGACCGTGTGATCGGCCTCTTCGGATCTCGCAACTCGTACCGGCGATACATCGTTGAAGATCAACCAACAGACAAGGCGTCGTACGCTGACGGAGCGACCCCCTTTGTCCCCCCACAACGGTGGTGGCGCAGCCTCGATGTGCTCGCGTCGATCGAGGAGGCGATCGTCGTTTCGATACCCAGGGATGCCCCGGACCGACGACGGAAGACAGAGAAGCGCGACATTGCACTGCTCCTGGCGACGGATCGAGGGATCGACGCAGCCGACATGGCACGTCGTTTCGATATGACCGGCGGGGCAGTTCGGACCGCGGTCAGCAGGATGCGATCGAGGGCCGAACGAGATGCTGTGACGAGCTCGTGGATCGCTGACGCACAGCGGATCTTGCAGGCGTCAGTTCCCCGCTCGTAGCGCGAATTTCTGTAACAGGGGTCTGACCCCTGTTACAGAACTTGTCAGGCGGTGGCAGGGGCGTGGCGGCCTGCGAGGTTGGGGATCCAGAGCCAGACGTGGCCGGCGACCAGGATGACCACGCCGGCTGTCAGCTGCACGATCGCCTGAACGCGCCAACCTTCGAGCACGATCGCAAGCCCGATCCCGCCGGCCGTTGCGAGACCATCGCCTGGCACGTTCGTGGCGACCACCTCGGTCGCGACCCATGCGAGCCCGAGCTGGATCCCAGCACCGATGGCGAGCAGTGCGCCGATGCGGCGGAACCCCTTCGCAGGTCGCGGGTGTATCACCATGCCGAACAGTGCGATCAGGCCGCCACCACCAAGGAGCAGCATCCAGGCGAGGGTGAGGGCTGCGACCGGTGTGCCGAGGTCGGGGAAGCGACCCACATCGAGTGCCACGGCAGCTGGTGGGTTGAACGCTGCGAGTTTCGAAGCGAGTGTCGGGTCGACGTCGGCCAGGATCTCAACCACCGATGCGTGAACGTCGCCGAGCTCGAGCACGACGACACCCTGGCCCTCGCCGATCACGCTGCTCGCGACCCCCGCGATGGCCTCGCTGATGGCCGTGACGACTGCTGGCTCTGTCAGCGCGGCCGAGACGGCGTCCTCGATGATCTCGCGATCTTCGACGAGCGCACCAGCGCCGGCAGTGAGGAGTTCCTCTGTGATTTCGGGTGCAACGGCGGCCCTGAAGTCGTCGTCCCTCACGACAGTTGCGGCAATGTTGGCCAGTCGATCTGGGTCGACCACCTCTCGATCGACCCACCAAAGGAACGCGCCGATCTGACCGATGATCATCCCGAACATGATCAGGGTGCCGGCGAGCATTCGGCGGGCCATCGGTCCCCATCGGCCACATCGCCCTGTGAAATGAGTCCAGGGAAGAACCACGCCGTCGGCCCGGGTTAGTTTCGTGGCCGACGATCTCGTCAGGGAAGCAGGCGCCCCGCGATGCACAAACACGATGTCGTCGTCGTCGGCGCAGGGTCAGGTGGGCTCGCCGCTGCCCACATGGCCAAGTTCAGAGGTGCCTCGGTGTGCATCATCGAGGACGGTCCGATCGGCGGCGATTGCACGTGGACGGGTTGCGTCCCCTCGAAGGCCCTGCTGGCCGCGGCGGCCAGGGGCGAGACGTTCGACGAAGCAATGTCGTCGGTATCGGCTGCTGTTGTCGAGGTCGGCGGAGCCGAGACAGCGGACGTTCTCCGGTCGCACGGATTTTCAGTGGTCGAGGCCAGAGGCACGCTGATCGGCAATGGTCGCGTTGATGTTGGCGACGCCGTTGTGGTTGGCCGTCATCTCGTCGTCGCACCTGGCAGCCGTCCGGCGATTCCTCCAATATCTGGCCTCGAAGGCGTGCCCTACCTGACGAACGAGGACGTCTGGAACCTCGCGTCGCTTCCCAAAAGTCTGACCATCATCGGAGGAGGGCCGATTGGCTGCGAGATGGCCCAGGCTTTTGCGTCGCTGGGGGCGGAGGTGACGGTCATTGAAGGCGAAGATCGACTGCTGATTCGCGACGATGCCGACGCGTCGACCGTTGCCCGACGCACGCTGACCGAGGCAGGGGTTGTGGTGATGACCGGCGCCTTCGTCGAAGAGGCGACTCGTCGAGATGCCTGCATTGCGGTGAAGGTCGGCGGATCTGTCGTCGAGTCCGAAGCGCTCCTCGTTGCCACCGGCAGAGCGCCAGCGCACGACAGCATGGGGCTCGAGGAGGTCGGCGTTTCGATGACCGCGGCCGGCTGGATTGACGTCGACGCACAGATGCGAACGACTGCGAAGAACGTGTGGGCCGTGGGCGATGCTGTCGGATCGACTCAGTTCACGCACGCGGCGGCTCACATGGCCCGAGTCGCGATTGACAACGCTCTCGGAATTGGCATCGCCAAGCTGAGAAAGCTGCGGTTCGATCCTGCGGAGATTCCTTGGGTGACCTTCATGACCCCCGAGGTTGCCCAGATCGGCGCGACCGAGGCCGAAGCTGTCGGCATCAAGGGAGCTCGAGTGGCTGAACTGCCGTACTCGGCGATCGACCGAGCGGTCGCAGCCAGGCGACCCGAGGGCTTCATCAAGCTCATTGCCGTCCCGCGGCCGATCGTCGGATTCGCGGGTGGCGGTCGCCTCATCGGAGCCACGATCGTCGGTGGCGGTGCCGGTGAACTCATCAGTGAAGTTGCGCTCGCGATCAGAACGAAAGTGTTTGCCGGCCGACTGGCCCAGACCGTTCATCCGTATCCGAGCTGGTCCTTTGGGCTAGCGATGACCGCCGGCCAGTTTCTCGGCACGGTTGATGGGCGAACGAGCCGAGCGCCGGGGTCGGAACGCGGCGCCTCGCTGTAGCGTTTCCAGTTCATGGAGACCTGCTACCGGCACGACGATCGCGAGACGGGCCGACACTGCACACGATGCGGCAAGGCCGCCTGTAGCGACTGTCTCCGATCGGCCTCTGTTGGCTCGCACTGCCTCGATTGTGTGAAATCTGCGACGCCGCCGGTGGCCGAACGGGTGAGGATTCAAGTCGCGACCGCTGGTCCGATCCTCACCTATGTGTTCCTCGCAGCCAATCTGGCAGCGTTCGTCGTGGTTCCAGGAAGTGGATCGCGGCTTGCGGAATACTCGCTGTGGGCTCCGGCAATCGACATCAACGGCGAGTGGTGGCGGATCATCACGAGTGGCTTTCTCCACGGCAGCGTGATGCACATCGCGTTCAACATGTTCGCCCTGTACCGAATCGGCCCTGTCGTCGAGCAGACACTCGGATGGCTGCGATTCCTCGGGGTCTACGTCATTGGTCTGCTCGGTGGATCGTTTCTGGCGATGGCGCTCGAACCCGAGTCGCCAGCGGTCGGCGCCTCTGGGGCTCTGTTTGGCCTGTTCGGTGCGTTGTGGGTGTTGTATCAACGAAGGGGCATCAATCCGTGGAGTACCGGGATCGGTGGCCTGATCGTCATCAACCTGCTCATCACGTTCGCGGTGCCGATCATCTCGGTCGGCGGTCACGTCGGAGGCCTCCTCGCCGGCGGTGTTGCAGCATTTGTGCTGTCACCTGAGCGGACCGGATGGCGGTCGAGCACTCCTATTGCAATTCTGATCATCGCGGTTGGCGTCGCGGCGATGTTTGTCGCAGCGCTCGTGGCCGCGAACGCAGCTACGCCGTTCTGACAGAGCAGCCGACGCCCGTCAATTATTCGGGCGACGGGTTGGTTAATTCCAGGCTCGGCTGAGTACCCTCGATGGGTCGCATTGATCCCCGCGGACATTTGAGGAAAACCATGGCAATCGAGCTCCCCCAACTGCCTTACGGCCTTGCCGACCTGGCGCCGCACATCAGTCAGGAGACGCTCGAGTTCCACTACGGGAAGCACCACGCCTCGTACGTCGCCAACCTGAACAAGATGATCGACGGCACCGAGAGCGCCGAATCCTCGCTCGAGCAGATCATCACTCGATCGGCGAGTGACCACGCAGCGAGCGGCCTGTTCAACAACGCAGCCCAGATCTGGAATCACACGTTCTACTGGAACAGCATGCGGCCAGGGGGTGGTGGCGAGCCGTCGGGTGACGTGGGCGAGGCCATCAACTCTGCGTTTGGTTCCTACGACGCGTTCAGATCGGCCTTCACCGAGGCCGCGATGACCCAATTCGGTTCTGGGTGGGCGTGGTTGGTCGATGATGGTTTCGGGCTCAAGATCATGAAGACCTCGAACGCCGATCTTCCCTTGGTCCACAGCGCTCGCGCGCTACTGACCATCGATGTGTGGGAGCACGCCTACTACATCGACTATCGCAACGCCCGCCCTGACTACGTGAACACTTTCATGGATCACCTCGTCAACTGGGATCACGTCGTGGCACAGCTCGGCTGAAGCTACGGGTGCATCAGTCGAGCGGAGGAAGGTCGCCAAAGCCGAGCTCGAAACCCAGGTCGTCGACCGGCTTCGAGTGCTCGACCGCAATCTCGACCTTCGTCTTCTCCGGCTCGAGGATCTCGCCAACTGCGAGCATCATTCCAGCAAGCACTGGAGCTGCACTCGACGCGGATCTTCGCGGCGGGATCGGCGTGTCGAATTCCTCGGCTGCTGGTTCGCCCTGTTCGTCGACGCTCTCGGTCACCCTCACAGTGTGGCCTGCTGCACCGGCTATGCGGCCGCGAGGACCGGCTGTAGCAGGCGCATTTCGTGCGGCCACGTCTCTTCCCACGGAAATGCGCCGTTGCTGTGTGGCCACACCAGCTGCGTCATTCGCCAGGGTTGGTCGCCGTAAACCGCCGGGGGAGTTGGGAAGCGACTGCCGTGGACCTCGAGGTCGACGCTGACCAACATCGACCTGAGCTGGTTGTCGAGCAGACCGACGAAAGGTTGATCGACGGGAAGTTGAACGCCAGCCTTCAACTGCTCCACCGTCATCTCCAGAAGTCCACGTGAGGCGACGGCTGACAAGCCGAAGATGGCAATCTCGGGGTGACCGACAAGCGCCTCGAGACCGACGGTGTACGAGTACGTCGGAAAGGGTTGCGTCACGTGGTCCGCAGCCCGAACAGGCTCGACGAACCAGCCGGAGGTTTCCAGCATCCACTGGATCTTTTCCGAGTGCTCCATTGGTTCGTATTGGAGTTCGCTCATCTGCTCATTGTCTCCCACGGCGGCTGCGTCTGCGTTTCGTTGCGTCTGGGTAGGTCATGTACACGAGGACCTTGCGATCGGTCGTGATCGAGGTTCCAGGGTCAGGTTCTTGAAACGTGACCGTCCCCTCGACTGCCAAATCGACAGATTCCATGGCTCTGAAGTCGAGCAGTAGCTCGAGTCGTTGGCATTCGTCGCTGGCCTGCCGGAACGTCATCCCGATCAGGTCTGGCATGTCGACCTTCTTTCCGGGTCGCGGCGCAGGCTCGGAGAACGACTCGACGCCGCCGTGGACCAATTCCATGATGTGCTCGAAGATCCGGAACGGCACCGCGTGACCTCTCAGATGGTTGGATCGACCATGACCTTCGCGTGGGCTTCGGGGTCGGCCAACATCTCAAACGCGTCGGCAACGCCATCGAGACCGACAGTGCCCGTGATCAGCTGGGCAACTGAGAGCTCGCCTTCGGCGATTCCCCGAAGCGTGTCGGCGAACTCCTCTGGCGTGTAGCCGAGCACGAACTGGAGGTTCAGCTCCTTGCTGATGCCCATGAGTGGGCGGATCGAATCGTCCTCCATGCACACCCCGACAACGACGACTCGGCTGTGTCGCATCGATCCGGCCATGACCTGGCCGATCAGCCCAGGGACGCCGACGCACTCGAACACGAGTCCAGGGGCAGGAGCAAAGCCGAGGATCCCGAGCATTGGGTCGTGGCGATCGCGATCGTCAGGGAGCCGACCTTCCCACGCTGCATCGGTCCACGTTTCGTAGGGCGATGTTTCGGCAGGGTCGATGATGATGTCTGCGCCAAGGGCCTCTGCGAACGAACGACGACGAGGCGAGAAGTCAGCGGCGATGACCGGGCCCAGCCCCTTCTGTTTCAGCGAGGCAATGACCGCCAATCCGACCGGACCGCAACCAACAACCAGAATGACGTTGTCTTTTGTCGCGTTCGACTTCTCGACGGCGTGTCGGCCAACCGCCATTGGTTCGGTCATCGCTGCGAGCTGTGGGTCGAGTCCATTTGGAACTGGCAGCAGGAGACGATCGCTCAGCAACATCTGTTCGGCGTACCCGCCTGGAAGGTCGTTGTTGTAGCCAACGGCTGCCGGGCGTCCGTTCGCGAATGCCATCGGCACCGAGCACACGAGCGTTCCCTCCGGCAGCGCGGCGTCCGACTGCGTGGCAATGATCTCTGCGCAGAACTCGTGGCCCATGACCAGGTCACGGTCAGGGTCGAAGGTCATTGAGCCACCGACCTCACCCTGAACTCGTGTCATGTCGTGGCTGTGTTTCAACGCATGGAGATCTGAGCCACAGATCCCACAGGCCACTGTTCTGACGACGACGTGACCGTCTCGCGGTTCGAGATCGTCGATCTCGTCGACGACAATTGCACCGTTTCGCATGATCGCGGCGCGCATCAGTTGTGCAGCGGAAGGCAGGCGGCCGCAACGCCCTCGAGTTCATCGGTCCAGTTGTCTGGTTCGCCGACGAGCACCGGCACGAACTTCGAGGCTCCTGCCTCGATGAAACGCTCGAGCTGCTCCCTCAGACCATCCCAACCAACGGGGATGATGTCGTTCGGATCGGAATCGGGTGCTCTGCGTTTCAGGAGCTCGATGGTCGGTGGGTTCAGTTCTCCATGGGTGTACGGAACCAGCGCGCCGAAGTGATCCTCCTCGATCTGCCTGTCGTGATCGTCAGCCACCTCGTTGATGACCTTCCATCCTTCGGCTGCGATCGCCGGTGTGCAGAACGAAGGCAGCCAACCGTCGGAGAGTCGCCCGACCCTCCGCAGCTCTGCGGGCGAAGCGCCTCCGAGCCAGACTTCCATTGGCTTCTGTTGCGGCTTGGGCTCGACCCGCAGATCGTTGTAGCTGTAGAACTCGCCCTCGTGATCGACAGAGTCTTCGGTCCAGATTCTTCGTAGAAGCGGAAGCACTTCGTCGAAGATCTTTGCTCGCTGGTTGCGTTGCACGCCGAAAGCCATCTGCTCGTGCTCGTCTCTGATTCCGAGCCCGAACGCTGGGAGCAGTCGACCGCCGCTCAATCGGTCGAGGCTTGCCATCTCCTTGGCGAGGAGGGCTGGGTTTCGGCCAGGCAGCACCATCACGCTGGCACCGAACTTGATGCGCTTCGTCCTGCCCGCCGCGTACGCCATGCCGACGACAGGGTCTGGGCATTCTCCGCCGATGCGTTCGCTCAGCCACAGCGAGTCGAAGCCAAGACCTTCGAGCGCGTCAAGGAGAGGGTCGAACTTCTCGCGGTCGTTGGTGAGCGTTCTCGTGCCGAGGCCGAATCCGATCCGAATCTTCATGCCAGAACCCTACGCGTCGTGCATCTCGCCTACCCATCCGACTCGACCTACGGTGAGGTCATGTCTGAGTTCGCCAATGTCTGATTTCGCCAATGTCCATGAACGTCTCGATGGAGCGGCGGTGTGGGTCGACCACATTGTGCTGGCAGTCCCCGATGTCGAGGAAGCCGAGCGTCGGATCGCGGAACAGTGGAACGTTTCGCCGACGGTTGGTGGATCGCACGTCGGTCGCGGAACGCGCAACGTGCTCTTGTCGCTCGGTTCACGCACGTACCTCGAGGTGATCGGGCCCGACCTCGACCAGCCAGATCCCGGCTCACCTCGTCCGTTCGGTGTCGACGACATCCCAGCGTCGTCGACTGGCGTGCTCGCAGGTTGGGCTCTCGGTACCGACAAGATCGCGGTGGTTGCAGATCGGCTCGCAGCAGACGGGCTCGACCTCGGCGCAGTGTCGTCGATGTCACGCGTTCGTCCCGACGGAGTTCGACTCGACTGGCACTTGACCCTTGGTCCGAGAATGTCGCCGCCCATTCCTTTCGTGATCGACTGGGGGTCGACGCCGAGCCCTGCGCTCGACTCGGCTGCCGGCTGCATCTTGGAGGCAATGAACATTGTTGCGCCAAGCCAGGCTGTGTTGTCGATCGGGGCGCTCGGACTGGATCCGCTTGTCGCGCTTGAAGGCAGCCCCGGCCTGGTGGTCCGGCTCTCGACGCCTGGCGGCGACGTTGAACTGGCTTCCTGACCACCGCGATTCAGAACTGAGCAGTCCGTCACCGCCGCTGATCGGGGTTGTCGCAGGACGATAGGCTGGTCACGTATCACGCATAGCGGTCGGGTGAGCGCGTAGCGAGATGCTTCCTTCATGACGTTGCGCCGCAAACTCCTCCTCAGCTTGCTTTTGACACTGGTGCCTCTCGTCGCGCTCGGAGTCACGACTTCGGTTCTCGTCACTGACACGTTGATCGACGATGCCAGCGCGGACGTCACCGCGCGAGCGGCTTTTCGTGCCGACGAGTTCGATCGTCGACTGGCTGAGGTAGCGACGAGCCTCGGCGTCGGCGACGCCGCCGTCGCTGGTCGGACGGTCAGCATCAGCTCGCCGATGTTCGACGGCCAGCGCTGGAGCGTCACGGTCGACGTCGATGGCCGCGCGAGCGAGGTGATTGATTCTGAGCTGCTTGTGTCAGGTGGCATCGGCGTGGCCGAAGTGAGTCCTGCGGCAACGCCCGGTGCCCTCATGGTCCAGAGTGAGACTGGTCGTCTCTTGGTTTTCATAGACGATCACGGCGGGCTCGATCGGGCGACCGATGTCGCAAGGTCACCCATCTCCGGCGGTGACGATCTCACCAGCGTCGCCGAGTCTGTTGTCTCCGACATGAGCGTTGCGGTCGTGGAAGACCGCGCCGAAGTTCTTCAGCCGCTCGATCGCCTTCGGGTCGCGATTGTGGCCGCGGTCATTGCGTCCGTGCTCGTCATCGTCGCCCTCGCCACAACCCTTGGGAAGACCATCAGCGAGCGCATCGGGCGTCTTCGCGATCTCACCAACGCCATCGGCGGAGGCGACTGGACGCACCGTACAGGCGATCTCGGCAGCGACGAACTGAGCGAACTCTCTGCTTCGATCGACAAGATGGCCGACCAGCTGGCGACGGACAACAAGCGTCGAACTCAGATTCAGGACGAGCTGTCACATCAGGCGCTGCACGACCCGCTCACCGGTCTTGCGAACCGTGTGAAGTTCCTCGATCGGCTCAACGACGCTCTTGCCAGATCGCAGCGATCGGGCGCGCCTGTGGCCGTCTTGTTCTGCGATCTCGACAACTTGAAGAACGTCAACGACCAACTCGGTCACACCGCAGGCGACGACCTGCTGACCGGTGTTGCGGCACGGTTCATCTCCTCGGTTCGTCCGAGTGACACTGTCGCCCGATTCGGCGGTGACGAGTTCGTTGTCCTCTGTGCCGAGATGGCCGCGCCAGAAGACGCCCTCGTTGTCGCCGAACGGCTTTCGACCGCGTTGATGAAGCCATTCGAGATCGCAGGCTCGCCGATCAGGTCGACAGCTTCGATCGGAATTGCAGTCGGGTCGGGAGCTTCTGCGAATGCAGACGAGCTCGTGAGGGACGCCGATGCCGCGATGTACGTCGCCAAGGAAGGCGGCAAGGCCCACTACGTCGTTCACGCCGACTCGATCAGTGATCGCGTGGCGCGACGAGAGGAACGTGCGAACGAATTGGTCGTCGCGCTTCAAGAAGGCCAGCTCCGGCTCGAGTATCAGCCGGTTCTCGAGCTCGAGAGTGGTCGACTGACCCACGTGGAGTCGTTCGTTCGGTGGGACCACCCCGATCGAGGGCTCGTTGGTCCTGACGAGCTGATCGCGCAGTTCAGGGAAGCAGCTTCCGTCATCGACCTCGATCGGTGGGTGCTGAACGAAGCCGTTGTCCAGCTCGCGACCTGGAACCGCTCACGCGAAGGACAGCCGCGAGTTCCGCTGACGATCAACGTGTCACGGGAATTCGTGCAGGTGAACGACATGGCTCGGGAGATCGGCGATGTGCTGCGCAGGCACATGGTCGATCCGTGCCAGATCAAGATCGAGGTGGGGGAGCCGTCTCTCGCCGATGACCCAGGTGCGGCTGCCCACAACCTCGACCTCGTTCGGTCGCTTGGCGTCGGTCTCGTCCTCGACGATTTCGGTACTGGTCACACGTCGATCGAGCGGCTGAGGCGGTTCGGATTCTCGGTGATGAAGATCGACGGCACGCTCGTCGAAACACTCGATCGTTCGAACGATCACTCGTCCATGGTTGCCGCTCTCTCGCTCGCGGCGGCGCTCGACATGACAGCAGTGGCTGAGGGTGTCGAGCGCGTAGAACAGGTGCCGGAGCTGTTGCGGCACGGGTGTGCACACGCTCAAGGGCATCTCTTCAGCGCTCCCGTCGGTCCCGCGGGGTTCGACCGATGGCTCGACCGGCTGGAGCTTTGACGAGCAACGTGCTCCAATCGCGTTGATGTTGCTCGGATCGAACACTGAAGCCGTCAATCGACGGCCATCGATTCTTGCCGCGCTCGGCGCGATT
>Ga0315338_1002260_pt1 | contig 19773 bp, 16 predicted proteins | sample ASW8metaG_FD_204518 | JGI IMG/M metagenome (GOLD analysis project Ga0315338, IMG submission 204518) | Ammonia-oxidizing marine archaeal communities from Monterey Bay, California, United States - ASW #8 | ecosystem: Environmental > Aquatic > Marine > Coastal | place: USA: California | collected... | reverse complement strand
CGGGCCAGGGGATAGTCCAGATTGAGCCCGTCCACCCGGTCTGCCAGATAGGTAAATTGATTGGCGTGGATATTACCCGCAGCAAAACCGAGATCGGTCAGCACCGGGTGCAGCAAATCTTCGAACCCCCCTGAGACAGCGTGCACTTCATCACCCTGCTCGCGGAGTGCTTTGAGCAATATTTTCATCCCCGGCGTCACGCGGTTACGCAGGGTATCGGCGATCGTTTCGACAAGCGAACGATCAAGAATGGCCAGTTTCAGACGCTGCTGAAGCGAGTCACCCAGCGCCATTCGACCGGTCATGCCGGCATCGGTAATGTCGTGCAATTGCCGGAGGCGCTGCGCGCCATCATCGAGCTGGCCGAGGGCGTGCTCGATCGCGCTGTCCAGGGATTCAACCCGGAGCAAGGTGGAGTCGACATCAAAGGCAATCAGGCGGCTCAAATTCAGCTCCGCATCAGACAGGGTGCAACCGGACTAGCATGCGCGCCGACGCGATGGAATGGAAGACGGGTGCAGTGCGCTAGGTCGACGCAGGGACATGAATTGGACAAACCACGCCTGTCCCGCCCAGACCACAATACCCGTCAGGGTTTTTGGCCAGGAATTGCTGGTGGTAATCTTCAGCGTAATAAAATGGACCCGCCTCACCAATTTCAGTCGTAATGCCGCCCTTACCCGATGCATCCAGCGCGGCTTGATAGCTTGCCCGGCTGTTCTCAACATCCAATGATTGTTGGGAATTCGTTGTGAGGATCGCAGACCGGTAGTGCGTGCCGCGATCATTTCCCTGACGCATGCCCTGGGTTGGGTCATGAGATTCCCAGAAGACTTTGAGCAGATCCGGCAGGGTAATCACAGCTGGATCGAACACCACGCGCACGGCTTCGAAGTGACCCGTCCCGCCGCTGCAGGCTTCCTCATAGGTCGGATTGGGCGTGGTACCGCCGGCATAACCCACCGCCGTATGCCAGACACCAGGTGTCTGCCAGAACACGCGCTCCGCGCCCCAGAAACACCCCAGGCCCAGGATGATTTCCTGCATGCCGGCTGGCACCTCGGTCTTGATCGAATTGCCGGTCACAAAATGGGTATCAGCCGTGCGTATGGGTTGGGAACGTCCCGCCAGAGCGGTATCCGGTCGTACAATTTCAGACTTCCAGCGTGGGTCGGACATAGCGCGCTCCGTAACAGCTCTATGCGCACAAGATAGGCACTCGTCGCGGCTTTGCCAGTCCCGGCTGTCACACGCTCTGCATTAATCGATCTCGCGGCGACGGATATACGCAACCATCGCAGACCAATTCACGCCGGAATCCACCGTTTGTTCGACGAGAAATTCATGGTTGTTGCGATCGATCAGGGTGAAGCTGAGCCGGAAGCTGGTCTGGCTGCCATCGGGCACAACATAGCTGGTCCCGGAGCGCAGATTGGTCAGTCGCAAAATGCCATCGTCCTCGAACCCGCCTTCATAGATATCCATATTGCCCCAGGTATCGTCCATGGCGACCAGGCGATAAAGATCCCGGTTCTGGTCGTACTGGATCGTGGATTCGATCGCGAAGCCGGACAGGTTCTCCGCCTGAGCCTCCTCGCGCAAAGCCAGGTCACCGAGCAGATAATAAATGTGGGCGCGCTCCTCACCGCGAGGAACCAGATCTCCCTGCGGATTCGGTGTACGCACTTGCGACACCCAATTGCCTGCCAGATCAGACAAACGCGCCATTTCGGCCCGTGCCTCGGCTCCGCGATCAGAAGACGCGTCCTGTGCCTGCGCGCCCGCTTGGGCCAGTAACAAATTCAAAGCGGTCGTAAAAACCGCCAACAGCCAAAACTGACTCATTCCCCAATCTCCCACCTGGTCCACACCGCCGATCATCAGCGCAAAGGGACAGCGTGCCGAGAACGCAGCGGGTGGCCAAATCACAGCTGCGTTACATGTATCGAAGTAAGGTCTGTGTTATTGTCAAGCAAACACAGCTTGCCGTTCCCGCCACGTCCGCTATAAATCGCGCCTTCCAGCGGAGAGGTGGCCGAGTGGTCGAAGGCGCACGCTTGGAAAGCGTGTAAACGGGGAACCGTTTCGAGGGTTCGAATCCCTTCCTCTCCGCCACTCAAACCCGTCTCATTTTACTGTTCGCCAAGCTGCTCGAAATAGCGCCGTGTTTCCGGGCGTTAGCGGCTTGGAATGCGGGTAGAGACGGTTGAGGAAACCGGAAAACCAGCACATTTGGGCGAGTGTCTCGGTGAGGTGCATCACGCGCTTCGGGAAGTGCGTGCTCCCCGATATTTGGCGCATAATGAACAATTTGAGGCGCTCACGAACCTGCAATACAGACCCGTTCGCGCTCGCCTGCCCACACCCACTACTCAGTGAAAGTTTGCGCAATATTTTAATTTTGTGCAGTATTTCAAGGAACCATTCGTGGAGCGATTAAAAATGAATTTCATTCAGGTTCTGATTGGGTCGACCATTTTGTCAGGCTCAGTGATTGCAGAAGACACGATCTACCTGTCCTGCGACGTTGAATTCCAAGTGTTACGCTCGAATACGATAGGTAGAGGTAACATAATCCTTGAGATCAGCCCTTCTACCGAAAGCATACGCTCGCGCGTGTATAACAATTGGAGCCACAATTATTGCTCCCCACCCACTTTTGCCGAATCAGACCCTACTCGTCAAACGACGGAAGTATTAATTGGTTCGTGCCAATTCAGCGATGGCGAATTCAGGTTTACGAACACGAAACTCGAAGAAGCAGAGGGTCCCATTGAGTGGGAAACCGTGCGATTGATAAACCGTGACACCGGCCAGTTTTCCCATACCCAGAGAGCCAGAGAGCGGGTGTTGGGGAGAAGCGAACAGCCCTTGGTAAACACAATTAGGTCCAGTGGTACGTGTATTGAAACCAGCAATCCGGCGCCGTCAGATTAAGCGGGCAATATCGGTTCTCCCGCCAAAATCTGGGAATGAGCAAAAACCCATTTCGCATTTTCAAAACGTCACTTAATTCACTGAAGTTCGGAAAACTGAAACCCGCTTGCCTTAGTCTGACACCACCCAGGCCATGGGGAAATTTTGTGTTCTTCCAAATTGGTGCGAGTGTGTCGGTCTCGGTTTTCCTCGGGAAATCCCACAATCAAAATAGGGGCCGGAGCATGCGTCTGATTGTATTTGTCGTGATCGTTTTGCTGACGAGCGGCTTGGCAACTCCCGCACACGCGCAGGATGACGGCCAGTGGACATCAATTAATCATGGCGGCCGCTCCATGACTTATGGTCAGATCAATTTGAGCGATAGTGATGCAGCGTGGATAGTGGTTTTTCGGAAACGACCAAATCATGAAGGTGAATTGGAAGCGCGACGTATGTATCTAACCGCAGACTGTGCGGCTGGTACCATTGAAAGAGGGGCCTTCATCAACTCTGTCGAACCTGGAGGCGAGGTCATTCGCAGCGGAACATTTCATGGTCGCGTATCTGTTTACGGACAGTTATCGCTGTCGCTAACGCCAATCTATACTTGGCTGTGTGAAGCCGGAGGTGGACCGTATGGGTATGGCGGTTTGGAATTTACCTATTCTGAAGTTGTTGCGCACGCTACTTTTTGGCTCAACCAGCCAAATTGATAGCCGCCACGGTGGTGGTGTCAGAGGAGAGTGCTGTCAGAGGAGAGTGCTGTCAGAGGAGAGTGCTGTCAGAGGAACTTCGCCTTGAGCGCGGGACGGTAGTTCCCTAGCGTCCCAGGATGCGCAATCCGTTCAAATATTTCAAGACGTCGCACGAGATCATCCGCTTGGCCGTGATGATGTACATCCGCTTTCCGCTCTCGCTGCGAAACGTCGAGGATCTGCTCCACGAACGGGGCATCGATATCACGCATGAAACGATCCGTTTCTGGTGGAATCGCTTTGGCCCGATGTTCGCGGCACAGATCCGCAAAAAGCGGGTTGCCGACAATAACTTCTCGAACTGGGCGTGGCACCTGGACGAGGTTTTCGTGAAGATAAACGGTGAGCTTCATTACCTCTGGCGTGCGGTCGATCATGAAGGCGAAGTGCTCGAGGTCTATGTCACCAGGCGCCGGGATCGCAAGGCAGCGTTGAGATTCTTGCGCAGAACGATGAAGCGTTATGGCAGTCCGAATGTCGTCGTGACCGATCGACTGGGGTCATATAAAGCCGCAATGAAATTGATCGGTAATGCCGGCCGCCAGGAGACCGAACGCTGGCTCAACAACCGGGCCGAAAATTCGCACCTGCCTTTCAGGCGAAAAGAACGAGCGATGGGCAAGTTTCGCAGCTTCGAAACGCTCCAGAAATTCGTCTCAGCCCAGTCATCCGTCCACAACCACTTCAGTCAGGAGCGTCACCTAAACCGTAGAGAGACCTTCAAGCAGAGCCGATCCGTCGCCCTGGCCGAATGGCGCCAACTCGCCGCTTGAGTTAGGGGCGATGATCAATTCGGAGACCGGTTCGCTTTTGTCCGACACCACCCCCAGCCCTAGTGTACTAGGGCCAACTCCCCGCTTGAATTTGGCGAAAACCCGCGCTTCGGGGCTTCGCTTCAGTTAGCCGGAAAACACCGGCTCAAATTCAAGGCCACGGACAATATGGTCCGCGGCCTTCTATTGCTCATGCCGCGCGAGACTATTCCGTTCCGGTTTCGGGGTCAGCCTCACCGTCTCCCATCGGGTTTTCGACCGGCATGACCCAGCGATTCAGCCAGTCGATGCTTTCCGCCAGAACGTGGAGGATGCTCTCTCTTCCGCGGTAGCCGTGGCTTTCATAGGGGAGCATGACCAGACGGGCCGTGCCGGCATTTCCTTTGACAGCCGCGAACATGCGTTCGGACTGCATCGGATAGGTGCCGGAGTTATTGTCCATCTGGCCGTGGATCAGGAGCATGGGCTCATCAATTTCATTGGCATGCATAAAGGGCGAGAGCTCGAAATAAGTTTCCGGCGCGGCCCAAAAAGTGCGACGCTCAGACTGGAAACCGAACGGTGTCAGGGTGCGATTATAGGCGCCCGATCGGGCGATTCCGGCGCGGAAGACATCCGACGCCGCCAACAAATGGGCGGTCATGAAGGCGCCATAGGAGTGCCCGGCAATCGCCAGACGTTCGCCGTCACCAAAACCCATCTGCACAGTCACATCACGCGCGGCTTCCGCCGACAGAACAAGCTGGTCGATGAAGGTGTCATTCACGGTCAACGGGTCATCGCCAACGATGGGCATGGTGGCATTTTCTAGCAGTGCATAGCCCTGCGTGACCAGAAAACGCGGGCTGGTTCCGCTGACGCGCGTGAACTCGTAGGGCGAGCCCGAAACCTGGCCGGCTGTCGAAGCGTCGTTGTATTCCAGCGGATACCCCCAGACGAGAACGGGTAGTGTGTCGCCCTCCTCATAATCTGCGGGCAGGTAGAGTGTTGCTGAGAGCGGCACGCCATCCTCGCGCTCATAGGTGATCAGTTGGCGACTGATTTCATTGAGTTGTGGGTGTGGGTTGGCGAATTGAGTGATCCGGGCGGTCTCCTCCCCGGCCCGGTGCCAGCGCACATTCGGCGGCGTGACCGGGTCTTCCCAGCGGGTCAGGAAGGACCCGCCATCAGAGGATGTCAGACCGATGACTTCCTCGTAATTCTCGCCGCTATTGCGCCAGATCTCCGTGGTCTCGAAAGTTTCGAAACTCACCCGGTTGAGGAAGGGACGTTCACCGTCCGGCGTTGCACCATCACCGGCCATAAACAAATAGCCATCATGGACCCCAATAACGCTCTGACCGAGTTCGTTGCGAACGGTCAGGGCGCTACCCGGATTGGCATAACTGTCCTGGTAATTGCGCTCTTCGGCGAGGCGCGGCTCTACCGAAGGATCGGCAAAATCAACCAACCAGCGACGGATGACTCGGGTATCTCGGTCATATTCCAGGGCAAAGCCAAATTGGCCTTCAGTGGTGAATTGCGTGCCGTAATAGCGGTCTTCTGTACGCAAGATTTCGACAGGCTCGCCATCGAACGGGGCTGAAAGGGCCCAAGCGCTGTCGCGCTGATCGGTCTCGACCCGCGGATCGCCGCCGTCCAGCGCTTCTGCCCAGATGATGCGAGCGGCGTGACTAGCCTGCCAATTGACGGATCGGCGACCTGTCACAACGCCGCCGATCGGCACATTGTCGGCCAGTGGCTGGCTGGCAATTGTCGCAATCTCGTCGCCATTCAGATCAGTGACAAACATCCGATCCGGAAAGCTGTACCAGGGCACTTGGAAAGAGAAGGGCTGTTCCATTTCGCCAATCAGGATGTAATCCCCGCCCGGCGCAGGCTCGGCGGAATAATACAGGCCCGGCTCGCCGACCTCGCGTATGCGGGTGCGGCCAGAGGTGTTGACCAAGGCCAGTTGGGTCGAGGACAACCAGGCAAACAATGCGGCATCGTGCTCGTCGGCCAGCAAATCCTGATAGGTGCGGACCGGAGCCTCATAACCGCTGGCCTCCTGGGTCACTGGGCCCGACGGTACGCGGGCGCGCTCCGGCATCGGGCCACGATCACCATCCACCAGGCTGACCAATAGGCGTTCGCCATCGGGCATCCAATCAATTGGAGAGAAGACAGCGTTGATACCGCTGCCGACAAGCTCGCGGGCCCGGGCTCGGTCAACATCCACAACCCACAGGCTGAGTTGGTCATCGCGGGTCATCACGAAGGCGATTTGCGATCCGTCCGGCGACCAGCTGGTATAGGAAATGCCCGCATCAGCAGGCAATCGAACCTCACGCTCCTCGCCACTTTCCAGGTCCACTACCGACAGACCCACGACCGAGCGCGGTCCATGGCGGCCGTTCAACGTCGCGTCCAGACGCAGCCCCGCAAGACGCTCCATGGGCCGCGCCAGCTCGGCAACCGGTGGCAAGGCCTCGCGATGCATCAACAGAAGCGTGTCGCGAGACGGCGATAACGAGGTCCAGGGCGAGGGCGCGGCATCGACAATATCGATAATCTCCTGCGGTGGCAGGCGATAGGCATCCTGGGCTGCGACCGGCGCCACCAACAGGCCCGACGCTGTCATCAGCCCAAACCCGCATTTCATCATCGATTTCAACATGCCGTACTCCTTGGGAAACAAATTTCCGTGGATGATAGGGAGCTCAGCCAGCACTTTGTCTAAAATTTTTGTAATGTGGCTGTGCATCTCGCGTCGATGCCGTTTGAGACGAATGTGCCTCGGCCTACCCACACCGCCACTCAAACCCGTCTCATTTTCCTGTTCGCCAAGCCACGCCAAATAGCGCCGTGTTTCCAGGCGTTAGTGGTTTGGGATGCGCGTAGAGACGGTTGGGGGGCACCGGAAAATCAGCACATTTGGGCGAGTGTCCTAGTGAGGTGTATCTTTCCGCTTTCATAGTGAAGTGCCGAGGACCTGTTTCTTGAGCCCGCAGTCGACATCACCGATGAAACGGTGCGTTTCTGGTGGTCTTGAAACACCGATTTTTGGCTGGAAGCCCGCCTACCCTGTCCGCTTGGAGACGTTGTCGCGTGAACAGGTTCTGGTTCGCCTGATGCCGGGCCTATTTGCCCGCCAATTGATGCTGTTATTCCTGCACCTTGGCCCAATCGGAAAGTCAGTCCGCAAAAAATTCGATACAATAATTGCGTGATCGTCTAGTCTTTTCAGCTTAGCGTCGTTCGCTACCGGAGACTTCAAATTTGGAACTGGTGTTAAGCACATACTCGAAAACGTTTGCATGACCGAGCGTATTCGAAGTGATAAATTGACGCCCCTGTTGGCATTGGTGAAGTGGGAGAGATTTATGCAACGTGTTTTCATGGCCGCTGTCGCCAGTGGCTTGTTCTTTTTTGGCCTGGCAAATGCGCAGGTCCCCGATGTCGATATTCCTTTTGAACAATTCGAATTGGACAACGGGCTCACGGTTATTGTCCACGAAGACCGCAAGGCGCCGATCGTGGCGGTCAGCATCTGGTACGGCGTCGGATCCGCGGATGAACCGGCCGGCCGCTCGGGCTTTGCTCACCTTTTTGAACATCTGATGTTCAACGGTTCGGAAAACTATAATGACGATTACTTTGGTCCATTCGAACAGGTCGGAGCGACCGGTATGAATGGTACCACCTGGTTTGACCGGACAAATTACTTCCAAACCGTGCCAACTCCAGCCTTGGACATGGCCCTGTGGATGGAGTCGGATCGCATGACGCACCTGCTCGGTGCCGTCGACCAGGAACGCCTCGATGAACAGCGCGGTGTGGTGCAGAATGAAAAGCGGCAGGGAGACAATCAGCCTTATGGCATGGTCAACTACTCCCAATTGCGCGCTCTGTTTCCAGAGGGGCATCCCTACGCTCACAGCACAATCGGCTCGATGGATGATCTGAACGCCGCATCACTCGAAGATGTGCAAGACTGGTTCGGCCGATATTATGGTGCTTCAAACGCCGTACTTGTCCTCGCCGGTGATATTAACGCTCAGGAGGCACGGCCGCTCGTTGAGCGCTATTTTGGTGACGCGCCGGTCGGTCAGCCATTGAACCGCATTGAAAGTTGGGTGCCCGAGCGTCGCTATGACACATCGGAAACTCTTTATGATGACGTACCACAGTCGCGGATTTATCGCAGCTGGGTGGTGCCTGGCCGTCTCACGCAGGCCCGGGCCGAACTGGAATTGTTCGCGACAGTTCTGGGCGGTGGACGCACATCGCGCTTGTATCAGGATTTCGTTTTTGACCAACAAATTGCGACCGGTGCAGTCGCGTACGTACAGGAACATCAGCTCGCCAGCTTGTTTACGATTATGGTCACGCTGAATCCTGGCGAAGATATCGCGGCTGCGTCTAGCCGCATCGACGAAGTCGTCGCCGAACTTCTTGAGGATGGCCCGACATCTGACGAGCTACGAGCTGCCGTGACGCGTACAAATGCAACCGTTGTTCGTGGCTTGGAGCAAATCGGGGGCTTCGGCGGCAAGGCGGTTGCCTTGGCGCAGGGCGAACTTTACGCCGGCGACCCGGCGTTTTGGCGAACCTATCTGGAGAGACTCAACAACGCAGAACTGGGCGGTATCACGGAGACTGCGAGCGTTTGGCTCAACACCGGATCGCACGAGATCACCGTTTTACCGTTTGGCGATCTCGCCAGCGTAGAGACCGATGCAGACCGGTCCGCTTTGCCCGTCGTCACCGAGACACCAGAACTTGTATGGCCGACGGCGGAATTTGCGGAACTCTCCAACGGTGTCGAGATCGTTTTTGTTCAACGCGACTCAGTGCCGGTCGTAGAAATGCAAATGGTTTTCGATGCGGGCTATGCCGCCGACAGTGTTGCCGGTGGTCAGCTGGGACTGGCGAGCTTCACCATGAATATGTTGGATGAAGGAGCCGGCCGGATGAATGCGCTCCAGATTGCCACCCGCGCAGAAGAAATCGGTGCCAATCTTTCGACGGGTGCAGGGCTCGATACATCCTTCGTCACACTTTCCGCCCTACGGGCCAATCTGCGCGATTCAGTCGACCTAATGGCCACTGTGATTACTGACCCGAATTTTCGAGACGAAGATATCGAGCGTGTTCGGGCCATGACACAGAACGGGATCCAGCAGGAAATGGCCAACCCGATTGCGACCGCCTTACGGATGCTGCCTCCAGAAATGTTTGGTGAAGGTCACGCCTATTCGGTTCCCTTTACCGGGTCTGGCACCCCCGAGGCCGTTGCCGGTTTTGAGCGCGATGACTTCTTGGCCCACCAATCGGCCTGGCTGCGTCCGGATAATGCCACGCTCTTCATCGTCGGTGACACGACGCTGGCCGAGGTGAGGCCTATCCTCGAACGATCCTTCCGAAATTGGCGAGCTCCATCCACGCCCCTCTTGGAGAAGAACCTGTCTGTATCTTCCAATGCAGAACGAGGCAGGGTGATCATTGTCGATCGCCCCGACTCGCCGCAATCGGTTATCTTGGCAGGTCTCATCGGTCCGTCCGGATCGGTGGAGAACCCAGAAGTCTACGGTGCGATGAACGATGCCATTGGCGGCTCTTTCATGGCGCGGGTCAATATGAATTTGCGCGAAGACAAGGGCTGGTCCTATGGAGCTCAAACCTTACTTTGGGGCGCGCGCGGCCAACAGCCGTGGCTGGTCTATGCGCCGGTCCAGACCGACCGAACCGCAGATTCGTTATCCGAACTCCTGCGCGAATTCGATGAATTCACGTCGACCAATCCGGCCACTCAGGCCGAAATGGAACGCTCCATAAATAACAATACGCGCTCCCTTCCGGGTCAGTTCGAAACATCCTCTGCGGTGCTTGGCAGTCTCGTATCCAGCTATAATTTTGGCCGAGACTGGGATTATCCAGCCACGCTCACCGATCGTTATCGATCACTCGAACTCCAGTCGATCCACGCGGCGGCTCAGGAAGTAGTGAAGGCCGAGCAACTCATTTGGCTAATCATTGGCGACGCTTCGGTCATCACGGATGATGTTCGGGCGCTCAACATTGGAGAAGTCGAAGTTCGACGAATGGGCGAATAGTCTGCATAATTGACTCAAACCTAGCGACTAACGAACCAGGTGCTGAAAATCATTTCAGCACCTGGTTTTCGTTTGACCGGCAGAGTGTGTGGCGTTGTCAGACCAAACCAACTTCATCCTATAACCTTGGTTCCGTAAGCCTTCTCGGTGAGAGTCCCGTTCCGTTAATTCAAGACTTCGCCCGAGATCATCCGCCTGGCAGTCATGATTTACATCCGTTTCCCGCTGTCTCTGCGAAACGTCGAGTACCTGCTCCACGCGCGCGGGACCGTAAGGCGTCGTGACCGACCCACTGCGGTCCCATCGGGTGGCGATGCACGTGGTCGGCAATGCCGGCCGACATAAGACCGGCCGCTGGCTCAACCATCGGGCCGAAAACTCGCACCTGCCGTTCCGGCGGAAGGTGCACGCGATGGGCAAATTTCGTAGTTTCGAAACGCTCCGGAAATTCGTCTCAGCCCAGTCGTCGGCCCAGTCATCGGCCCAGTCATCGGCCCACAATCAAGCCAGCCACGAGCGTCAACTAAAGCGCCGCGAGATAATCAAGAAGAGCCGGTGCGCCGCTTTGGCCGAATGGCGTCAGCTGGCGGACTGAGTGAAGGATTGCCATCGATTTGAGAGACCTGTTCGCTTTTGTCTGACACCCCACAAAGGCGCTTACGGGAAACACATCGGACGCTGAAACACGTCGCTTGCATCATCAAAGGCAGGCTGCATAATCAAACTCACAACGAACCAGCGCCTCCAAAGACTCATTCGCTCACATGTCCCATTTTGTCTGACGACGGACACCGGGCGGAGTCGTCGGCGATTATTGCCAAGCACGCTGTTCGCAAGGGCACAGTGCGTAATCGGATGCGGCTGACGAGGGCTCATATGACAGACAAGATAACTTTACTCGTTGGAGAGCCCTCATGAAGATGAGACGTAAAGCAGACTTGCCTAGCAAGACCTGTATGACCTGTGGCCGTCCATTCGTGTGGCGCAAGAAATGGGCGAAGGTTTGGGACGAGGTTAGATATTGCTCGGAACGATGCCGGCGGGCATCATGAATACGCAAGATATGTTTCCAGGATTTGAGCCGCAGCCTGAAGCCGTCGCGTTCACGCCGACACGACAGGCGGGCTTGGCGCGGCTGGAGAAATTTGTGTCGCGGGCGGGGCGGCATTACGCCCGTCAACGCAACTATGATTTAGGTTCTAAGCAGCGCGGCAATGTTTCGGCGCTGTCGCCATGGATACGCCATCGACTGATTACTGAGCAAGAAGTGCTAAGCTCCACATGTTCGCACCATTCGGTGTTAGCGGCCGAGAAGTTCGTCCAAGAGGTGTTTTGGCGAACCTATTTCAAGGGCTGGCTGGAACAACACCCTAACGTATGGGTCGCGTATCAGGACGGGCTAGCGCGCGCGCTGGATGCGGACGCGCGATCATCTGATTACCAAGACGCGATGGCCGGTCGTACTGGGATCGCGTGTTTTGATCATTGGGTTCAGGAATTGGTGCAATCCGGGTATCTGCATAATCATGTGCGGATGTGGTTCGCCTCCATTTGGATTTTCACGCTGCATTTGCCCTGGCAGTTGGGTGCCGATTTTTTCTTGCGCCATTTAATTGACGGGGATCCGGCGTCCAACACGCTTAGCTGGCGTTGGGTTGGCGGGTTGCATACAAAGGGTAAAACCTATTTGGCCCGCCCGGATAATATCGCGAAATATACTGATGGGCGGTTCCACCCTGTGGGGCAGCTTGCAACAGTGGCAGAGCCATTGATGGAGCAGGTTGAGCATCCTCTCTTTCAACTACCTGCGACAGACCCAACTCCCAAGGAGGAGTGTCTGCTGTTCATTACAGAAGAGGATTGCCAGGTCGAGACGCTACTACCGCATACCCCTATGGCTCGTTTGGGTCTGCTGGCAAAGCAATCCTTGGGTGTCAGTCCGCTTGCGCAGAATTTTTCTAAAAGTGCGGTTGAGGCAACTAGTGGGACGTTGATCGACGTTACGACCCCGTGGCGCGATCAGATTATCGAAGCCGCTATGGCTGCCGGAACGAAGACGGTGGTGACGGGATATGCGCCGGTGGGTCCTGTCGCCGATCAACTGGCGGCGCTGAATTTGCCCGAGGCCGGGATTACGCTGCACCATATCAGGCGTGATTACGACACGCTGGCTTGGCCTCATGCGACCAAGGGGTTCTTTGGACTCAAAAAGAAAATCCCGCATATACTGCGCGAGTTGGGTTTTGCGGTGTAGGCAACGCTACTTGTAAGTTTCACGCCGATCCGAAAATTTTCGCACCCGTTCGCGCCATGTGCGGTAGCTGCCGATTTTTAGTTCCCGACGCATTAAAGATTGAACATCTTTTTCGCCAATCCCGTACTCAATGCGGATGCTGGCAAAGCTCACATGGTCGCTAAGTGCCATTTGAACAATGTCGCTTATCTGAGCCTCAGTGAAGGTCTTGGTTTTCTTCATTCTATGCCAATCTCCTTGAGAAAGCGCTGTGCGTCATTGGCAATGGCCTCACGCTTCTCATTGCCCATCCGAGTCAGGGTTTTGTACATAAAACCCATACGAGGATTACTATGCAACATTTCAGCGTTGCGATCGATAAAGTCCCAATAGAGATAGTTGAAAGGGCACGCCTTTGGGCCATTTTTGACGGACACTTTATAGCTGCAACTGTCGCAATAATTCGACATTTTGTTGATATACGCGCCGCTGGCAGCATACGGTTTCGAGGCTAAAACGCCGCCATCCGCGAACAGGACCATGCCGCTGACATTGGGCAATTCGACCCATTCGTATGCATCCGCATAGACCAGCATGTACCACTCGTTCACTTCATCGGGGGCCAATCCCGCAATCAACGCGAAATTGCCAAGCACCATCAAGCGCTGGATATGATGGGCATAGGCGTTTTGTTTGGTCTCCAGCACACATTGGCGGACACAGTTCATTTGCGTCTCGCCGGTCCAAAAGAAATCCGGCAAAGGCCGAGATGCGCCGAGTGCATTCGTCGACTTATACTCGGGCATTTTCAGCCAGTAGATGCCACGGACAAATTCGCGCCAGCCCAGTATTTGCCGAATGAAGCCCTCAACCGCATTCAACGGGGCGAGGCCCGCATGATAAGCCGCCTCCGTTCGTGTGATGCATTCCAGAGGGGTGAGCAATCCACAGTTCAGGTAGAGCCCGATATGACTATGATACAGCCACGGCTCACCCTGGACCATCGCATCCTGGTAATCGCCAAATAGTGCGAGTCGCTCTGTCATGAATTGATCCAGCGCCCGCAACGCGCCTTCGCGGGTAACGGCAAAATGGAATGGATCAAGATCCCCGAAATGATCCGGAAACTCGCGTGCCACCAAGTGCGTCACCTCGGTAACCACAGCATCCACCGGGGCTTTGTACGTGTCAGGCACGTTCAGAGATTTGGGTGGCGGTTTTCGGTTATCCGCATCGAAATTCCATTGCCCTCCAATGGGATCTGGCCCGTCCATCAATACGCGATACTTGCGGCGCATCTCGCGATAGAAGAATTCCATGCGAAATTGCTTTCGGCCCTCCGCCCAGGCAGCAAATTCAGCGGGCGTTGATAAAAACCGATCGTCTTCTCGCAGATCAACGTCGACATTTAGAAGGCGGGCCCAGGTTTCGAACTCAGCCAGCAATCTAAATTCACCGGGCTTGGTCAGAACAATGTCAGAGATGTCATGCTGCTGGATCTGCGCCTCAACCTCCCCCCTCAGGGAGCCAGTGTTCTTCGGATCGTCGTAGGTGACATAGTGGACGCGCAAACCCTGATCGCGCAATGTCTTCGCAAAGTGCCGCATGGCGCTAAACACAAACACGATCTTCTTTTTGTGATGTTTAACGTAAGTCGCCTCTTGATTGACCTCGCACATCAAGATGAGATCATCGTGGGTGGCGTCTGAAAGAGATGCGAGCGTTGTGCTGAGTTGATCGCCAAGAACGAGCCTGAGCTTCATGGCTTTTATCGCCTTACAAGGTTGTCCGCCGTCGGATAAAATAGAACATGTGAGCGTCTTAGTTATTGGAGGCTCTGGTTCGTTGAGGGGTTGATTATGCAGCCTGCCTTTGATGAAGCAAGCGGCGCAGTTTCATCGTCGGCCGGGATCCGCGTAGAGCGGTTGGGCGCGCAGGAAATTGGCAAATTTGCGCGGGTGCCCCAGTGAGTTACATCAAGCGTTTCTCGAAGACGGTTTTCTCTGCTGACGGGCTATTCCGACACTTAGCGCATGATGGGGCGCATGTTGGGGCGCATGAGATACGGCGGCGAGTGATCGAAACTTTATCTATCTCGTCTGCCAACACACACTCCCTGCCATAAATCATGTGGGTACCCAGCTTGCCCTTTCCCATTGTTCTGACAAGGAAAAGCTCTTAGAATTAATCCTTTAGGACTGGAGATTGGACGCAGATGCGCGAAAATGAACCCGCACTTTGGCGCTCCTCCTTGCCGCAGCCGCAAAGCGAAGATCACAAGTATTCACGTGGTGTGTCCCGGATTGTCGGGGCTCCGGAAATGACCGGAGCCACACGGCTGGCGGCGACGGCCTGTGCCCGAATTGGCTGCGGACTGGTTGTCGTTGGCTGTACGCCAGCCACCTATGATATCTACCGGACCACATTGCCGGCGCATATCGTTGTGAAACCGGATCCAGCCTGGCAGGACAGCAGGATCACCGCGACCCTGCAGGGACCAGGCGGCATGCCCGGCGCGCTGCTGGACGTCGACCATCCGCAAGTGCTGGATGCCGGTGCCCTCCATGCAAATTCAATGTCGCTCGGGTCTTGCACGGTCATTACCCCGCATGAGGGTGAGTTCGGCCGCTTGTTTCCGAATTTTCAGGGGGATCGCAATGTGCGGGTTCTGGCCGCAGCGCGTGAGATGGGATGTTTTGTGGTCCTTAAGGGACATGAAACGCTGATTGCAGCTCCCGACGGGCGCTGCGTGATAAATACAAACGCTCCACCCACACTGGCCACGGCCGGTTCCGGCGATGTTCTGTCTGGCTTGATTGCAGGCTTGCTGGCGCAAGGGATGGAACCATTCGATGCAGCCTGTGCCGGGGTCTGGATCCATGGTGAAACGGCGCGGATGGCCGGAGCAGGTCTTGTGGCGAGCGATTTACCGGATCTCATTCCCGAAGTGTTGGGCGAATTTTATTTGTAGGGGGAGTGCCGTCATCGGTCGTACCAAGACAGGCCCTATCGTGTGCAATAAAAGGATTTAGGTTAGGGTCTACCCAAAGGCATTCACGATGCCTGAGCTGGAGAATGTATGCAGACCAAACTAACCTTCCTCGGCGGTGCCGGAACGGTCACCGGTTCAAAATTCCTCATCAATGACGGTGACAAGCAATGGCTGGTTGATTGCGGCCTGTTTCAAGGCCTGCGAAAACTGCGTCGGCGTAATTGGGAAACCTTTCCAATCGCGCCCGACACGATTGATGGCGTTTTCCTGACGCATGCCCATCTGGACCATTCCGGATATCTGCCTGTCTTGGTCCAGCGTGGATTTAAGGGTCCGGTATATTGCTCCGTCGCCACGCGCGATCTTTGCGGAATCCTTCTGTCAGACAGCGGATATCTCCAGGAGCGCGAAGCTGAACATGCCAACCGGCACGCCTATAGCCGTCATCACCCAGCCAAGCCTCTGTACACAAAACAACACGCCGAGGCGGCGATGGACCTGTTTGAGCCCGTCCAGTTTGGCCGTTCGATCGATTTGACGCCTTCATCGCAGGTACAATTCGTTCCGGCAGGTCATATTCTCGGTGCTGGCATTATCCGGTTTTCCCTGAGCAACGGGCATAGCATCGTATTTTCCGGCGATCTTGGCCGCCCGGGAAGCTCTACCATGCCGGACCCAACAATTATTCGGAAGGCAGACTATCTTGTCGTTGAATCGACGTATGGAAACCGGCAGCACGATCACACACCGGCGCTGGAGGCGCTTGCTTCTGCCATCAACCGGACGGTCGAACGGGGCGGCACTTTGCTGATCCCGTCATTTGCCGTCGGACGTGCGCAATGGTTGCTGCACGCATTGTGGACTCTCAAGCGAGAGAACAAGATCGGTCATGTTCCGATCTTCCTCGACAGCCCGATGGCGATTAATGCCAGCGATATTTTTTGCGAACACTCTGGCGACCACCGCCTGACACCCGCCGAGTGTCGAGCGGCCTGCAGCGTCGCGACCTATGTCCGGGAGACTGAGGGCTCAAAAGAACTCGGCACGAATGCGATGCCTAAGATCATTATATCGGCGAGTGGTATGGCGACCGGCGGCCGAATTCTCCATCATCTCAAACATTATCTTCCGGATGCGCGCAACACCTTGCTTTTTGCCGGGTTTCAGGCCGCTGGGACGCGTGGTGCGAAGCTGGTTGGCGGTGCCAGGGTCGCACGCATTCACGGCAAGGATATCCCGGTAGAGGCGGAGGTCGACAAGCTCGATATGCTCTCAGCACACGCTGATGCCGATGAAATCCTGGACTGGCTTTCACATTTCGAGCAGCCACCTCGAAAAACCTTCATCACGCACGGAGAGCCATCCGCCAGCCAGGCATTGCGCGAAAGAATTGAGTTAGAGCTGGGGTGGTCATGCCAAATACCCGAACTTGGGGAAATGGCGCAGCTGACATGACAAAGCCTCCCGGCAAACAGGCCTCTAGTTTGGGCACCGACTTGCAATTGGCCGCCAACGCGTTGCGGCTCAAACGCCTCGGAATCGATACGCACCAGGAAGCCGTCATCTATATGCGCGAAGATAGCCCAATCTGTCGTGCTGAAGGGTTTGCCGGTCAGACGCGGATCCGTGTCGAGAATGCAGCGGGAAAAGTCTTGGTTGCGACACTCAATCTCGTCACGACTGAACTGCTCGCGCGGGGCGAAGCCGGCTTGTCGGAAATGGCCTGGTCCAACCTGGATGCCCGCGAAAATGATCTCATCCGGGTGAGTCATCCACGGCCGGTCGAGTCCCTGGGGCATCTGCGGTCAAAGATTTTTGGTGAAGGGCTTAATGAGCAGAACCTGACCGCTATCGTGACCGATATTCGAGCCGGCCGCTACTCCGACATAGAACTCTCGGCCTTCGTCACAGCCTGTACGGCTCACGCTTTGGACCTGGAAGAAACTGTTGCAATGACCAAGGCAATGGTCGCATCGGGAGAGAAACTCGATTGGGGGCATCGCCCAATTGTCGACAAGCACTGCGTCGGGGGGCTTCCGGGAAACCGGACCACCCCAATCGTGGTGGCAATCGCGACGGCGGCGGGCTTAACGATGCCCAAGACATCGTCACGCGCGATCACCTCACCCGCTGGCACGGCGGACGTCATGGAGACGCTCGCTCCCGTTGCGCTTGACCTCGCCACGATGCGGCGAGTGGTCAATGATGTCGGCGGATGTATTGCCTGGGGTGGTTCGGTCAATCTCAGTCCTGTGGACGATGTTTTGATCCGGGTTGAGCGCGCGCTGAATATCGATGGCGATGGACAATTGGTGGCCTCCGTTCTGTCCAAAAAGGTCGCAGCGGGGTCGAGTCATCTGGTTTTGGACATTCCCGTTGGCCCAACGGCGAAAGTCCGTGATGTTGCCCACGCGAAGAGACTTAGTCAGCGCCTGTCCTCGGTGTCTGCTGTTGTTGGCCTGAACGTCCGAATCCGACTGACCGACGGGCAACAGCCGGTTGGGCACGGGATCGGTCCGGCCCTTGAGGCTCGTGATATTCTTGCCGTGCTACAGCGCAAGCCGTCGGCCCCATCCGACCTGGAGGAGCGTGCGCTTCAGCTTGCAGGTGATCTGCTCGAGCTATCGGGGACCGCGGCTGATGGCGCAGGAATTGTGATGGCCCGGGACATTCTTGATGACGGACGCGCCTGGCAGTCCTTCGAGAGCATATGTGAGGCTCAAGGCGGCATGCGTGCGCCACCCGTGGCCGCTCAACGCCACCCCGTCTTCGCCTCGCGAAACGGAATTCTCACAGGAATAGACAATCGCCGGCTCGCGAAAATCGCCAAACTTGCCGGCGCCCCGTTCGAACCGGCTGCCGGGCTCGACCTTCATCTACGGATCGGTAGCCGTGTTAGCACGGAAGCGCCCCTATTCACCCTGCACGCACAATCCATCGGTGAACGTGATTATGCGCTCGAATATCTTGAGACCCAGCCAGGTATTTTCACAATTGAGGATGAAGCATGCCCCCGTTGATATTCGCCCTACCGGGATCTGAACAACTCGCTGACCAACTGGCCGAGCGGATGGAGGCCGATCGAGGGGACGTTTTCGTGAAGTCATTTCCCGACGAGGAAAGCTATATTCGCCTCAAAAACGATGTGGCTGGTCGTGATGTTTTACTCGTCTGCACACTGGACCGACCTAATCGAAAGGTTCTGCCCCTGTGCTTCACTGCGGCGGCGGCCAAGGAGCTTGGCGGGCGTTCGGTTGGCTTGGTGGCCCCCTATCTGGCCTATATGCGGCAGGACATTCGCTTCAAACCGGGCGAGGCTGTGTCATCCACCTATTTTGCACGGATTATCGAGCCCTGGTTCGACAGGCTGGTGACCATCGACCCCCACTTGCACCGGAACGCAACCCTGTCGGCAGTTTATACGATCCCCAATACTGTTCTGCATGCGGCCGATTATCTGGCGGACTGGATCGCTACCAATATTCCAGATCCGATCCTGATCGGGCCGGATGAAGAAAGCCGTCAATGGGTCTCCGCCGTGGCACAAAGAGCCTCCGCTCCTTTCGTCGTACTGGAGAAGATCAGACGCGGTGATCGCGACGTTGAAGTTTCGGTCCCGGACGTCGAGCAATGGAAACATCGCACCCCCGTCCTCATCGACGACATTATATCAACAGCCAGAACCATGATTGAAACAGTGGGGCATATTCGGCACGCCGGCCTGTCAGCGCCGGTTGCGATCGGCGTGCACGCAGTGTTCGCCGGAGACGCTCATGACGCTCTTGAAAAATCTGGATGCTCTCGCATCGTTACAACCAACACGATCTCACATCCCACAAACGCCATCGACATCACACCGCTTCTGGCGAAGGGTTTGGGATCACAACCCGCCTCCGAGCGATAACAAAATCCGCGGGATCAATGTCTGGGCGCATAAAAAAGCCGCCCGGATTGACCGGACGGCTTTTGTGTTTGGACAAGATTGTCCTGTCTAGAAGCGCAG
>Ga0315338_1002259_pt1 | contig 19774 bp, 26 predicted proteins | sample ASW8metaG_FD_204518 | JGI IMG/M metagenome (GOLD analysis project Ga0315338, IMG submission 204518) | Ammonia-oxidizing marine archaeal communities from Monterey Bay, California, United States - ASW #8 | ecosystem: Environmental > Aquatic > Marine > Coastal | place: USA: California | collected... | reverse complement strand
GAATTATAATATATTGATCGATGAAGATCTAAAGTGGTTGAAACAAATTTTCAAAGTTTTCATTTTATCTTTTTTCATTTTTTCTGGTATACCTATAATTTTAGATGCTAATGCACATTCGCTTTTTAATTCATCTGAGGAAACTCTAGGAGATTACAGAATTCAGATCGCAACACAACCAGAGTTTCCACAAATTGGTGAAAAATCACAAGTTCTAATCAGGGTTACAGATCTGGATTATAATGAAGTTGATGATTTTACAATTGGAATTAGAATATTTTACAATGAAGAGCAAATTAATGCAATAAGACCACAATCAATTGATGGTGCACATTTTACAACTGATTTTGTCTTCATGGATTCAGGAAATCATATCTTTAGAGTTGATCTTTATGATCCAATGGATTATGGTAATCCATTGACGTTTACATTTAACATTAGTACACAATCACCATTTGGATATATCTTCATTAGTGCAATTGCAGCAGGTGGATTAATTTTTGCTGGAATAATGGGGATAGTTTTTATTCCTAGAATATTAAAGCGAATTAAATCTAAGCCTTAGTTTGTAAGACTTGCTTTCCAAGTCTAAACGCAAACAAAACTGTTAACAAAACCATTGCAAATAGTAAGATTCCAATACCTAGGTGTATTGCCACTAGAACTGCATGTAGTTTGGTATCAATTACTATTGCACCAAGTGTAATTTGAGTAACCACAAGTGCACTTGCAAATGCACTAGTAAATTTAATTTTTCTTCCTGCATCCTTGTTAATCCAAGCGCCAATTGTGGTAGCCAAAATAAAGACACCAGTTGTTGCTGCAACTGTTCTATGAACCCATTCTATGAAATATTCATCATCAGGCATAATTCCATTTGGACATAAAGGCCATTCAGGACATGTCAAGCCTAATCCTGCTGCAGAAATGTATCCACCTACAAACATCAGTGAGTATAGTATCACAAGAGATGCTAATGCCAGATATTTTAGAATCAAATTACTCTACAATAAATGAACCCTGCATACCTTGTAATGCATGTCCTGGAACTGTGCAGATGTAGTAATATGTACCAGGAGCACCTGCCAAGAATGTAACTGATCCAGATTCACCAGGTTTTAGAGGGTTAGTTGCTGCAGCAATTGCAGAATCAAAGATTACACTGTTAAAGTCATCTGGGTTTGAAACAACACCAAATGCATGGAAAGATTTTCCTGCATTAATTGTAGTAATAGTTACTTCATCACCAGAGTTTACACGAATTTCAGGATTACTTCCAGGTTCTCCTGGTAATGCGTTAAACGCTAATGTTCTAAAGTCACTACTCTCGACAAAATCTAAAGTAAGATCGTGGCTAACTCCTGTTGGGGCTGCAGCCTCTTGTGGTGCAGCGCCTTCACCTACAATAATTTCTCCTACCATACCCTGCATTCTATGTCCTGGAACAGTACAGATGTAATAGTAAGTTCCTGGTTCAGATGGTACAAATTCGGAAACTCCACTCTCTCCCGCTTTTAGTGGGTTTGTTGCAGCTGCAATTTCACTTCCTGGGAAAATTCCCTCAAAGCCTTCTTCTGCCGCTGTCACACCAAATGCATGGAAAGATACTCCATCATTAATCACATCAAATACAATTTTGTCTCCAACATTTGCTGTAATAGTTGGATTATTACCTGATTCACCAGGTAAGGCATTAAACGCTAATGTTCTAAAGTCACTACTCTCAACAAATGATAGTGATACAGGAATTTCTACACCAGTTTCAGTAACTGAACCAGCTTCTGCACCTCCATGATCATCAGCTCCAACATTCAAATTTGCAGCTGGAGGTGGCATTGAAATCCAATAATCCCACATTCCAAAGAATATACCGCCTCCTGCAATACAGATTCCTAACATTATTACCATCATTTTGACAGTCCTCTCTGGTGAAGTTCTGTAAATTGGATCGTGTTGTTCTAGTTGTGACATCTTATCTCCTTAATGGTAACCGCCATCTTCAGTATGTGGTGTCTTTGCCTGATATGGGAAGTAATATTTTCCACCAAGACCGAATGGATCATCCATGTCAGCTGGTTTGCCTTTAGCAGAACTGTAGATTAAGTTTGCTAGGAATATAGCCATGCTTATTCCAATGATAAATGCGCCAATTGAAATTATTATGTTCATCTGAACCCATTCTGGGAATGGTGGATAATCGTAAATTCTTCTTGGCATTCCAAAAAGTCCAAGAATGTGTTGTGTAAAGAACACCATCACTGTTCCGACAAATGATAGTATAAAGTGAACTTTTCCCCACATTTCATTGTACATTCTTCCAGTGATATATGGGAACATATAGTACACAAAAGCAACAGTACCGAATAGTATAGTTCCCATTACAAATAGATGGAAGTGACCAACTACCCAGTAAGAATCATGAGTGATAAAGTCTAGAGGCATTGCACTGTTTACAACACCACCTGCTCCTGCAGAGAAGAATAATGCTATTCCGCCAACAGCCCACATAATTGGTGTTGAGAATTTGATCCTTCCGCCCCACATTGTTGCTAAAAAGTTGAAAGTATGCATTGCAGATGCTGGTACTGCAGCTAGAGTACCTACCATGAAAACAGTTTTTTCAGTAAATGACATTCCTGTTGCGTACATATGATGTGCCCATGACGCAAAGCCTACTAAAGCCAAAAGAACAAATGCTGTTACGCCAGATCCATGACTGAAAATTGGTTTTCTTGAGAATCTCGGAAATATCTCATACATGAATCCGATCGCAGGAATAACCAGAATGTAAACTTCGGGATGGAATGTAAACCAGAAAAGATGTTGGTATGCAATAGGATCACCGCCCATAAGTGGATTAAAGAAGCCTGATGCACCTAGTCTATCTGTTAAAAGCATCAATAACGCAGCAGCAAATGTTGGAACTGCTACTACAGTGATGAGAGAAGAAGTAAGATATGCCCAAGCTAAAAGCGGCATCTTACTAAGTGGTAAATCAGGATGTTTGCATTTCATAATTGTCACAATAAAATTAATTGAACCTAGAATTGAGGAGACACCAAGTATTTTCAGACCAAAAATCCACATGTCTGCTGCTGGACCTGGTGCACTAATTACAGAATATGTTGGGTATGCATACCATGTAAAGTCTGCAAATCCTAACCAGATTAATGCACCTGCTGGTGGAATCATCCAGAATGCAATTGCATTAAGTTTTGGATATGCCATGTCTTTGTATCTGACCATAATTGGAACAAGATAATTTCCAAATGCAGATGCAGATGGTAGGATAAATAAGAAAATCAGAGTTGTACCATGAACCGTAAAGATTCTATTATACGTCATAGAGTCAGCTATGACCTGAGTTCCTGGAGCAAACAGTTCTAATCTAAGAATTAGAGCAAGTGCACCCCCCATAAACATGAAAGCAAGTGATGTTATCAAATATAGTAATCCAACATCAGTATGATGTGTAGAGAACATTATCTGCCAAATCGGTCTTGGTTTATGTAGTTCTAATACCAAATCAAATCACGCTCCTTTATCCTCCACAATAAGTGTTCCACGCATGTTGTAATGAATCAATCCACAGTACTCTCTACACTGAATTTCATATTCACCTGCATCAGTTGGTGAAAACCAGACAGTGTTAACTCTTCCAGGAACAGCATCCAACAAAACAACATAATCATGAATATTAAACGAATGTATAACATCTATTGATGTTATCTCAAACTTGTAGGCTTTTCCTTTCTCAAGATGTAATTCTCCTATCTCTTTTGTTCCGTCCTCATGTTCAAAAGTCCATAACCACTGCTGACCTGTAACTTTAATTATTTCAGCATCTGCTGGTACATGTTCAATTATTCTTTCTATGTTCCAAGCTTCTGCGCCAACATAACATAGCAATGCAACAACAACACCGATGTAAACCCATTCAGGCCAAGAAGAATGTCCACTCATTTTACCATTCTCCAGATCCTTCATATTCGGTAGGTTTTGCTTTTGGGTTTGACTCCCTAAATCTTAGGACTAGCCACACAATTGTGCCTGAAACTACAGTACCAATTGTAAATGCAACAATCATCAATCTATAAAATAAACCCCAAATTTCAACTCGTCTATCCAAATATTCACCTGGTTCATCACCTGCTGCCAAAACATACTGAATTGATGGTAGAATTAGTAAAAGTCCTAAAACTATCCCTAATCCAATTATTGCTTTCATTATTACCGGTTGTTTTTGCGTGGGATGAAAAATGTATTTAAGGGTTTGGAGAATTCACTTAAAACGATTCATGAAATCGCTCAGGATATACTGCATTAATTGCTGTTAAGTAAAGATTCTGATCGTGGTTTTTAATTATTGAAAGTGATGCATTTGCAATAATCAATTCGAACAAAACCTCAGGGTTTAATTTTAGTACTTTACCTATTATTGCTTTGATAGGATCCATATGAGTCACTAATACTACATTTTCATTTTTATGTTTAGTTATAACAAAGTCCACCATATCGTTTATTCGTTTTTTTACATCAGCGAATGTTTCTACACCATTTTCACTAACTTCAGTAGAACCACTATAAAATTTCAAAAAAACATTTCCATGTTTATTGAAAATTTCTTGGTAAGGCATCATGGTAAATTGTCCCATATCTAATTCAATTAATCTATCATCAATCTTGTATTCCACATGACAATATTTTTTTATAATTTCAGTAGTTTGGACAGCTCTGTCAATTGGACTAGAATAGATTGCAGAAATATTAAGTGATTCTAACATTTTTCCAGCTTGTTCAGCTTGTTTTTTTCCTTCTTCTGTTAGGTTAATACCTGATGTACGTCCAGCTAAAATCTTTTTAGTATTATTTTCTGCTTGACCATGTCTCAGAAATATTATCATTTTTTTGAATCTTTTTAATTTTTCATATAGAGATAATAATAACATTGTTAGAACGAATTCATGAAAATTGGAATAATTGGTGGAACTGGAGGAATGGGTAAGGGTTTTGCGTTAAGATGGTCTAAGAATCATGAAGTTATAATTGGTTCACGAGATGCAGAACGTGCTGCTTCATCTGCCACAGAATATACAAACCTTGCAAAAGAAGCGTATGGAGAAATTAATGGAAAGATTACAGGAAATGATAATGTTTCAGTAGCTAAAGAATCTCAAGTTTTAGTTTTATCTATTCCATACGACAACATTGATGCAATATGTTCACAGATTTTACAAGAAATTAGTGATGATTGTGTAGTAATCTCACCAATAGTACCAATGACAAAAACTGATGTGGGTTTTGAATGTGTTGCAATTAAAGAAAATAAACCATTCTCACACCAAACAGTTGAAAAACACATGAAAGACAAAACCAAGTTAGTTTCAGCATTTCATGTAATTTCTGAAAAAAAACTTGTCAATCCAACACTAAGTTTGGATTATGATATTTTTGTTGCAGGTGATGATAAAGAATCAGTTCAGGTTGTAAATGATTTAATTAATGAAATTGAAGGATTACGTCCAATTTATCTTGGACCAGGTGCATTAGCATATTTGGTTGAAATGTCAACACCACTATTACTCAATGCAATGATTAGAAATAAAATGAAAAATCCTGGAATTAAAATAATTTAAGTTCTAAAAAAACTAGTATTTTTATGAGTCATGAATATCCACGTCGTGGACGTAATTGGTTTACTGCAATGGGTTTACTTTTCATTATAATGGCATTAATTGTCTTGGTTCAAAATTTAATCATCTGGAGTCCAGAATTTGTTTATGATTTTTTGGTTGGACCAGATATAACTAATGAAAAAATCTCTGTAGCAATGATTGTATTTGGTTGTTTTATGATTGGAATGGGGTTTAGAAAATCTAATGTCAAAAAAAGATGAATTTTTAAAGAATCAGAAGATTCTGCATTTGGCAACTGTGAATAAGAGTGGTATGCCTCATATTGTTCCAGTATGGTATATGTACACAAATAAAAAAATTCTCATTGGAACAAATACTAAAACTGAAAAAGCAAAAAATGTAAAAAACCACAGAAAAATCAGCTTTTGTGTAGATGTTGGTGTTCATGCACCAAATATTTTTGGAGTAATGGGTAAGGGTACTGCAAAATTGATTAAAGAAAAAGGAATTGTTTCGAGACTAGCCAGAAATATACTTCTGAGATATTTTAAAACTCTGGAAAATAAATCGGCAAAAGAGATCTTAGATGATACAGATTGTATTATTGAGATTACGCCTAAAGAATTTTCAGTTTGGAAATACTAACGAACAAAATCTTCAATTTTGTTCATAGAGGTCTCTAATATTTCCATATTGGGAAGATAAACCACTCTAAAATGACCACTGCCATATTGAGTCCCAAATCCAGACCCATGAACTGTTAATACACCTTTTTTTCTGAGTAATTCTAATACAAACTCCTTATCTGAATCAAATTTATTATTTTCAATTTTTGGGAATGCATAAAATGCTCCTTGTGGATTCGAACATGAAATATTGTTCATTGCATTAAGTCTTTTTATCACATAGTCTCTATGTGTTTTCAACTCCGAGACAAATTTTGTAACATAATCTTGTGGTCCACGTAATGATTCTAATGCTGCATATTGTACTGGAAGATTAGTAGAAATTCTAACTCTTGCTAATTTTGGTAGATTTTCTTGGATTGGAGCAAGTTGTGGGGAATTATTAAATGCAATATATCCAATTCTCCACCCAGACATTAAATGGACTTTTGAAAATCCGTTTAGAATTATAATTGGAGAATCTCCTGCAACTTTGCCTATTCCTGTAAATTTTTGATCAAAAATTATTTTATCATAAATTTCATCACAGATTAAATAGAAATTATGTTCGTTTGCAATATCAACAATCTGCTTTAGTGATTTCTCATCAAAAACCAAACCAGTTGGATTATTTGGATTAATTAAACAGATGGCAACAGTCTTTGATGAAATCTTTGCTTTTATATCATCAATGTCTGGTCTAGAATTTTTTAGATCTACTGCAAATTCAATTGGTTTTCCACCATGTAATCTTACATATGATGCATAAGGTGGATAATATGGACCTGGTAACAGAACCTCATCGCCTTCTTCCACAATAGATGATATTACCATGTCTAATCCTTCAGATACACCGTTTGTAACTAGAATATTTTCTGGTCCAATTGAAAGCCCCTTAGAATTTTCCTTTTGTGCAATTGCATCTAACAGTTCTGGAAGACCCTCAGATTGGGTATAGAAATTATTTCCTTTGTTTACTGCATCAATTAATGCTTGTTTGACATTTTCAGGTGGTTGAAAACCAAATTGCACAGGATCACCTATATTCAAATAATCAACAGATTTTCCTTGTTGTTCAATTTCTCTGGCAGCTGAAACAATATCTCTGATTGCATACTCAACACCAGCCACTTTCTTTGAGACTTTCATAATTAAGACAGATATTTAGACAGGATAAATGCTTATTTTTTTGGACCCGTAGCTCAGCCTGGATAGAGCGGTTGGCTTCGGACCAACAGGTCTAGGGTTCGAATCCCTACGGGCCCTTTCGGCTAATAATCAAGTATATTAGATATAATTTCGAATGTATGGTATGACCCCTGGAATTGGATTGATGGATAGAAGATTGAAGACAGAAAAAAGTGCAGTGTCCTTAGCTACATCAGGAATTATCAAAAATTACAAAGTATTGTCATCTGATATTAAAACACTTGAAACAAAATATGATGATGATGCTGGAGATTGGTATGTTGCTCTAGGATGGAATGAAAAAAGAGCCATTATTAAAATGGATTCAGTACAAGCTACAATTACAGAAATAAAAGAAATTTAATTTAATTTTTTAAACTCGACGTTTGGAGTGTCGGTTTGATTTTGTATTACAAGTAATCCTCCTTCATGGAGTTGTTTAATTAATTGCATCACTTCCTTTTCTACTTGAGTTCGTTGTAAACCAGTTTGTTGGGCAAAGATCTCAACTAATTCTGTGACTTTACGGTTACCATCACAAGATTTCCAAAAGTCAATAATAGCCTGATTAACCATAAAACCCTGTTCGTGCTCGTTAGCTAATACCATTGAACCATCTTCTTGTTTAACTAGCTTTCCTACACCTTGAGGTAATGCAGTTTCATAATCAATTGGAGCAGGGGTATTTTGTGAGCCCATTTTTTTCATCATGGCTTTTGCTTCATCTGACATTTTGTCCATGGTCCAAGGAGGATCCCAAACAATGTCAACATTAACACTATTTACTCCTGAAACTTTCTTTGTATACCGTTTAACATCGTCAACCATTGTTTCATGTAAAGGACAGCCTTGAGTAGTCATAGTCATTTTGATATTAACATCATTATTTTCAGAAATATCAATGCCATAGATTAATCCCATATCAACAATACTTAGAGGTACTTCAGGATCCATACATTGTTTCAAAGAATTTCTGACTTCATCTTCTCTTACTAGTTCCATATGCTAAAAAAATACAGTAGAGATAAAAACTTTCTATAAATTAGCTTCAAATAACTTTTTGATAGAATCATCAAATGGAGCCTTTGCTATTCCTTTTTCTGTGATTATTCCAGATATTAGTTCTGGTGGGGTCATATCAAATGCTGGATTTATGACATTGATACCATCAGGCGCAGTCTTTTTATCACCAATACCAGTGACTTCGGATGCATTTCTTTGTTCAATAACCACTTCATCAGGATTACTTTTTAGGTCAAAAGTAGATAGTGGTGCGGCAACATAAAATGGAATATTATGCTGTTTAGCCATAGTAGCAACTTGATATGTACCAATTTTATTAAAAACATGACCTGTTCTCAAAATTCTATCTGCGCCAACCACAATTCTGTTTACCAGATTATTTGCCATTGTGTAACCAACTGCAGTATCAGGAATTAGACTGACATCTATTCCATCATGCTTCAGTTCAAATGCAGTTAATCTTGAACCCTGTTGGATTGGTCTTGTTTCAGTTGCAATAACTTTAATATTTTTTCCACTTTCTTTAGTAGCTCGAATCACTCCTAATGCAGTTCCATAACCAACTGTTGCTAATGCACCAGCATTACAATGTGTCATTACAGTATCATTATTAGCAAATAATTCAGAACCATACTTCCCCATAGCCTTATTAATTTTCACATCTTCTTCTGCTAGTCTTTTTGATTCCTCAATTACTGATGATCTTATTTGTTCAACGTTATCACCTTGTTTTGCAATAGTCATTATTTGATCCAATCCCCACTTTAGATTGATTGCAGTAGGTCTTGTTGCAAGTAAAATTTTATGAGCTTCTTCAAGATATGCAAGTAAATCATCTTTAGTTTCTGCATTGCTTTGAATTGATGCTAATGCTAATCCGAATGCACCAGAAACACCAATTGCAGGTGCTCCACGAACAACAAGATTTTTAATTGCATCTGCAACTTGGCTAAAATCAGTATATTCAACATAAACAAATTCGTTTGGAAGTTTTGTTTGATCAATCATACGTACTTTATTATCTATCCACTCAACTGTACGCAAAGGTTGATTTGGATTTGAAGTCATAATTTTATTAGTTTTAGAATCTAATTACATTGTTGCTTGTTCTGCTTGATGGAACATCTCGCTTTTTGCACAACCAGCTGCCAACTCATCGCCAGCACCTCTTCTCATAAGACCTCTGTAAAGACCATCTTCGAGTGTAACACCTTCTCTTTCTTCCCATTCTTCTACTGTAATAGAATATTTCTTTTGGATTCTGTCTCTATACCATTCTGGAATTACATTGAATGCACAAAATGGAATAATTCTAAGATCAGGAGTTACATAATGAATATCACATCTCTGTAATCTTTCTAAATCTTCATTGTACTTATCTTGGAAATGCATCATGCCTAAGAACAGACCTTTTACATGCCATGAACCAACAGCTTCAAAGGAACGTTTCATCAAGATATTTCCAAACATCTTTGCTAGGTCTAATCCTGCTGGTTGCTGTGATCTATCAATAAATCCTTTGAGTTTTCTTACAACTTCTAACATTGTAAAGTACTTGTTTGCACCAGAACGAATCTGTTCTGACTTGTCTTCAAATAATTCTAACATTCCTTGAATATCACAAAATCTTGTCATTGGAACAAGTTTCTTTGTGTCTGCATCCTGGAATACGTAGCTTCCTGCTCCACATGCAAAGTGAATAGATAATTCATATTTTGGTTTACTTGAGAATGCTTCAATAACATTGGTTAGTGGCATACAACTTGGGACTGGATACCAATCATCAACTGTTACTTGACCTTCTGTCTGCTCTTCAATTCTTTGAATACAATCTGGAATTGTAATTCTGTATTTGTCACGTTCAGTTTTTCCCATTCTGCCAGTTAGTGATACTGGTTGGAAGTTTACTGCATGGACAACGTCCAAATTCTTTTGTGCATATCTGATAATTCCACCTAGTTCATGATCATTAATTGATTTGATTACTGTTGGAACAAAAACTACGGTTGTTCCAGTTTTTCTACAACTATCAAGTGCGTAAGGAATTTCCCAGTGATTCTTTGGATTTGTTCTTGCAGTTACACCATCAAAACTAAGATACAAGTTGTTGCATCCAGCAATTCTAACTTCACGTGCTGCTTCTGGATCCATTGCATGTCGAATACCGTTTGTATTCATTTGAATATGCTCAACACCTTCTTCTTTCATAATTTTAATAACATCACTAATGTCTTCTCTAAGCATTGGTTCACCACCAGTAATCTGCATAGAGTTTCCTGGAATTGGTCTTTCTGATCTTAGAGTCTTCATCATTGCTCTTACCTGATCAAGTTCTGGTTCATACATGTATGCACCTTCAAGACCTTTCTTAACATAAAAGAAACAATACCAACATGTAAGATCACATCTGTTTGTAACTATCATGTTTGCAAGACCACTATGAGATAAATGATTAGAACAAAGACCACAATTGTTTGGACAAGAACATTTGTCTTCCATTATTACATTTGGTGAATGTGCACCTTTTCCATCAACCCAGTATGTACTAAATTTCTTGTACATATCGTATGAACCAAAATAGAGTTCTTCAGTTTCACCATGAGTTGGACAAACTTTTGACATGAAGACTTGGTTATTTCTTTCAAAAACTTCAGCATCCAGAATCATGTTACAGTCTGGGCAAATACTTTGTGTAAATCTAATAGTAGATTTCTTACCCTTTGATTTACTGGACTGGTTGGATATCTGGATTAAAGCCATGTATAACAAAATTTTTCAAACTTACTATATAATCCAATTCCTACTCCACACCAGATGAAATGGGTAATCCACATATATTCAATTTAAATAGCAAAATCAGCAATTGATCGCATGAGTATCTCAGATAATACAAAAAAATCGTTAGAAAAAATTGGTTTAACTAGTTATGAAATCAAAACTTATACTGCATTACTAAAGGGTGGAGAACTAAATGCATCAGAACTTAGCCAGAGTTCAGGTGTGCCATATTCAAAAATTTATGAAGTTTTGGGAACATTGGAAGACAGAGGTTGGATCGGTTCTGATGACTCTAGGCCAACAAAATATTTTGCAAAATCACCATCAACTGCACTTGAAACAACTAAACAAGATTTAGAATCAGAGTTTTCAAAAAATCAGAATTCAATATTAACAGAATTAATTCCATTATATGAAAAGAGTGGTACTAGTGAAAAACCTGACATTTGGGTAATATCTGGAATAATGAATATTGTTGCAAAGATAATGGAATTAGTTGAACATTGTAGAAATGAAGTACTGATTGCTGTACCTCAAGCGGGTGAAACTATTGTCAAACAAGCATTACCAAAATTAAGGCAGTTACATGATAAGGGAGTCGATATTACAATCCTTACATCTGATAAACTTGATAAAGAATCACTAAATTCTATTTCAAGAGTAGCCAAAGTTAAAGTAAAAGAAGGATTATTTGGTGGTGGAATTATTTCTGACAAACGATATGTTGTAATTTTACTAGGGCCAGAAATTAGTAGTTCTAGCTCGTCAGACATAGTTGCAATCTGGGCAGATCATTCAGGATTAGCTGGATTTGCAAGAGAATATTTTGAATATCTATTAAAAGATTCAGTTGAAGTAAAATAATTTTAAGATTATTTTATAATAGATATGTGAATACTTAATAAAACAATTTTTCATTAATGTATATGGATTCCCTAAATGAAGATGAGGTACTTTTTGTAGGTACAGCAGAAGCAGAGCATACAGAAATGTATCTAAAAGCTATTTGGCATATTAGAGAAAAAGGTGGTGACGTTAAGATAAGTACAATTGCAAAGAGGCTTAATGTTCGTCAGCCAAGTGTAGTTCAGATGCTAAAAAAACTAGCTGAAAGAGAACTTGTAAAATATAACAAAGCAGGAGTGTCGCTAACAGAATCTGGAGAAAAGATTGCATCATCTATGATTCGAAATAGTCGTTTGTTAGAAGTTTTGATGGATAGTGCATTAAAAATTGATATTGATGAGGAAATGGTTTGTGGTATTGAACACCATATGAGCAAACAATTTACTGATGCATTATGTATTATGTTAAAATGTCCTAGTAAAAGTCCAAGAGGACGTGAGATACCTATGGGTGAATGCTGTAAAACCTCTAGGAATCAATAAAACTACAAAAGAAGATATACTAAAAAAAGAATTAGACTTCATGGCGTGTTTCTGTGGATGCGAAACTTTTGAAAAGGATCCTGATGGTAAGATTCTCGGTTGCGTAAAATGTACGCATGGAAGACAAAACCATGATGAAGAATTCCGAGAGGCTGCAAGAAAGAATGAACAACAATCACAAAAACGTGATACAGACTTTGGTTAGAATTATTCACCAATGATTTTAACTAAAACTCTTTTAGTTCTTTGACCATCAAATTCTCCGTAAAATATGGCTTCCCATGGTCCAAAATCTAATTCATTTTTTGTAATTGCAATAACAACTTCTCGTCCCATTATTTGACGCTTAAGATGTGCATCAGCATTATCTTCACCTGTGTTATTATGTTGATATTGTTCAATTGGTTCATGAGGTGCCAAGTCTTCAAGCCATTTATCATAATCTCTATGTAAACCAGATTCATTATCATTAATGAATACACTAGCAGTGATATGCATTGCATTAACTAGACATATTCCATCTTTAATTCCACTTTCTTGAACTAATTTTTCTATATCTGAAGTTATGTTAACAAATTCTTTTTTAGATTTTGTTTTAAAAGATAGATACTTTGTTAATGACTTCATTAGTATTGTTTGTAACTTTAATCATAAAAATCTAGAGTGCAGGCTCAGAACTCAAGATCCCTATCATCAAATCAAAGGATATTTTGCATCATCGCCTGCATTATAAAATGTGAATATGCTTACTTGAATCTTTCACGAAGCTTGATAAGTGAGAAATTTACAAGGATTAGAAATGGTAATAATTGATGCATCATCAACAGTGGAGAGTTTCAGACGATTTGTGATAGCTAGTACATGTAGTTCATTTGCTCCACGAAGTTATCTTGAAGATCCTGAAGTTTTCCCTGAGCGTGATGAAGATAAAGGCTCAATATATGTAGAGGCAGCAGACAAAGTAACTCTAAAAAAAATTAGAGACATCACTTTTGTTAATGCTAGAGATGTCTTAGGAATTATCTATTCCTCAAAAAGTGGAAATACTAATTTGAAATGGCGTCAGACTAGACGAAATACTGGTAAGGTAAAAGGAGAAGCATCGTCAAATTCACTAGTCAATCTTGCAGAGGGTGGTGTTATTACTTTGGATTGGGTTGATAACTATGTAAAAAAGAAAGCAGAAGAACAACAAACTGTCTCAGAATAATAAGTTGGATTTTTAATTAAGATATACTAAAAAATAATATGATTACCAAAACGCTTGACGATAATACAATATCGTTTATTGCTGAAGATTCAGACGATTTGTTGACAATTCGCAGATTAATCAAAAGTGGGGATAAGATTATTGGAGAAACAACACGTGTTATAAAACAAGAAAAAGAATATTCACGACCAGATAAAGGTGAAAGAATAAAAATTAGACTGGCAATTGAAGTTGAAAAAATATCTTTGGATGATGTATTAGACAGAATTCGTGTGGGAGGAATCATCACAGAATCAAACAATGATGCAGTACCTCATGGCTCACATCACTCGTTTATTATAAAGATTGAACAACCATTCAATCTTGAAAAGAAGAAATGGACTTCTGTTGAAAGAAAACTTGCCAGAGCAAAAGATCATGGTGAGACATTTCTTTTGGTTGCAATAGACACAGGAGATTGTGGTGTAGGTAGACTCAAAGGAACACATTTACATCTTTTACCAAATATGTATTCTGGTTCAAGTGGAAAAAGATACAAAAGTAATTTCAAAATAGAAAAATTCTTTGATGATGTAACTAAAGCATTGTCAGCAATTATTCAAAAAGATGATATTTTATTGATTTTTGGACCTGGAGAAACACGTAAAAAATTTGGGAATTTTCTTTCTAAAACCAGCTTAGGGCAAAAAATTCAGATCAAGGTGATTGAAGGTATTGATTCTGGTGGTGAGGATGGAATTCATATCTTTACTAAATCAGAAAGTATGAAGGAAATAATGTCGGATAGTAAGCTCGGTAAAGTATCTTACATTATTGATCAAGTCATGTTTCTAGCTAACAAAACAAGCAAGAAATTTTCAATGGGATTAGAAGAAACACAAAAAGCAAATGAATTTGGTGCTATAGAATCATTGGTATTTTCTGAAAAAGCCATACAAGATTTTGATGAACAAAAGGTAGTAGACTTTCTAAATGATGTTGAGGCAAAAGGTGGTAAAATTTACAGTGTTGATAGTACAACTGATGTAGGTCTGCGTGTATCTGGCTTGGGTGGAATAATATCACTACTGAGATTTCCTATAACTGGTTAAACTGTAGATTCAGTTAACCATTTCAAATATGGTTTATTTATTGAACTAGGATTGATTTCAGCGATTTCTGGAACATCATAAGGATGAAGCCTTTGTAATTCTTTTTTTAGGGATTTCAAATTTTTTTTAGTAGTTTTGATAAGTCCTAGGTATTCTGACTGATTTTCAATCTTCCCTTGCCATGCATAAATTGATGAAATCTTTGTAATATTCACACATGCTGCAAGTTTTTTCTTTACTAGTTGATTTGCAATATCTGTGATTGTTTTTTTATCTGGAAACGTTGAGATAATAATCACAGAGACCATAGTAACCGATAAATGTACGATACTAAAAAAAATTACCGTTCACATGGAATTAGATTTTATAACTGATAATGCAATAATTTACGTTCTAATCGCTTGGGTAGGAATTTTTATCACAGCAAAAACATTAAAACTTGAAAAATATGGTTTTACAATAAAACCATACAGCCTTACATACAAAAATTATAAGGTTCAATCTGCACTAACCAGACTACTTGGAAGGACAAAACGTGGTATCAGAGTTTTTGCAGATGTCAGTGTTATCGCTGGATTCTTAATGATGGGTTTTGCATTTTGGTTCTTATTTTCAAATATTGCAAATTTCTTTGTAGAACCAACTGAATTTGCAGAATTAACTGTGTTAATTCCAGGTGTTACTTTAACATCTGCTTCTGCAATACTATACTTTCTATTATCAATACCAATTGTTTTAGTGATGCATGAAGGTGCACATGGAATAGTTGCAACACTTGAGAAAATTAAGATAAAAACTGGTGGATTTGCAATCTTTATTGCAATGTTTGCAGGGTTTGTTGAACCTGATGAGGAAGAATTCGATAAGGCTAAAAAAGTCTCTAGACTAAGAGTTATTGGTGCTGGAGCCACATCTAATGTTCTCTTTGCATTTGTATTAGGTGCAATATTACTTACAAATCCATTATTTGCAATGATACTACCTGAACCATTTTTGGGTTGGTTTTATGAATCACCTGACGGTGTGTTGGTTTTATCAGTAATTGAAGGAGGTGGAGCTGAAAAGGCTGGAATGAAAGAAAATGATATTATTACAAATATAGATGGTGTTAGAATTATTTCGCCGATGGATTTTCAGAAAGTTGATCTGAAGCCAGGAGAAAAAGTAGATGTAATGGTCCTAAGAGATGGTCAAGAAATTATGTTTCCTATAACAATAATGCCTTCACCAGATGATCCTGAACGAGGTTTAGTAGGAATTATGCGAGACAATAATTTATCTTTCAAACCAATCTATAATTTCATAGAATGGAATAATCCTCATGTTTCGATGTTTCTGTTATGGTTATGGATGATTTCATTTTTTATAGGAATTATCAACATGCTTCCATTACCAATTTTAGATGGAGGAAAATTTATCCATACTATAATTGATAAGAAAATTTCTGAAAAAGCAGTAAATGGAACAATGATGGCAGTGTATGCTTTCACATTCATCATATTTGGACTAAATATAGGATTATCTTATATGAAATCAGGTTGGTTTACAATCTAAGGAATGAGATATTAAACAATACACATTTTTCAAATTATGCAATGTGATAAGTGCCAAAATACTGCAGTTTATACCAGAAAATATTCAGGTGAAAATCTGTGTTCTGAATGTTTTTCCAATTCAATTCTAAGAAAAACAGCCAAAACAATCTCAAAATACAAGATGATCAAAAATGGTGATTTGGTATGTGTTGGAGTTTCTGGAGGAAAAGATTCCCTTGTTCTGCTTGATACATTAAAAAAAATGTCTGAAACTCATAATTTTAGAATTATAGCAGTTACAATTGATGAAGGTATTCCGGGATATAGAGATGAGGCATTAGATATAGTGAAAGAATTTTGTTCAAAACTGGATGTAGAATTCAAGATATACTCGTACAAGGAACTATTTGATGTAACACTAACTGAATCATTAGAACTTAGAGAAAACGAGAAAACTTCATCGTGTTCTATTTGTGGTACTTTTAGACGAAGGGCACTTGATCATGCTGCAAGACAGATTGGAGCCAATGTAATTGCAACTGGTCATAATCTTGATGACACTCTACAGACATTTTTAATAAACACATTATCAGGAGATACAAACAAAATTGGATGGATGAATCCCGATAATGAAAATGCTAAACTTAGGAAAATCAAACCACTCTCAGAGATTTACGAGTCTGAGATAGTATTTTATGCATTTACCAATAATTTGCCATTTCAGTCAGAACCTTGCCCACACATGAATGAAGGAATAAGAACTGAAATACGTGAATTTCTTAATTCATTAGAAAACCATCGGAGTGGAATCAAAAATAGCATGTACCACTCAATTCTAAAAATTTCTAACGTCATTAAAGACAATGATGAAAAGAAAAAAAGAAATTGCGATATTTGTGGGAACGAATGTACTGGAAAAATTTGTTCCGTATGCACCTTGATAACAAACCTCAAGAAAGAAAGATCCAATTCAAATATAACATAAAGTTCTAAGTAAGATCGTAGTAGGGAGGATCAGGGTGCCAGCCGTGCCCTATTCTGAAACCGGCTATAAGCAGAGATCAGTAACTGCTGGGTAAATCTCTAGACAGATAATTCCCACTTGGTGTGCGGAAATGAAATCACGCCGAGGCGGGTGGTTGCAGGACTAAGATTATCCGAAGGGATAATTCTTAAGACCGAACCATCGAAAGGGATGAGGTCCGGGAGGGAGCAATCCTAAGTTGGAGCATCCACGCTTCCTCGTCAACGTGGCGGATCTTGTATGCCTTGAAACGGGGCTATTAGTCTAGACTAGAACCAGTAGGGCTACTACACTAAATTTTTCTATTAGCCTGGCAATTTTTTCAAATATATCGTTAAATTATGAATTAAAAGAAGTATGATATGGAAAATTTAATCGGAGTTGGAAATGGACGAACGTATGAGGATTTTCATAAACAGATTCCAGAGCATGTAAAACCGAAATTTGATGAATTAAGACAATTCTGTTTGAAACTAGGTGACAAATTAGTAGAAGATGTTCGAATGCATAGGGTTGTTTTTTGTAAAACAATGGTTTTCAGATGGTTTGCTGATTTTGAACCTACACATAATTCAATAATAATTAAAATTCAGAAAGATCGAAAAATACCAATTACATCATTAGAAATATTTCCTGAAAATAACATAGAAGAAATTAAAAATATGCTTAAAGATGCTTATGAACTAATCCATTAATATCGTACTTCAAAATTTGAGTATTGCCCTGAGAATTTTTGTTGTTCAATTTTAATTTCATCGACTCTTGAATTGGCAGGACCGTTATGACACCACTCTACTATTGAGTTTACATTTTGGTCTTCGCCTTCAAGTAGAATCTCTACTTGCCCACTTTCTAAATTCTTTACCCAACCAGTAACATGATTTTTTATGGCAATAACTTTTGTAGCTTGTCTAAAAAAAACACCTTGAACTTTTCCAGTTACTAAAATATGCACAGATTTGTTTTCCACATAAATGGTTTTTATTATTCATTAATCAATTTTTATAAATTATTTTTGACTTTGTCTTCTTTCTTTAATTCTTGCTCTTCCAGTCTTTCTTGCAGCTATACTTCCTACTTTGGCACCTGGTGGTGCATTACGTGATACTGTAGAACTTTGACCTACATGCTGATGTCTTCCGCCACCGTGTGGGTGTTGATAAGCTGCTTGTGCAACACCTCTAACAATTGGATATTTGTGACCTTTTGATCTAAATCTTCTCCATTTAACACCTGCACGCATAAATGGTCTATCTTCAACTCCACCACCTGCAAGAGTTCCAATCATTGCTCTATTTTTTGGATTTAACGTAGTGAATTTGCCTGATGCGAGTTTTAGTGTAACACCTTTTTCAGTATGTGCGAACACTGTAGCATTTCCTCCTGCTGATTTGATCAATGCACCACCATCACCAAACTGTTTTTCTACATTGCAAACAGTTGTTCCATCTGGAATATTTTGAATACTGATTACATTTCCGTCTATTACTTCGGCAGCTAGAGAAAAGTTAATTTTTGAACCGACTTTTGTCCCAAGAACTGCTGGTACTAATGATATTGACCCATCCTCAAATCTTACTTTTGATAATGGCACATCACGACCACTCTCATGGACTAAATCTACTATTTCACCTTGATGAGATGCATCAAGTTCAAATCCAGGGTATTTTGCAGGCTTAATCTTACCAGTCACTGCAGCCCTAAACTGCATGCCTCCCCGGCCACGCTTTCTTACTAGTGGTCTTTTACCCAATGTTCACGAAGGTCTAGGATCATGATTTTAAGCTTGTGATCAACAAAAGTGAGATCAGAACAATAATACGCTAAATATATAAAAAAAGACCGAAGAGAGATAACGTATGAGTGAAAGTGAATTAACCCTAAAAGTTCTGGAAGCCTATACCAGAGATGTTGGTAGAGGAGTAGCTAGAATTGATTATGATTCAATGGATACATTGAATGCATCAACAGGGGATGTTATAGAATTAAAAGGTAAACGAAGAACTGTGGCAAAATGTCTTCCACTATACCCATCTGATGAAGGTAAAGGAATTATTCGAATTGATGGATTAGGTAGAAACAATTCTGGAATTGCAATAGGTGATGCAATTACAGTTAAAAAAATTAAAGCTGTGCCAGCAGAAAAGGTAGTTGTTGCTCCATTAGAAGCAATTCCACCTATTGATGAACGATATCTTGCTGATGCGTTAGAAAGTGTTCCTTTGATTAAAGGTGA
>Ga0315338_1002258_pt1 | contig 19777 bp, 13 predicted proteins | sample ASW8metaG_FD_204518 | JGI IMG/M metagenome (GOLD analysis project Ga0315338, IMG submission 204518) | Ammonia-oxidizing marine archaeal communities from Monterey Bay, California, United States - ASW #8 | ecosystem: Environmental > Aquatic > Marine > Coastal | place: USA: California | collected... | reverse complement strand
TCGTAACCTTCTGCCCTTATATCGCGTATCGTACCAGTAATACTTACTGGAACTGCGTTTAAAGACAGTTGACATAGTAGTTACCTTTCTGCTTTTTCAATGAACATTATGGCCGTAAAGCCATGCCTGAATTTACGACGATTTATCGTCTGAAAAGCTCCGCTTGTTCCTGCTGAAAACAAAACGCATTCAAATGGTCCTGCGAGATCCGGTATACCCGGCCTACACGGATCGATGGTAACTGACCGCTGTAGATCAGATTGTACACCGTGCGAAAGTGAATATTTAATTTATCGGCGATCTGTTGAACACTATAAAAGCGCTGTTGTAAAGGTCCAGGATCTGGCACCGTGGGCACTTTTCCATCATTTCTAAGATTATCTGTCATTGTATTTCCCTTTTTATGTGTATTTCATGGCCATCAATAGCGATGGTCTCTACTAACTACGCCAATGGTTTACATGGGAGATACAATAGGTGCAGAAACAGGCTTTAACGCAATCAGAATGCTATTCAAAAATGGTCGAGAAAAAAGATTTTTTAATAAATTAGTCGGTGTAAACCATACCTTTTTCTTCTTTTGATTTATAACTAAGTTTCTAGTATCCAAGAATAGGAGAACAAAATGAATAAATCATTAATCTTACTAACCTCGTTGTTTCTTGTCCATTGTACAAACCCGCCTCCAACAACCGGTCCAAGGCTAGATGGCGATGATCCTAAGGAGATCCTTGAAATGGAGCCTGAATGGTATATCAGTCTAGAGCTACAGGACGGCTATATCGTGGGTAAGGGTGAGGGCACTTCACCGGCTAAGGTTGGTGCAAGAAAAATTGCAGTCAATAATCTTTTGTCAGATTTTGCCCAAAAGCAAAGAGTAATAACCGAAGGTAGAGGTGAGGACTTTTTTGGACAAGCGGGTGGTGATTATGATTCATCCGTAAAGCAGAAATTTGATCAAATCCAAGCCAATGTTTGGAATGAAACTTTAGCCGGTTATGAAGAAATTAAATCAGCAACCAGACCTGAAGATTCAGTCAATAAGGAAGGACAGAAGGTAACGATTTATCGAACCTATATTACCGGTAGAATCAGTAAGTTTACAGCGGATCAGAGATTACTTGAAAAAATCCAAATGGAAGAGGAATTGTTGACTGCTGTAAAGGCGACAGAAGCTTATGAAAAATTGCAGAAGGATTTAGAGAAATATCGTGAAAAGTTTGGAATGGATAAATAATTCATAACTAAAATCGATTCGAATATGCTATGAAGGGAAAATTTCCCTTATTATTTCTTTTTTCGCTTTTATACTCACAATTTGGCGAAATACCAGATTGGGTTAAAAAAAGACCATTTGACCCCGACTACTTTATAGGCATTGTAAGCGTTCCTGTAGATGCCGGTGGCGACGCTGAAATTGAGGCGCAAAATAAAGCTATATCACAAATATCCTCATCTATAAGAACGCAGGTTATGAGTAAGACAATATCTGTATTTCGACAAAAAGGTGTCTTTGATGTCAAACAGGACTTCATTGAAGAAAACCTTACCTTCACGGTCAATACTTTAGAAGGGCTTGAAAACATTGATAATGCAATAGTTGGTAATGACTATTGGACATATTGGAGGTTGCCTAAGGATGCTTATAAAAAAAGTGAAAAAGAATCAATAGAGGCTGCGAAAGCAAATTATATAAAATACTTGAATACAAATGAAAGGGAGATCTCGCAACGGTTAAGGTTGCTGGTTACTGCATTAAATAATTTGATGCGCTTTTATAACGCGGATGTAAAACAACAAGATATTATCTATAATGAACTAAGCAAAGTCGTTGAAAACTTAGACTTAAAACCAAATTATGACTTTATACGTGCTGAGTATGATAATCCACTAAGTCGTGAAATTACAATAACAGTTACGGGCGAATTGGAAGAGTATAATGTTTTTTCTGAGGTAAGAAAAATGCCAATCAAAAATGTTCCAGTTACTTTTTCATTTACAAGGGGTAGTGGGGTTTTCAAATTTACCACAAGGCCAACCGATGATTTTGGACAATCCACTACATCAATTAAAAAAATTACCGATGTACGTCCGGGTCAAGAGATCAGTGCTAAAATTGATTTAAAAAGGTTAAAACCATCTTTCCAAGCTTTTCCAGTCTTTCCAATTCTTGATAGTGTACTCGATGAAATTACCGGATTAAATCAAGTAATAATTCAATTAGAAGTTTCCAGAGTAAAGGTGGATGAGGTAGCAGTTTATGTGAGTGGTGAAGGTATAAATAGATTTGAAATAACGGCGATTAATGATGCTTTTCAAGATTTCTTTGAAGAAAATAAAAATTTCCATGTGCGTAGCCGCGATGAAGCCAATAAAGAAATACAAAAACAGAATCTCGATCCATTAGAAGCTTGTACTAGTTATGAATGCCGTGTAGCAATTATTACAGTGTTAAAAATTGAAAAATTAATTTTGGTCAATTTGAATTACGATGCGAGCAAAAGAAAATTACGTGTCAAAATGACTCTTGATAATGTCAAAATAGACAGATCAGAAACAGTGCTTCGTGACACAAAGGATATCCCTAGGGGTACAGATTTACCTGAATATATTGAAAAGGAGTTTATGCAGGATTGGGTGGATCAATTTGTTGAAGAAGCCAATCCAAGTCGCATTGAAATTGTATCGGCTCCTGGACAGAGAATTAGTATGCATATTGAAGGACAGCCAACAAATGCTACTAGACAACTGCCTTATTACGCTAGCCTACCGACGGGTACATATAATATGACTTTTACATCCAGTGGCTACGAAAAGAAAGACACAACATTTAATGTCATAGTTGGTGCTCCAATTTATACAAGTATTACTTTAAGGAAAAAAAGTCCGGTTAAAGCTTTATTATTATCAATGGCTTTTCCTGGGCAGGGGCAGTTATACTCTTATGATACATCTCACCCAGAGCGTAAAAGACGTGGAAAATTTTTTCGATGGGGTGCAATATTAGCGGGTGCGGTTACATCGTACTCTTACTATAGTTTTATACAATCCCAAAATCAATACAGCGAAACAAATCTACAGTATAGACAACAAACTGATGTAACTGGAATTGAAGTGCATCGCCAACGTGCTATGGATCAAAATCGAGCAATGAAAAATCAGTACGCTTTATTTCAATCTGCAGCGGTTGGTACGGCTCTTTATTGGTTATTTAATATGGCTGAAGCATATGTAAATCTCCCGGAATAATTGTGAAAAGAATTTTTCTTTTCACAATCATGGCACTTATCACTTTTGTTGGTGTTTGCTGTGACCCTGGATTATCAGATTTTGAAACTGATAATCCCTATGATCCCCAAAATCCTAATTATGTTCCTCCTTCAGTAACGATTAATTCGGGACCAGAAGAAAATGAAATAATAACAACTGCTGAGGTAGCGTTCAGCTGGATAGGGAATACTGAAGGTATGACATTTCGGTATTTTCTTGATGGCAGTTTGAAACAGGACTGGGATGATTTTAATTCTGTTGTTATTGAACACATTGATGAAGGCGCACATCAGTTTGGTGTTCAGGGTCAATACCCAACAGGGGATGCATCTGACACCGTATTAGTTAATTTTAATGTGAATGCGGTCGTTGGTCCCTCCTTGTTATTTTTACCGCGCAAACAAATTTCTCCCGTTGGGGGAAAACTAACATTTGATATTTTAGCTGAAGAAGTAGATAGCTTAGTTGCCGCAAGTTTCAAATTGCAATATAATCCTTCTCTTATAATAGTTGATTCCATTGTAGTAGGTGATTATATCGGTGAAAATATAGAATCAATATTTTATGTAGATATCAATAGTGATTTGGGTACAGCCAGTATTATTACTGCTCTGCTTGGTTCAAATATGCCCACGTTTTCAGGCACCGCATCGATCGCCAAAATTTATGCAGCAGTTATATCAAATGGTGTGAGTCAAATTGAGTTTGACGGGACGGAAACGTTCCGAAAAATAAATAATAAAACAATTACGATTAATTCTGCAATCGGCGGAATTATAGATCAGAATTAATGGAATTTATAAATGCGAAATAGATTTCTAATTCTGGTTCCAACGCTTTCTTTTTTATTTGCTCAGCCTTCTTTTTCATCAATTGATATTGCAACGAATGCTGATAGAGCTGCTGCTGTGTATGCTATTGATATGGATAATGATGGTGATATTGATGTTCTAATGGCAGCTACTGCTGATAATGAAATCGCCTGGTATGAGAATAATGGTTCTGAAAGCTTTACAAAACACAGTATCACAACAAGTGCAACAGAAGCGAGAGATGTTATTGCAATTGATTTGGATCGGGACGGAGATATGGATGTGCTTTCAGCTTCTCAAGGAAGCAATGCTGGCATAGCCTGGTATGAGAATAATGGTTCTGAAAGCTTTACAAAAAGAAATATAACAGTAAACACTGAATATGCTCAATCCGTGTTTGCCATTGATTTAGATAGCGATGGCGATATTGATGTGCTATCAGCTTCGATAACTGATGATAAAATCGAATGGTATAAAAACAATGGTTCCCAAAGCTTTGAAGCACTTACAATAACTACCAATGCTGATGGAGCTTATTCTGTCTATGCTGCAGATGTAGATAGCGATGGCGATATGGATGTGCTATCAGCTTCGGTAGTTGATGACGAAATCGCTTGGTATAAAAATGACGGCTCCGAGGCTTTTACTAAGCATACTATAACAGATCAAGCTGATGTTCCTAGATCTGTCTATGCGATCGATCTGGATCAAGATGGAGATATTGATGTGTTATCTGCCTCTGAGGATGATAATAAAATTGCTTGGTATGAGAACAATGGTTCACAAAGTTTTACCTCTCATACCATTAGCAGTAGTTATGAAGACCCTTATGATGTAATTGCACTTGATTTGGACCAAGATGGTGATATTGATGTTTTGTCAGCAAATTATTCGGGTGCCAATTCTGTCTGGTTTGAAAACAATGGCTCCGAAAGCTTCACCCCTCATGTGATAAACGCAACAGTAGGAAGCGATGCGCAATCAATTTTTGCTGCTGATATCAATCAAGATGGGCAAATAGATGTTTTATCCACTCAAGCGAATACTGATAAAGTCTCTTGGCATAAGAATACTGCTGCCCCATTTGGAAAACCAAAATTCCAAAAGAAGCAGTTTTATGCAAACAATAATATTAAGAAATCTATTGCAATCGATATGGATAAAGATGGTGACATTGATATAATCACAGCTGATTATGTGGAGGATAAGGTTTCCTGGCATCAAAATGATGGCTCTGAAAATTTTACGGATTATACAGTAGCGCTGAATATAGATGGGGCTAATGATGTAATTGCACTTGATTTGGACCAAGATGGTGATATGGATATAATATCATCTTCATTTACTGATGACTATGTTCGATGGTATGAAAATAATGGCTCCCAAGATTTTACTAGTCACGGAGTAGTAAATAATGCTGATGGTGTTAAGGCTATAGCAACAGGAGATTTAGATCAAGATGGAGATATTGATCTTGTTTCAGTCTCTGCTTACGATGATCAAGTGAGTTGGTATGAAAATACAGATAATTTTATGACTCCTAATAAACGGTCCTTAGCGAACAGTTCACAAGTCGACTATCCTACTTCTGTATTTTTGGCTGATATGGATATAGATGGAGATCTTGATATACTGATCGCTTCACATGAAAAGGCTGAAATATTGTGGATAGAAAATAAAGGACTGCAGTCTAATGGAAATCTGAACACAGCTTACCATTCTATATATAACAGCTTTACTAACGTTTCTTCTGCTAAGGCGATAGATTTAGACTTAGATGGTGATATGGATGTTGTTGGGATTTCTTACCAGAAGCTTATTTGGTTTGAAAATAATGGGTTTATGTCTTTTACATCTCGGCAAATCACTTCACTTTCTGGTAATTCTGCTTTTTTTGACCTAGCTGATATTGATAGTGATGGTTTTATTGATATAATGACAGGTGATTGGGCTGGGTCTCTTATGTGGTTTAAAAATGATGGCTCTCAAAATTTTAGCTCGGAATGGAGTACAAGTGTAGGGAACTTATACGATGTTTTTCTTATAGACTTAGATTTAGACGGGGATATAGATATTATTCCATCAAATAATAGTTCTCCCGCTAATTGGTATTCTTCTAATCCTGATCGTGATTCCCCCACAATTTCATCTGTTTCTATAGCCTCTGATAACAGTACGGTATCGGTAACGATGGATGAAGCTGTTTTTAGAACAACTGGTGGCAGTGGGGATCTGGAGGCTGGTGACTTTACCTTGTCAATTGCTGGTGGTGTAGCAACGGTTGCTGCCGTTCCTTTAGGTATATCCATAAGTGGTAATGTGTCTACCCTTGAACTGGATTTAACGGGCACACCAAATGGGAGTGAAGTCTTGACTGTAAATCCAGTTGATGATGGCATTTACGATGCAAATGGTAATGAGGCGAGCACTACACAAAGCAATAACACTGTCACTTTAAATGATCAACTTGTCCCTACAATTTCATCTGTTTCTATAGCCTCTGATAACAGTACGGTATCGGTAACGATGAGTGAAGCTGTTTTTAATACAACTGGTGGCAGTGGGACACTGGAGGTAAGTGACTTTGCTTTTTCCCTTCGTGGAGGAACAGCGACTCTTTCCAGTGCGACGCCCACCAGTATATCGGTAAGAGGTGATACTACTTTTACATTAGGCATCAGTTTTTCGGGTACGCCCAATGGAACCGATACTTTGACAGTTACTCCTGTAGATAACAATAGTATTTATGATGCAACTGGAAATGGAGCTATTACAACTCAGAGTAATAATTTGGGGATACTAAACGTTATAGGTCAATATACTGGGAATGATCTCAGTGTTGATGCAAGTAAAATTAGTATAAGTAAACTCGAAATTTCGAATACAGGTACAATTACAGATTTAGATATATTATTAACAATTGATATGAGTGATAATAGTGCGTTTCAATATATGAATGTTAGTCTACTATCACCTACTGGAACGGTAGTAAAACTTCTTAAATATGGTACCCTTAGCTCTGATACGTATGAAACTAAACTTGATGATGAAGCCTCACAATCTATAACTGAAGCCCAAACTCCATATTCTGGTAGATATAGACCAATAAATCCGATTTCAAACTTTTACAATGAAACAATAAAAGGTACATGGGAGCTTGTGGTTGCAAATAAACAAAGTCACACGGGAACAATTAAATGGGTATTGGACTTTGCTACTAGCACATTGACACCCCTTTCAATTCTCAACTATGGTACTGAATTTCAAGGAGAACAGTTAGCCATTGCCGCAAATGGAAATAGCACCAAATCCTTATCAATTTCAGATGATATAATAATTACTGACTTAAATATAAAACTTACATTAAATATGAGTGATAATACTGCGTATCAATATATCCGGGTTTTATTAAAATCGGATAAGATTAGCTTTTATCCATTTATTGAGTCACAATTTGAAAATGACCTGTATAAAACTATTATTGATGACGAAGCTGTCAAAGTAAGAGCATCGAGCGATGATTGGTTCTCTCCTTATATCGGTCCCCATCAATCTCCGTATGATACATTGAGCAGGTTTAATGGAACATCTACAAGTGACACTTGGCAGGTAATTGTAACTAATTCCCAAGGATATACGGGAACTTTAGATTGGAGTCTTTTAGTTAATTCGTCACTTTCCAGGCCTACATTACAATTGACATCAACAGAATCTGCGACGACAAGTAATCCTTCAATTCCATTAACTGCTACCTTTGATCAAAACGTTAAAGGATTTGAGGCCAATGACATTGAAGTCACCGGTGGTACGATAGCAAATTTTAGCGGGTCTGAGAAAACTTATACCTTTAGTATAATTCCTACTATTGGTATTGGAAATGTCATAGTAAATATTCCTGAAAATGTTGCAGCAAATCGAGCATCATATGGGAATACATATAGTTGGGGGACAAATAAATTAACTTTTGATTACACAAAGAAAGCACGCTCATATTTTGTATCAAAAACAGGAAGCGATTCGAATTCTGGTGAATTAAATAAGCCGTTATTAACTATACAAAAGGCAATTGATCAAAGTTATCATGGTGATACAGTATTAGTCTATCCAGGTAAGTATGAAGAAGCAATTGACTTTAAGAAAATGAACATTGTTTTAGCTTCTCGCTACTTAACTACTAATGATAGCACTTATCGTGATAGTACAATAATCCAAGGAACAGTCACCATGGACACTTTGGATAGTCGGACAGAATTCGTAGGCTTTATGATCTATAAAAATTATGTATTTGTAAACGGTGGATCACCAATATTAAAAAGACTCCATATCAGAGAAAATCAAGCTGATTCTGCCTCCTTGTATATCAGAGGCGGCGCAAATCTATCGGTCAATGATATTGAGATTAAAAAAACCGATGGATCAGGTAATTATGATGGAGGAATTTATATAGATAATAGCAGATTAGTTTTAAACAATGCGATTGTTGATAGTAATAAGACACAATATGGCGGTGGTATTTCTAGTCTTAGATCTCATATCACTATTAATAACTCCCAATTCAATGATAATACTGCTTATAGCGGTGGTGGTATTTACTCTAGCTATGATTCTAGCTATACCATGACCAATGTTACCGTTGCTCGTGATAGTACCTCTACTGCGGGAGGTGGATTATTTTTTAGTGAGGCCTTAACGCCTGTAGTTTTAACCAATGTAACCATTGATAATAATATATCAGATGGGGGTGATGGAGGCGGTATTCATGCAAATCAGCTTTCCATAAAGATTACCAATTCATCTATTACTAATAATACAACGAAAGGGACTTATGGCGGAGGTCTGTATTACACTATGTCTCGAAATTATGCTGATCAAGACTCATTCATTGTTGACAATACTTCCTTTATTGGAAATCGATCTTACAATGATGGAGGAGGAGCAAACGTAAATATTCATGATTATGGTAAGGCAATATTCACCAATGCATTATTTGCAAAAAATAAAGCTGGTGAATCAGTCTATGATAAAGTCTCTGCACTTAATATTTATACTGCCACTAATGCGTCTAGCAAAGTAATGAATAGTACATTTGTGTCTAATGTAGGTAGTAGTTCAGTAATTCAAAGTGGCGACGGCACTCGAGAATTTATTAATTCAATTAGTTGGCATAATACAATTTCTACTACTAGTCCCAATGTAAATGGAGAATATATACAATATAGTAATATTGAAGGTGGGCTTAGTGGCCTGCCTGTTTTTTCAGAAGGAAATCTCAATACAGACCCAGCTTTTGCTGATTATCTCAATGGTAATTACAAATTAGATGACTCTAGCCCTAGTTTAGGCACAGGAACTGCTGTGGGTGCGCCTTCAACAGACATTGAAGGAAATATCCGACCCAATCCAGCAGGTTCCAATCCAGATATGGGAGCCTATGAAAGTTCAAAATCAGAGCGGACAAGTGGACAAAATTATTATGTACTGAAGACTGGTAACGATTTAAACAGCGGCAACTTCAATAACCCGTTTTTAACTATCCAGCGTGGAATTGATCGAGCATATAATGGCGATACGGTTTTAGTCTATCCAGGTAAGTATGAAGAACCAGTTAACTTTAAGAAAAAGAACATTGTTTTAGCTTCTCGTTATCTAACCACCAATGATAGTACCTATATTGAAAGTACAGTGATCCAAGCGAAAGTAACGATGGATACCTTGGACAATACGGCAGCGTTAATTGGTTTTATGATTTACAAAGATCAAGTTCTAGTGAATGGTGGCTCTCCAAAACTTAAACGGCTACACTTGAGAGGAAAAGCCAATGGTCAGGCTCTGCATATTATAGGCGGTGCAAACTTATCAATTAATGATTTAAATGTAAAAAAGAATGGAAATGTAAATGCGCCAAGTAATAATGCTGGAATATATGTAGAGGATAGCAGGGTCATATTCAATAATGTTGTTAGTGATAGTAACTATATTCAGGGTTCAGGCGGTGGGATGCATAGCAGGAGATCCCACATCACTATTAATAATTCCCAGTTTAATGATAATTTTGCTGATTATGGTGGAGGTATCTACTCCGAAGTAGACTCTAGCCTTAAAATGACCAATGTTACCGTTGCCCGTGATAGCGCTACCGGTGGAGGTCCTGCTTTGTATGTGACCGAGACCCTCAATCCAGTCATCCTTAACAATGTTACTATTGATAATAATAGATCAAGTGGAGGTCATGGAGGCGGTATTTATGCAAATCAGATCAGTTTAAAGATCTCGAAATCATACATTACCAATAATAAAACGATAGGGAATTATGGCGGAGGTCTGTATTACACTATGTCTCGAAATTATACTGATCAAGACTCATTGATAGTTGACAACACTTCCTTTATTGGAAATCGATCTTACCACGATGGAGGTGGTGCAAACGTAAATATTGGTGATTATGGTAAAGCAGTGTTTACTAATGTGCTGTTTGCAAAAAATAAAGCGGGGGAAGGAACCTTTGATAAAGTACCGGGAATCAAATCTGATATGTCAAGTAATGGGGAACTGCGAATAATAAATAATACGTTTGTAGATAACACTGGAATTGAAACCATGCATCATGACGGCTCCATTGGAACGGTTATTAATACGATTGCGTGGCATAACACCAAAACAAACACTCCTTCAGGATTTGTTTTCTTATATAGCAATATTCAAGATATATCCGGTAGTAGTAATTCAGGCAATATCAATTTGGATCCTCAATTTGTTGACTTAGCCAATGGTGATTATTCACTTAAATCTACATCTCCATCCATTGATGCAGGTCATCCAGATTTAGATGGGGATGGTGTTACCTGGGAAAGTGACACCGATGATCAAGATCCTGACGGGACCAGAATGGATATGGGTTCAGCCTGGTTTAGTCAATATGAAAGCGAGCCCCCAACAATCCAAATCACAAGTATTGAGGATGACACAAAATTTGGTAGTGGTACATCCCAGACAATTGAATGGAATGCTACGGATAACTTTAGGATTGATTGGACAAAACTATATTTAAAAGCACCAGATTCAACGGACTACACATTCCTTGATAGTTTGCCTGGCAATCCTGGCACTTATGATTACCTGGCGCCATTAAAAGTTTCAAAAGATTATTATATGAAAATATCTGTAGGTGATCCTTCAGGGAATATTGGGTCTGCTACTGAAAAGTTTGAGGTTATTGATGCAACTTTGCCCGTAGTTACGCTAGTCAAACCAAGTGCCAACATTCAGGTATTGGAATATGATACTTTAAATATTGAATGGACTATAACAGATAATCATTTACTTGATTCAACTTGGATCTACTACAGTGTGGATAGCCTTGTAAATCTTATACCTGTTGATACATTAAAATTTGATTCATTGAGTTACAAGTTTAAAATTCCAGAGGGGGTTACTAAAAAAGCACAGATTAAAATTGTGGCGACAGACTCAACAGGCAATGTAGGGAGCGATCAGTCCGCTGTTTTTGAAGTAGTGGATAATACCAAACCAACAATCCAAATCACAAGTATTGGAGATGATACAAAATTTGGTAGTGGTACATCCCAGACAATTGAATGGAATGCTACGGATAGTTCTGGGATTGATTGGACAAAACTATATTTAAAACCACCAGATTCAACGAACTATACACTTCTTGATAATTTACCTGGCAATCCTGGCACTTATGATTACCTGGCGCCATTAAAAGTTTCAAAAGATTATTATATGAAAATATCTGTAGGTGATCCTTTAGGGAACATTGCGGCAGATACTCAAAGATTTGAGGTTATTGATGCAACTTTGCCCGTAGTTACGCTAGTCAAACCAAACGCCAGCACTCAGGTGTTAGAATATGATACTTTAAATATTGAATGGACTATAGCGGATAATCATTTACTCGATTCAACTTGGATTTACTACAGTGTAGATAGCCTTGTAAATATTATAGCCGTTGATACTTTAAAATTTGATTCATTGAGTTACAAGTTTAAAATTCCAGAGGGGGTTACTAAAAAAGCACAGATTAAAATTGTGGTGACAGACTCAACAGGCAATGTAGGGAACGGTCAGTCTGCTGTTTTTGAAGTAGTGGATAATACCAAACCAACAATAGCATGGAATGAGCTTAGTGATAAAATACTTAAAATTGGTAAAAGTGTAGGTTTAGGATGGACGAGCTCTGATAATGTGGGTGTAGTTAAGGTTGACATTGCTTATTCAAAAGATCAATCTATTTGGATAGAAGTTGCAAATCAAATCGCGAATCAAAATAATTTTAATTGGGAAATTCAAAATGATCCTTCAACCACAATTCAGTTTCGAATAATTGGTTTCGACGCTGTTGCGCTTTCAGATACTTCGATCATGAGTGGCTTTACTATAAAAGAATCTTACCCTCAGATTACTTCCACAGATAATGCAAATATTATTAATTGGAAGACGAAAGAAATAACATTGTTTTTTGATCAGTCTCTAGATGTAAATAGTATTAACACCAGCAATTTTTCTCTTTCCTCTAAGCAAAATGATGCGCAAGTGCCATCATTTAATTATGATGAAAATACAAAGTCAATCATATTAACATTTGATAATGGTTTTATTTCAAGAGACAGTCTCGGAATAACAGTATCAGGCGACATAAAAAGCAAATATGGTTATTTGTTTGATGGGGATGCTGATGAAACTCCAGGTGGAAACTATGCGTTCACTTTTCAATCTTCTTTATTAGGTGACTATAACGATGATACAAAAATTGACGGGATTGATCTTGCTGTTTTACTGAATGCTTTACAATCAAATAACATAGAAAATGAATTAGGGCCCGTGGAGGGTAGTACTGCGCCGTATTTCCGTACGATAACTGATGGTAATATAGATATTGAAGATGTTATGGCATTCGTTATGGTGTGGAACTGGAATAAACAGAATCCAAATGGTAGTGCAAACGAATGGATTACGTCTGGACAAGAAGTTGATATCAGTTTTTTGCATGATAACATTATTCTTAATACAATAGACGAAGCTTTCCTATATGAACTAGAGATCAAATTCATCAGTGGACAGTTTGAAGTCGTATCAAATCAGCTTCCTAGTGCATTATTGAAATACTATGATAAAGTATCAAACACCGTATATCTAACCTCAGAAATCGATCAAGATGAAATTAGAATACCTTTCAAATTTGCTGATCGTTACGGTACTGTTCAATTAAGCTATAGATTATTAGATGAGACGGGGAACTCCATTTCTCAAGGAAGTGTATTGGAAACCATTGAAAATGTACCCGATCAGTTCGCTTTACATGAAAATTATCCGAACCCATTTAATCCGATAACTACTATAAACTACGACTTACCTCAACAAACCCATGTAAAGTTAGTGATTTACGATATGTTGGGAAGGGAAGTCAAAGAATTAATAAACCAAGAAATGTCCGCAGGATATCGGTCCATTTCATGGAATACTAAGAATAATTATGGAGAACGCGTTTCAGGAGGTATCTACTTTTACCAGATCCAAACTAAAGACTTTGTTAAGACCCGTAAAATGGTGCTATTAAAATAAATGGAGAGGCAAGAATTATGAGTGTCATTGGTAATTTTATTTGGTTTTTATTAGGTGGAATATTTATGGGATTATGCTGGTTAGCTGCAGGTTTGATTATGTTTGTAACCGTAATAGGAATCCCATGGGGCAGAGCATGTTTTGTTATAGCTAAATTTACTTTTTTCCCATTTGGTAAAGAGGCGATCAGCCGAAAAGAATTAACACAAGAAGAAGATGTGGGCACTGGTGGATGGGGCGTAGTGGGTAATATAATATGGTTTGTTTTTGCTGGTTTTTGGTTAGCCATTGGTCATTGTGTAGCTGCATTTTTTAATGCCATAACAATTATTGGAATTCCATTTGCCATTCAACATCTAAAATTGGGTGGTATATCACTTTCTCCAGTTGGCAAAACAATAGTAACAAAGGAAGTCGCTGCTGCAGCAAGAAAAAAAGATGCTGAATTAAAGGTTGAAGAATTAAGGGGTGAGTCAAAAAAGGATTAGAAGATGAAATGAGACTATACAAAAAATAGGAAAATTTTCGGAACCAATTAAGATCTAACAGGTTTATAAATTGAACCACGGAGGGAGTGTGAAAGCGCTCCCTCTTTTTTTGTCATTAACTTTTGAAGAGCACGCCATGCTACAACACAGAACAATAGCTTCTTTATTAACGCTAATAATAATTGGTTGCAACTCAGACCGCAGTATTAATTATGATGAACTGATATCTATCAAGTATGTCAAGGGAGAGGAATTGCCATACACTGGCTCATCTAATGGAAAATATGAGAATGGAAAAACTCAATTTGAAACCTATTATGAAAATGGCCTATTAAATGGACCCTTCATTACTTATTATGAAAATGGGAATAAAAAATCAGAAAGTAAGTATATAAATGGGCAGGTAACAGGGCACTTCATTAATTATTATGAAAACGGAGATACTCAGTCAGAAGGTGAGTATGTAAACGGAAAAAAAGAAGGTATGTGGGATTGGCATAGTGAGGATGGAAAGAAACGGATACGGTGCAATTATATCAATGACCTTAAAAATGGCATACATTTATTTTGGAAAGAGGATGGCACAAAAGAACTGACTGAATTTGTAGATGGGGAGTTGAACGGTCCTTTAACTGTATGGCACGCGAATGGAAAGTTAAAAGAAGAGTCTTACCATGTCAATTGGGTCCAACATGGTCCATTTACTTACTATGATGAAGAAGGGGAAAAGATATATAGTGGCAAGTATAAAGATGGTGAAGTCGACTGGGTTAAAGAATATTAACTATAATTAAAAAGCCCCTCAATTAAGAGGGGCTTTTCTTGTTTTATAACCTTATTTTTTCTTGTTGACCAACTTCCAGCAAGGAAGGATATTCTCTAACACTCGCTTCATTGTCTCCGTGTACTGGTCGCCGCATATCTTGTTATACTCATTGTCTAAAGTTAATTCATCTTCATCGTATTGCTCATCAAGCCAAGACATCGCATAATCTATTTCAGATCTGGTCTGCATTAATGATCTATCTAGTGCCTCTTTAAGTGCGATCAGGTTATTTATGTTTTCAAAGTACGACTCTATATTAGTCCTTTCAACATCGGTCATTCAATCTCCGATTTATGGTGTTTCTATGGTTAATGTATCTGATTATACATTTTGATGGGGTGCGAAATTGGCTCGATTTAATTTATTTACAAAACTATAAATCGCACTATAATAGAATTTATTGAAAAAAGTGCTTGTTAAGTGTCGCTTAACGTTTATAATATTAGTTAAGCACTACTTAACATTTATCGATAATTTGAATAGAAAGGAAAAATGATGAGTAAAATATTATTGGGAAGATTGATTCGGAAACTTCGCAAAGAAAAAGGACTCAGCTTGCGGAAGTTGGCTGAAAAAGTAGATATATCATTTGTAAATATCTCCTACATAGAAAATGGCAGGTTTGAAACATCAGAAAAAGTCATTAAACAGCTCGCTAAAGCATTGGACTACGATGTAGACAAACTTCTAGCTGTCGCAGATAGTGTAAATGAAGACATAAAAAAGATCATTAAAAAACTCCCCACAGCCGTTCCAGAATTTCTCCGCACAGCAAAAAACTTGACTGAGGATGAATGGAAAGATCTTACGGATCAGATAAAAAAGAGGAAGCAATAGGATTTATAATGACGACCAAAGAAAAACCATACCCTTATCTCAAAAATAGCACCATTGAAAAAGAAAGTGCCAAGCTTCTTAAAAGCTACAGTAAAGACACTGGGCAGTTATTGACCAAACCTGTCGACCCAATTGATATTATTGAATATCTTGGATATGATGTGGATTTCAGGAAAGATGGTATCTATGAAGACAAGAATATTCTTGGGGGATTACGAATAGAAGAAAAAAAGGTAGAAATAAATGAGAATCTAAGTGAGCATGAAGGGCGGATGAATTTCACCGCTGCCCATGAGACTGGTCACATAGTGCTTCATGTACCTCTATATATTGAACAGATGGCAGATGGTCAGCTGGAAATTGATAACAACGAACCAGAAAATGAGAGTTTATGTCGGAAAGATTCCGGCTTTGAGGGCAATAAAAAAGAACCTGAGGAGTGGCAAGCTGATAAGTTTGCAGCATATCTACTTATGCCTTCTGCTTTGATCAAAAAAGCATTTTTTAATTATTATAATCGACCTGTAAACGTGCGTAGGAAAAGTATCCTGCAAATATTTTCCCGAAAACCAGCATTTGTAAAAGGATACCAAGTAGCAGAAAAGGTGATTCGGGACGGAAAATTTGATAATGTATCAAAAATGGCAATGTTAAACCGGCTAATCGGAATGCGGTTAGTTAAAGGATTGTCATATCAAAAGAGCATCACCACACAATGAGAATAGGAGAAAATGATGATTAACGCAGGAGCGATGGGGATGCCCCTTCACTTTGGAAAAGTGCCTACATGGCTAACTGAACGTATGGGAAAGATGGGTTCAGCGATCATTGAGTCTGTAGCACAGAATTATGGCAAATCAGAAGTCTTGACGAGACTGTCTAATCCTAACTGGTTTCAAGCTTTTGGAGCTGTAATGGGAATGCACTGGAATTCATCCGGGGTAACGGCAGTTGTATTAGGTTCACTTAAAAGAAAGATAAATCCAATGGCTAGTGACCTTGGGATTTATATACTGGGCGGAAAAGGAAAATACAGTTATTACGCCCCAAACCAAATTAAACAGATATCAGATAAGCACGGCTTAAAAGGCGATGAGCTGGTAAAATCCTGTCAACTTACGCGAAGAGTGGATAATAATGCTGTACAGGATGGGTATAACCTCTATCAGCAGTATTTCATCTTATCTGATGAGGGCGAGTGGACGGCAATATCCCAGGGGATGAATACTTCCAGAAGAAGGGCTCGCCGCTACCACTGGCACTCACCAACGGTTAGATCTTTTGTGGATGATCCACATAAGGGAATTGTGGGAGATAAGGGCGGTAAGATTCTTAATCTCGCCGATGGTCGGGCAGACTTTGCTCGAAATAACATTGTGAGTATGACGAAAGAAAATCCAAAAGAAGTTATGGATGCTCTTAAAGGGATCTCCTTGCCCAACCGGCATGATGTACGTGAGTCAGATGTCAACATGACACGTTTAGGCTCAGTGTTGAATATGGCTTATGAGAGAGGTATTGATAATTTTGAAGACCTTCTAATGCTGAAAGGCGTGGGTCAAAGAACAATCAAGTCACTTGCGTTGGTTAGTGAGGTTGTGCATGGTGACTCATCAAGGTTTGATGATCCAGCGCGCTTTGCCTTTGCTGTTGGCGGTAAGGATGGTCGTCCCCATCCTGTCGATAAGGAATCGTACGATGAGACCATAGAAATTCTTGGGGATGCTGTCGAGAAGTCAAAACTGGGTTACAACGATAAGTCAAAGGCGTTAAAACGGCTTCATAAGGCTACTGTTAAGAACGAAAGCAGCTTTACCCCTATTTCTTTCCTTAATGATCTAATGGACTACGAATGGAAGCACTCTGAAAAGAATGGCGGTATGACATTTATCGGTAAAACCATGAGAGGTGTTACACGTGCAATTATGTCCATTCAAAATCAAGTTCTTTACAGCAGAAAGCAGGCAAAGAACTAGAATGAAAAAAGTGAAACTGGACGGGTACGATCCAATCGTACTTACCAAAGCTACCGAAAAAGTGGTGATCGATGGCAATAAAAGAAAGTATGCACGGCTTGCCCGTCCGCTTCGCTTCTATGGCGGTACGACGTCCGCCACAGAGGTTGGGTGTAACCTGCGATGTAAGTTCTGCTTTAGTGATAAGCCTGTGAGAAAGCCTCATTCAACAGGCAAGTTCTACACACCGGAGCAGGTATTCAATGCTTTGAGTAAAAGTGCGAGAAAATATGGTCATAAGCTGATCTCCGCATCCGCGGCTGAAGGAACATTGGGTAAACAGCACCTATTTGAACTTTTAGATCTGGTTGACAAATCAGATCTAATTTATGTGTTGGAAACCAATGGAATGACTATTGGAGATGATCCTGACTTCGCTAAGGAACTTTCTCGATTTCGAAATCTGCATGTCCGTGTTTCCATAAAAGGAGCAAACGAAGAAGAATATGTAAGGATTACAGGTGCAATGTCATCCAGTTATGCATTACCCTATAAAGCTTTAGAGTATTTGATCAAAGAAGGAGTTTCTTGCAATGTATGCCTATCAATCTCATTTAGTACACCAGGGGCTATCATTAAAGCAGAAGAACGTCTTGCGGAAATTCGTCCTGGCTTACTTAAATCATTGGAAAAAGAGCATATCACTCTTTTCCCAAAGGTGTATCAACGACTTAAAAAGTTGGACATGATGCCAAGAACCTATTATCGTTTGCTGAGAAGGTCATAAACACTAAATTATAATAAATGAATGGGCTTTCAGATAAACAGCTAATAAAAAACTATACAATATTTTTTGCCTACTTTTCCCATTTAATTGAATCTGATCTAGCTGACTCCCTGGAAGCATTATGTGAAATAGGATGGCAGCTTGATGAAGAAATTAGACTTAGAAAAATCAGCGATTCTAAAATTGAAGATTTCATGATGAATACTGTCCTAAGTCCTGAAGATCAATTAATGGTATATCTATATATCTACCCAGACTTGGATCTAATCAACAATAAAGTTGCGCGGGCATAATCCTTAGAGGAAAGAGGTAAGAATGGTAAATATATATTTTGAAGAAATGGTAACCAAATCCGTACAATACTATGAGAGTAATCATTTGTTTCCTCAATTCACGAAGCAAACTTCAAGAGAATCAGTAATTGATTACTCCGCATATTTTTATGCATATGCAGTAAAACTAATTCAGAATCATTTTCAAAAGAATAGAAGCGAAGCAGAACAAACTTTGTCGCGGTTATTAAACGCAACTGAAGAAGCATTAGTAGAAGATGTAAAAATGGCAGCAATTTCTGATTACAATTCTGTTTATATGACTCTTATGGATCGTTTCAATAGAGGGATAGACCATGGTGAAGAATCAATGGAAGGCTTCAAAATAATGCTCGATACATGTGCAAAAATTATTGCGATTTCTATGTATTGGCTTGAAAATAATTAAAAGTAAAATTGATTGGCAAGTATTCTTACTAGTAGCAACCTCTTCTTCAATTCTATTCTTAGAAAAATAATATGTAGGTCATTATTATTTTTATTAATACCCAGCTTTTTATATTCACAATTAAGACAAGCGAATATTCAATTACTTGGTGCTGGAAAACGGGTTTCCGGCTCTGCCTATTATTTTAAAACAGATCAAAAAGACTTTTTGGTTGATTGCGGCTTGTTTTATCCAGAGACAAAGCATATCAAATATGAAAAGGATATAGTAAATACCAGTAGATTAAATACCAAATTGCCTATCTCCCCCCAAAAAATTTCAGCTATAATTATAACCCATGCCCATCTTGATCACATTGGGAAAATTCCATTGCTTGTAAATAATGGTTATAATGGAAAAATATATTCGACAGATCTAACCAAAAAACTTGCTTTAATCATGTTTGAGATGATGTTAAAAAGCACAAGTTTGGGATCGGAAACTTTTACAAAAAGTAA
>Ga0315338_1002257_pt1 | contig 19790 bp, 20 predicted proteins | sample ASW8metaG_FD_204518 | JGI IMG/M metagenome (GOLD analysis project Ga0315338, IMG submission 204518) | Ammonia-oxidizing marine archaeal communities from Monterey Bay, California, United States - ASW #8 | ecosystem: Environmental > Aquatic > Marine > Coastal | place: USA: California | collected... | reverse complement strand
GAATACATCGAGATATTCTACAACCGCGTCCGTCGACACTCGGCTTTGGGCTACAAGAGCCCTGCCGAGTTCGAACAGGCCGCATAACCTTAACCCTGCGCCCACAAAACGTGGGGAAGTTCAGCTCGTACCTGGAGTCGCGAGAGCGACTCAGCAAGGATACAAGGGTACTGATTGCCACTTTGGTGCGGCTGCTCCGCACTTTGCGAATGCTCTACAGGCTGATGCCAAGCAGCAGCGGTCTGCTGCTGAAATGGCCGCGACCGAAGAGGAGCAGCTAGTAAGGCAAGAGGAAGCAGACCGCAATAAGAAGAAACGCCAACAGCAACGCACTGTATGGCTCCAGCGATGGCAGAGTCTCTCTGCTGCAGAGCAATCATCGCACCATCAACAATCGATCGAGCAGGCCCCCAGTGAGGCCGCTCGTCGTCGCTTGCGTCGCCACCAAGACTTGAGCGATCCACCCACTGCAACCCTCGAAACGATGGCCCGTGCAACTGCACCACTATCGTCCTAATTCCCTTCCTCCCCATTTCATGTCCAACATTGCTGAACTGATAGCAACCGAGTCCCATAGCACCGAAGCCGAGCAAACGGTTCTCGGTGCGATCGTCATTGATCCCGATACGATCCATGACGTTGCACCGCTGCTGCGACCACAGGATTTCTACGATCCGATGCACCGGGACATCTACACGGCTGCTCTCGACCTACATCATCGCCGCCGGCCGGTCGACTTCGTTACGCTTAGTGATGCACTGAAGAAGCATGACCGCTTGCAGGAGATCGGTGGGAGTGCATTCATCGCGGGACTCGCCAGTGCTACGCCAACAGCGTCACACGCTCTGACGTACGCGAAGATCGTCAGGGAGAAGGCACTCAAGCGAGAGATGATGCAGTTCGGCCAAGCACTCGCCGAACGCGGTCGCGATGAAACCTGCGACGCTTCCGATCTGCAGGAGTTCGCTGAGCAACGTATTCTCGCCGCCTCGCGTGCATCGGCTGACACGAAGCCGCAGTATCTCTCAGAGCTTACAGACGCAACGTACGACCGCTATGTCCAGTTGCACGAGGCTGAGGATGGATCGCCGCTCTACGGCGTCAACACAGGCTTTCCGAAACTCGACGACAAGCTGGCTGGACTTCGAGCAGGGGACTTTGTTGTCATCGCTGCACGCCCGAGTATGGGAAAGACGGCTCTGGCTCTCGACATTGCGTGCAACGCAGCTGCAGAGCAGAAGAAGAACGTCGCCGTCTTCTCGCTGGAAATGACCAAAGAACAGATTATGGATCGTCTCGTCTCCGGCTATCTCGGCATCGAGACATGGAAGCTGCGTAAGGGTAAGTTGACCGACGAGGAGTTTGACGCACTCGGCAATGCGATGGATCGCATCGCACAGCACAAGATCGCTCTGGATGACGATGCGGATATGCGACTGCTCACTCTGCGAAGCAAGGCTCGCAGGCATCAGATGGAAGAGGGGATTGATCTACTCATCGTTGACTACCTCCAACTCATTGAAACGACCAGCAAAGCCGCACAAGAGAACCGGACCCAGCAGGTGACGGAAATCTCTAAGAGCCTCAAGAAGCTGGCACGCGAACTTCAGGTGCCTGTGATTGCCCTCTCGCAACTCTCACGATCGTGCGAGAGCCGCAATCCACCGATTCCCATTCTCGCCGATCTCCGGGATTCGGGCTCCATCGAGCAGGATGCCGACATGGTGCTGATGCTCTACCGTGAAGGGTACTACCACGCGGACTGTGAGCATCCGAACCAGACGGACGTGTATGTCCGCAAGAATCGCAACGGCCCCACTGGCATCGTGGAATTGCGATTCAATGCTCAGCAAATGACGTTCGAGGAAGCATAAAGACCCGCCGGTAGAACCGCCGGGAACCCCGCCGTTTACCCCACCCGGTACCCGGCGGGGCAAACGGCTACCCGCAGGCAGTCGGAGACTGACCGTGCGGAGCTTGGCAGAGCCAAGCGTCACCTCTTAACAGGTGACACCACTCGCGGGGTGGAACCCGCGAGACCCCGTCCTCCGACACGCCCCCAGGAGTGGACGGCTCCGCCCGGGGTCTCGCGGCTCCTTAAAGTCGCCCGCTCGTGGGTCACGCACCGTTCCCTACTCTACGGAGTAGGGGACTACCGCAGAGCGGACCCTCCCATTGCCTAGCGGCATCGGAAAACCTCGACACACTATGCAAGAGCGGACCGCAACTCTGCTGCGATCTCGGCGTATGATGGGGGCATTCTTTTCGAGATGGCCCGCTCAATTGCTCCCTGAACAACCGGATCTAGCGGAGAAGTGACGGCGTACGGCCGATCATCGCGGACACCAGCCGCTTTGACACTGAACGTACGGCCGTCGTGACTGATTCTCACAGAGTTCATGGCGATCGCGGTGTTGAGCATTCTGACCTCCCATCCATTGGTCATCGCGTCGCGTGGACTTTGGTGCATCCGATGCACCCCTACCGCAATGCTAGGTGTTGAATGTGCCAACGTAAACAGCAATCGCGACGGATCTACACGCTCCACAAGGCTAGCTGCGATTCGCTGGACGGTCTTCTTCATTTTGCGACGCGTCCCTCTTTTTCAAACGCTCCGCAACCACCGTCCGAAGCACTGTCGACGTCACCCGCTCCATGCCGGTAATCGTCAATGATCCGACCAATGTCTTCTTCAGGTCTTTGTCGTCCAACATGGGCTCACCACTCCCAATCTCTGAGCGGTCATGGTCATGTTGCAAGTACCAGCGACCGCTCCGATCTCCCGTATGCAACACCTTGCTTCTCAGGTCATAGGCACACTTGATCCGCGAGATCAAGTCTTCTCGGTCTTGTGCCACCAATCCCTGCACACCAGCTTCCCGCTCCTCGAAATAAGTATCGGGTACGTAGTCACTCACGAACAAAGCGACTCTACGCCTGATTTGATGGAGCCGTGCCTTCAGGTTCCGAGCCATTGCGTCACCCTTCGGACAGTGGTTGCTGACGCTCTCAAGTATTGATTTTAACGACGGGTCGTAAAGCTCGTCCTCCGAATACTCGCGGAGCGGCAATAATGCTTCGAGCGTCGAACAGAACATTGAAAACGATATATCGGGTCGCGTGTGGAAACTTTCAAGTGCAATTCGGTAGAACTCGGCAGCTCGCACGATGCAAGCGAAGCCATCGTCGGGGATCGATCTGTTCCGACACGCAACGTACTCTTCAACGATGCCCGCCGCCTCGGACAAGTTCAGCTTAGGGCCATTTGGTTTCCGCGGCTCAGAATTGAACGGCAGCCGATGCGGATCGTGGGTGGCTGACGGGTCGCATGCCATTGGCACGTGATGTATGCTACCACTCTGCATATGGCCCAGATTCTGGATCAACTTCCCGAAGAAAGCACCTAGCAGAGCACTTATCTCTTCTCCCAACCAGTAGTAGTTCTCAACTACGATCTTCTTCTTCGTTCTGGCCTCGCCGCGTATCGACAGAACGAACCTTGAGCCGCTTCCGATGGGATTCGGTCTGATCGTGAGATTGGGGAACGCCGGACTCATGTAAAACGCCTCGCCAGAACATTCGCCAACGAAACGTGCAGGCGACGCAAACAGAAAGCGAAATATCGACTCATCGGGTTTGAGAGTGTTGTCTGTCATTCCGTGTGCTACCTCACTTCGATGCTCTCCTGTCAGATGTTCATCCAGTTATCGCACGCCAGTTACGAAAGGTAAGAGCACGGAGTTCCATTCCTCTGGTGACACCGACTCCGGCTGCCTCCCACGGAACTTGCCTCCCGCAAGCTCTGCACTCCACGCATCTCGAACAGCACAGTGCTTGGCGATTTCGAGCAACGCTTGGTCTCGGCCCCGCAGCCCTTCGGCATCGAGATCGAACATGACGCCCACCGCTGCCCCTCGCACGTCTTTGATTGCCTCCGCAAGTTTTGCTGCCTGATGCTCCGTGACCGTATTACTACAGGCAGCGACAGCGTTGCGTACGCCGATTGCATTCAACGCCACCCTGTCATTTGGCCCCTCAACGAGTAGCAGCAGACCGAGTGCTTCAATCTGCTGCTGCACCGCGTCGTCCGATAGGTCGTGCTGACCGTAGAGTTCGAGTCCACGGTGAAAGCCTTTCACGAACTTGAACTTCGTCGGTTCGTTCTTGCTCTCACCAGACCGCTTCCACTTTGCGTGCTGCTCTTCGTAATTCAGGTTACGCCCGAACCACGTCAGAATATTGCCGTCCAGATCCGGCCAGCCGTAAACGAAGTGTCCTCGCAAAAGACTCCCCGCATCATTCGGCAGATACCCACACCGGGACTGCTGCATCACCTCCGGTGTCAGGTACGAACGCTCCCGCACGTACGCTGCTGCTTTGGAATTCATCGCGGCAACGTCTGTGACGAACTTCTCGTCGAGATCAGCCAAGGCACGGGCTCGCTCATTCTCGGAATCGACGAGTGGCACGTTGACGATTGGCTCAGTAGGGGAGTGCTCGTTCTGCTCTGCAGCTGCGGTCGCAACACTGCCCTCTGTCGGTCCGTCCTCTCCATGCACCAGTGCTTGCAGGTCTTGTGCCATCTCCCGGAACTCACCACCTACCAGCCTATCGCCCGGTGGACGCTCATCATGCTTCATCAGGTACATCAGCTTGAGCACGTTTCCACTCACGGTGCAGCCGTACTGAAAGCACCGAAACAGTGCTCCATCGGCGTTTGTCTTGATGGACAGTGCCCGATCACCGGTTGCCTCTGTCTTCCCGCAGTCGAACTCACAGGCCAGCCGCGTTTCGTTTCCACTGCAATGCAACTCAGGCAACTGCCGACCGTAGAACGCGGCGATGGCCGCTACAACGTCTCCCCGTGCAGCCAGTTCCCGCTGCAACGAATCGACATCGATGTATCCAGGCTTTCGCTCAGTCATGCAAGTCGAAGTGAATGCAACCAAAAGGCGAATACGGTACGCTTCTCGCCAACGTATGACAAGTAGGTCCGCACGTTGGCAACAGACAGACAGAGATCATCAGATTCTCACCGCACTGGACCGCATTGGCCCCATGCGATACGAGGACTTCCTTGTGATGGGGGAGCACTTTACGCCCCCGTTTACGAGTCTCGATCGCGTACGGAAAACGCTTATACGTCTCGCAGCCGCTCGCCAGGTGTGTTCGTGGCGGTACGCCACGACTGGCGAAAGCGGCGGAGCATCATCTTTGTACTATAAGCTGAGTTTGGATGGATACCGCACACTGCATCGCGATGACCGTGCTCAGCCACCGACGAAACGCTATCTCCATCAGATCAGCCCCGGCCGACATCGCCATCAACAGAAACTCACGCAGTACATCGTCAAGACGCACATCGCTGCTCGACGCTCTGGCCTACAGATCACCGACGTCTTTGCTGAGAACACGTACCGGATCGAGACGCCCTACGGCCACCTCTATCCGGATCGTTGCCACAGTCTCGTGATGCCGTCTGCATTCCAGGCTCCGCAACGCATCGAACTCGATAACAGCACCGAAACCATTTGGTCCACCAAGGAGCAAGACAGCATCGAGATGAAAATGCGGAAGTATCTGCACGATCTTGCTGCGTGCAACTACGCCTACCGCGTGCAATTCGTCGTCACCGGTGCCAAGCAACGACTGGCCAACATTCTCGCTGCAGCCAAGACACTCCAGCCACGCGTCACGTTTTGCCCATTCTACGTTGTGCATCTCGATGAGTATCTCGCTGCAGGTAGTCCCTTCCTTGATCCGATATTCGCATCGGCACGTGATGACCGCATTGCATTGCTCCGATCGAAGGCCGAACACTTCTCGCAACGCACCCGTCCTCTTTCTTCGCCAATCACTGTCTGCTAATCTACTCGGCCTGTTGGTAGTCCCGCTGCTCTGACGGTGCCGGGCGTTTGCCTCCCACTCCCGCTTTGCGGGACTGGTAGTCCACTGCCGAGCGAACTTCACGGACACTGCAGGGCATCTCCCGCTCGCGAATGCACACACGTTCAACAGCGGGTGTTTTGTGATATAGTTCCTCTCCTATGTTGATCGCGATCAGCGATACACCAACGAACGAACGCGGTCCCCGTCACACGAAACCGATTCTGGCAGCGATTCACAAAGCGATCACGCGACGCACACCGGTTTCCTTTCTCTTCGCACGCCACGCGGAGACGACTGCTCTCTACGTTCGGTTTCCTGAGCAGCTTCGCACGCTCATTACCGGACAGTTCCAAGCCAAGTATCCCGATTGTCAGGTTGAGCAACTCCCCGATAATACTCTCGCATCGCCCCAGGACTTTCAGTCCTGGACGCTGCAATTGCATCTGCGTCCGGATCTCTTTCCCACGGTCCGCTACCAGCAGTTTGAAGACAACTCAACGCAAGTGGAGTTAGATGATCCTGTCGGTGGCGTGCTGCAAACACTTACACCCGGCCCCACCTCAATTCGCTCGATGATCGAATTGACTGTGCGTCCTGCCGCACCGATGCGTCGCTTCTTCGCACGTCGAGCAGTGGAGAATCTCACCGCACGGCACGTACTGCGTACGCACCGCACGGTTGGACGTTTCTATGCCAGTGCGGTGACACATCCGCTGTGGCTCGTACGTTCTGCTGCTTGGACGCTGGGCTTTCTGTTTGCATGGCGTCGCATCGAACACATTCAGGATGACGAACTCACCAAGTCATCCTCCCGCGTGCATGACAACGAGAAAGAACTCCAGGCAGCATCGAACAAGCTGGGGCAGCATCTCTTCGAGACGACGCTCACCATTACTGTTCAGGCTCCACTCGGTGAAGCCGATGCGGCACGCCGGAAGCTGCAAGAAATCATTGCGGTGCTTGATAAGTTTACGGTACCACGCTTGGCAACGTTCCGTAGTTCATGCATACGCTCCCGGCCTGCACGCACCGCCCGCAGGCAGCGGGGGTTTCTGCTCAGTGACGAGGAGCTTGCCACATTGTGGCATCTTCCGACAAAGGGTGTTCGCGATGCGAACCGGCAGACTTCGGTGTGGCGTCGGCTGGAGCCGCCGACGGAGTTACCTCTCAAGGAAAGGGACCGTGGAGCCTGCGAACTCGGCCGCGTGTGTTTCCAGGACCGCCGAGAAGCCTTTGGGATTCGCCCAGAAGACCGCCTACGGCACGCGTTCATCGTCGGCAAGACCGGGAACGGCAAGAGCACCGTGCTCTTGAACGCGATTCATTCGGACATGAATGAAGGCAACGGCGTTGCTGTCATTGATCCGCACGGGGACCTCGCGGATAGTGTCCTGGCCGCAGTGCCGAGCCATCGCACCAACGACGTCATCGTGATCGATCCGAGTGACACGGACTTTCCCGTGAGTATCAACCCTCTCGACGTCGAGAGGGGACTCGCCCACATCGCCTGCGATGGCATGGTGAGTACGTTCGACAAAGTATTCGGGACCGGGACGCACACGCCGCAGCTGCACGACATTCTGTGGAACACGGTGCTGGCGTTGATGCTGGCAGGGGACTGCACGCTACTCGATATTCTCCGCATGTTCGCCGATGACGATAGCTACCGAGGCGACGTGCTCAGCCGCGTCGATGATCCGGTTGTGCTGCATTGGTGGGAGAGCGAGTTTCCACTGCTCAAAGCCCGGCAGGGGACTCGGGATGGCGATCCCTTTGCGTCGCTCAAGAACAAACTCCGACAGCTGCTCACCACGCCCGTGATTCGACACATGGTCTGCCAGCCAGAGAGCCGCATCGATTTCCGCGAGGCGATGGACTTGGGCAAGATCATCATCGTGAATCTGTCCAAGGGGAAACTCGGGGAACGCACATCGTCGTTTCTCGGATCGCTGATCGTCAGCAAACTACAACTCGACGCGATGAGTCGAGCAGACATCGCCGAAGAGAACCGCCGCCCCTTCTATCTCTACGTCGATGAGTTTCACAACTTCGCAACGTCGAGCTTCGCATCTATTCTGAGCGAAGCCAGAAAGTTCAAGCTGGGACTCTGCATGGCAACGCAGTACCTCGATCAGATCGATGATCGAGAGACGCTACATGCTGTATTCGGGAATGTGGGAAGCATGCTCGTGTTTGCCGTTGGTCCCAACGACGCCGAGGTCCTCGCGGAACAGTTGAGCGGCGACGTCACGGCCGCAGACTTGATTGCACTCCCCAAGTATCACGCATATGTGCGTCTGATGATTGACGGTGTGTCCCGGCCTGCGTTCTCCATGCAGACCATCGAGCCAGAGAACCCCGAAGACCCGAAGAGGGGAGTGGTGGTGCGGGAGCAGTCCAGGCGTCGGTATGCACAGCCCATTGAGACGGTACAGCAGCACGTCTCAGCTGCTCTGGCAACTGCATAGGCCGTCCGCACGTCTAACAGCCTGTTGAACAATGCGACTTGACTGGGGTGTTATTCTATCGTCGTGGTTTGCGAAGTTCAGGGATGATTCATGAGGAGATACTTCAGATTATGAGCATGGGACGCCGGAAAGATGAGCGGCAGGATGAATTCTGGATTGCGACCGGGTCGCTGCCGGAGACGCCGCGGCACGTGTTCTATGAGAAGTTGAAATCGCATCGCACTCCACTTGTGCGAGAGCACCTCTCCGAATAAGTTGTCTTCTAGATGGACGGGGGCCATGAATCAGCTCGAACGGATCGCAGCATCTCTTTTTGGGCCGTGGTGTGCAGGCGATGAACTGGAATGACGTTCTCACGATTGCGTCGCTTGTTGTTGCGATTCTGTCGCTGATGTTCGCCATCACCGTTCATCGAACCCAGCAGCGACAGCGAAGCACCGCCGAGTTGCGTGAATTGATTCGGGACTGCCAAGGGGCCGCAGTGGACGCTCGCGCGTTCTGTCGGAGGCTTCTTGGAGAACCAATTTACTCAGTCGCTGCGGACAATTTGAGGAACCGGGCCGCAAACCTGGGTGTCTATCTTGGACGGGTTGCAGATCCAGAGAAGCTCCCCCCAAAGTCTATCAGAGAAGTCGAGGCTCGTGCGTACCTCGATGAATGGCGGAAATCCGCAGTGGAGCTATCCAGGAATGCAATTGACCTCCAGATCAATCTCCACGGCTTTCAAGAACACCCGCTCTACAACAGTTTCACAAGTACGGCCGAATTAACAAAGTACTTGGCGCTCGACATCGACGCCTTCGAGCGTGGAGACACACAGCTGGAACAAGTATGCGGTCGTGCAAATGACCTAGAGGAGGTTTCGTCGGAATTCATTGCGATGGCAATGCCAACGTTGGCCGAGCTTCAGTAGCCTTTGGAGCCGTGCGACGTGTAGTACGAGCATACGTACGTGCGAACAGTTTGCGGTATGCACTTCATCGTGCAAACGGTGGACGCGAAGCTGACACGGTGGTAGAGTGCGAGCCCTTCCTCCCTTCCAATGCGGTCCATCAATCAAAGTCATCTCTTTCGGCAGCACAAGGGTAAGTGGGTTGCCCTGAAAGCTGACCGACGGACTGTTGTGGCAGCAGGTCGAAGCGTCAAATCAGTACAGAAGGCAGCAGAAGACAAAGGTGTTCGCAAACCTGTCATTACTCGCGTGCCCAAAGCCTTCAGGAATTTCGTCGGCTGCTTCATGCGATAATGAAGTTTCCCTACGTGAACCTGGGGAATTACTTCATGCCGATTATCCCGGTCACTCTGAGCAACGGCGATAGCTCCATTGTGACAGAGGCTCTCGTGGATTCCGGGGCTGCTCGGTGCATCTTTGATGCACAGTTTGCCAATGCGATCGGGATCGCAGACTTGGAGACAGGCAGGCGAATGGAGTTTGAAGGACTTTCCGGCGACACGGTGCTTGGCTACTGTCACGATGTGACCTTGGAAGTGGGTGGGAATCGCTTTCACGAAGTGAGCATCGCATTCTCTCGCGATATGCCGGACAACGCCGTGAACATCCTTGGGCAGCAAGGATTCTTCGATCTGTTTCCGATCAAGTTCACCCTCAGCAAACGAGAGATCAAGCTGCTGACCCGAGGTGTTTGACTGCGGCAGTAGTCGTGGTGCTCTACCGACGAGTCCGTGATGTCATCATGGTCACGTGCCTCGCTCCGTTCGAGCGGTTTTTTTGCCTAGGCTTGAACGACAGAAGCGTTTGCGTCTTGCATTATTCCGTTGATTCTTCGTTTGAATGGTGGCCATTTTGCAGAGAAGGCAGTGCGCAGAAGGTCTTCGTTGTGAGCTGCGTGTGCAAGCAAACGGTTGATCTCCTGCACCATCCGCCAAGTGTCTTCCTTCGTAGCTGCTGCCCACTGAAACTGGCCTAGCGGACTGGGAAGAATGTGCTTTGTGTCAACGCTCGCAAGATAGGAGCAAATCAGCGGCTTGTCGTCGATAACTCTCTGCCCATTCGCGGCGATCGCGCCAGCTTCATAATAGATCCACGGCGAACTCACATTGTCGTCTGTCACGCAAATGATGCAAACTTGCGCTCGTTCCAGGACGTCCATTAGTTGAGAAAACCAAGCCTTTCCCACCGCGATGTCGTCCGCTGAAATCCACACTTCGACACCTGGTACGACACATTCAATCCATTCAGTCAGTGTCAGTGCAATTGCCTTACTCTTCGCTCCCGACCAACTTATCATCACGTGAAGCGGTTCTACCTTTGTAGTCATGTCAGTCTCCGTCGTGATCGTCAGAGAACGAACACGTTGTGAGGACTTCGATCGCAAGCGGCCGTAATATTTTGCTTTCCATTAGCAGGCGTCCGACGGAGACGTCCTCTTCAAGGAAAAGTCGCGGTTCCAAACCTGTCGGGTCGATTCCACAGGAGTGAACTCGAAAACTGCGTGACAGTGAACCGCAAGGCGGCCAAAAATGGAACGAACCCCGGCTGGATGTGGATCTCTGTCGTAGCAGCATGCTTGAACTCCTCTATGCGATAAACGTGTAGAAGTAGAGCGTCCGCCTTTGCCCGCAATTATTGAGGATGTCCGGTGCGAAATGTCAGCTAGCACCTCCGTCACTTCCCCGTCTGTTACCGAACACACGTGCCTCTGATTCTGAGCCGGACTCGTTGGGCCAAAAGACTTCGTCGATTCCCGGAGGCAACTGCTTGAAGCACGGTTTCTCGTCAGTGACCACATAAACGGTGCGGTCTCTTTTCTCGAATCGAATGGGGATGCCACCGGGCTGCCGGCCCAGCTTGTCGCGAGTTGCGACGATAATAATCTGGTCAGTGGGCTCTTGGAGATACCGCTCAATACTCGATCCGTGGGTTTGCGACTTCGAGTACAACCTGCCTTCCTTGTCAATGTCGCTCACGCCGACGATCAGTGTGTGGATCGCCCCAGTCGGCCGTTCGCTTGCTTTGAACGGTTCATCTTCGACGATCGGTTCAAGTCGCGAAACAAGACTCCCGACGAAGTAAACGTGCGGTGAGAACGCTCGGACACACAAGGGCGCCAACAGGCGCGCGACGTCGAACATATCGGTATGGATCTGGCCGACAAACGGTTCCCCGCCAAAAGCTTCGCTGTTGTCCTCCTCGATCGATTGCCGCAGCTTTCTTGCTAACGCCAGCGCCACATGGAAAACGGAGCTTCCCGGCCCATACAGAGAATTCGCGCCCCGGAGGAGAAGAAACGGGCCGTTGTTCGGATGCCTCAAGTTGACCAACAGGTTGCCGATTCTGCGCTTCCGCTCGAACTGTTCAACAGCCGAAGCGCTCGCCTGTGTTGTGACGCCTTGGCCATATGCGATGGGGAAGTGCCGCCAACTCTGGTGAACACCGCCTGCCACGCGAGTTGGCCCCACTACCAATGGTCCCAGAAGCTCGTCATAGAAATCGCGCTCCGGCGATGTGAATCGCTTTCGAATGCGGTCGACGTCATTGTTGAAATCCCGATCCCCAGCTCGCTCGAGCGCACCTGTTGCCACAAGCTGCTTGAACCGCTCAATCTGTCGCTTCTTCGACTCCGAAGAACCTTTTTGCATTTTTCATTTTCCCATGCCTGCTACCCGCCCATTTCCACGGTCGCCTTCGTGAAAGGTGAAACTCGGCAGCTCGCCCCGCCAATTCAAAGAGCCGGATGCATCTGGCGACTCCGCGCTGCTCGTCGGGCGACATGTCGGACGTTCTCTGCGCGACAAAAAGCACGATTGAAGTGACTGCGCGCTCTTCATCGTCCATTTCCATCCATTCACTGCCCAACTGAGACACTGCTGCAAATATTCTGCCGTGCATTGGAATCCACATTTGGTTCACTGTATTAATATACCACAACACATTTTTATTATATCGATGTATATTATCGTTGCAATACAAATCGGAATATCTTCAGACATTTAGGGAATTCCAGGATTGAGCGTTGTTTGATACGCATGCCCGGCGTTTTCGCCACCGGGAGAAGCCGGAAAATCAATCGCAGCAGGACGTCAGAATTCAGAGGTCAGAATTCGAAATGTCTCCCCGGTCGCCTTTTATCAAGCAGGTTACGTCCATTTCGTCGGGACGTGGACCCTGTGCACGACCGGCTTTCCAGGGTTGAGATGTTCTTGGGACGTGCTGGGCGGACCATCGCCGGTATGCTCCTGCGGCAGATTCGGCAATCCTCGTCGCCCCGAGTTTTCTTGCCTCAAGCATCAATCCGAGGCATCCTTTCCCGCTATGTCTGAGCGGCAACTCGGGCTCCCATTCGGTGAGCACTCATCGGCCCCCGATACCGTACCCGGCAACGGAGCAGCTGCGGCCTCGCTCCCAATCGAGGAGATCGCGGCAACGCTTCGGCCCCAGGTCCTCGCTCAGCTTGAGCAGGCGCCCGAGCCCGTGGGCATCCACGAGTTGCGTCGTGCTCTTGGCCATCCTGCACTCGACACGGAGCCCGATCCGCAGAGCAATCCCGTCAATCGCATTCTGAAAGAGATGCGAGACGCCGGCGAGGTTGTCTGCACGAATCCTGAGTGGGGAGAACCACGGTTTTCACTCCCTGCGGTAGCCGCGTCAGAGTATGTAACGGATACCAATGACGAGGCACCACCCTTTATTCGCCCCGATCGGCAAGAAGCATTTCCGGGATTACTTTCGCATGCCTGGCCCAAGGCCCACGAGGATCGCGACACACTTATTGTCGATCGCATCGGTGAGCACACGACCGGGGGACCGCACCGCTTCACCATCATTCGCGGCGATACGGTTGAAGCGTACTTCCGCAGGGACAAGCGAGAGGCAGGTACGGTTGTCGGTATCTCGCATGCAAACCATCAGGTCCGCGTCTGCTTTCGAGAGGGGACTCAAGGCCAGTGGTTTCATGCCGGTGCTATCTATCCAGCCGTCGAGCCAGAGGCCGACGGCCCTACCGTGCCCCTATCCAATGTCACTGCTGCTGCAGAGGACACGCCTCAAGAGAAGGGAGCGACTGCGGCCGACGCCGTACCCACATCGACCGAACCCTACACCCTCGACGCGTACCGTAGCTTCGAGAAGCGACTCCTTGCTGGTGAGATCACGGCAGTGGAGCTCCGGGCGGGATTTGCCCAATTGGTCGAGACACGCGAGGCCTTTGTCACCGAACTCGTCGCATCACGCAATCAGAAGGACCTACAGATTCTCGCACGGTACTTCGGTTGCGTGGATGTCCGGAGAAACTCGAAGCCGCAGAATGCAGCCTATGTGCATCGAGGCATGCTGCAGCAATTCACATTGCAGCAATCGGTCACGTACCAACCAATGAAGGAGAGCTTCGCCGAGGCGGTTGCGAGGATTGTTGCTGCCATCACTGACCAAAACATCGCAGCGTACGCCGAGGCTGTAGACGCAGAAGATACTCGGGAGCAGAAAGCGAAGGGAAATCCGGAGACGCTGGACGAGTTCTACTACTTCGTGCGGTGCAATGGTGCGGATGCACTGTCGCACGAGCAGCTCGTGACGTTCGATCGGCTCCGTGCAGAGCAGACACGCAAGCAGCGAGCAGACCGAAAGCCGAAGACAGTAGAACAGTTCGCCGGCGACGTCGAAGGTCTGCACATCACGATTATCGAGGGCTTCCATACGCGTGACAAAGTACCGCTGTGGATATGCCAACTGAGCGAACGTGTGGATCGTACGACCTTCAATGACCTGAAGATCAAAGCAAGACAACTCGGCGGGAATTGGTCGAGCTTCAATAGGGACGAGGCCGGCTTCCAGTTTCGCAATCCCGACTCGGCGACGAAATTCCAGGAGCTCCTGGAAGGGGACGTCGATCGCACCGATGAGCTTGCGGCTCGCAAGACTCGCAAGATGGACCGGGCCAGCGATCACTTGCGACAACTCGCAGACTCGCTGGAACAGACTGCCAACGAGATGCTCCACGCCGATCGGCAGACCAACACGGTGCGACGTGCAGAGATGGCAGCTGGTGCCCGTGGTCGAGCTTATAGTGACCTCGCATTCGCCGGAACTATGCGGAGTTTGTCGACGGCTCTGGATTCGGGAGAGGCGGTCTACCTCGATGGTGTCCGGAGCAAGACGCATCTTGAAACGCTGATGTATATTCTGCGTCGCGGCAAGACGTCGCGGAATGCAGCACTCCTCAAGGAGAGGGGAGAGCTTGGCATGTGGGATCGGCATCGAGCCGTTGAAGACCTCGACAACCGACCGCTGGACATTGAGGATGCGGACTATGCCAAGTACCCGTATCCCTCCGTCTATCGCCGGCATTTGGAGCAGGCAATTGCCGTTGGGGTAAACACGAAGGGCGTGAAGCAACGCTCACAACAGATGCGGAAGCGACTGAAAGGAGAAGGGGAGTTCATCGCGTTCAAACGGGAATCCGACGTCGAGGCCCTTGCGGACTTTTGTTCTCGCTGTCGGGGAGCCGGCATCGATGATGAATGGATGCAGCGAGCATTGGAAGACTATAGCCGGATGCGGCGAGTCAATATCCACATCTCGCCAGAGCTTCGCATGGCTCTGCGGGAACTCGTGCCGCATCTCCAGAAGAAACGCGAGGACGATCCCGTTCTGAAGGCCGAGCAGAATCTCATCGGCATGGACTTGTCAGGATTCTTCCCAACACCGAAAGCCGTCATCTCTCGCATGCTCGAACTCGCGGAGATCGAGCGGGGACATCGCGTGCTTGAACCGTCAGCCGGGAAAGGGGACATCCTCGATATGCTCCGTGAGCATCATCCCGATAACAGTGTGACAGCTGTTGAGCTCAATGGAACACTGCTCGATGTGTTGGAAGCCAAAGGGCACCAGGTCGAACGTAGTGACTTCCTAGAACACAGCGGGCAGTACGATCGCATTGTGATGAACCCACCCTTCGAGCTCGGCCGAGACATCGAGCACGTGTCTCATGCTCATAGCATGCTCGCTGATGGTGGCAGACTCGTGGCCATCATGAGCGAAGGTCCGTTCTTTCGCGGTGACAAACAGGCAACGGCATTTCGTGAGTGGTTCGACGAGGCAGCAGGGGAGTCGGAACAGCTGCCCGAGGATGCGTTTGCTGGCAGCGAAGCGTTTCGAAAGACGGGAGTGCGGACGCGGATTGTGGTGGTGGGGAAATAGGGGAGTGCCGTCGGACGTTGATGATCTGTGGTGATACAATCTCTAGCTGCAATCCATCTGGGGTGGTGATGATGAAGGCCGGCGGTCGTTTACGATTTGCAGACGTTGACGGGGAGAGACGACTTCCAGAGAGGGGGCTGTCGGGGACATGTCCGACCTGCGGCGAAACTGTGATCTCGCGTTGCGGCACGCAGGTCGTGCACCACTGGTCGCACAAAGCGGGGGCGGATTGTGACACTTGGTCCGAACCCATTGGCGAGTGGCACCTGGGCTGGCAAGCACTTGTCGACCTGGAGTTCGTCGAAGTCGTGATTGGCGTTCATCGTGCCGACATCGTTGGCAACGGCAGTACCGTCGTTGAATTGCAGCACTCAAACATTCCAAGTGAAGAGATCGCAGAGCGAGAAGCGTTCTACCGGAACATGGTGTGGGTGTTCGACGCAACGGAACGATTTGAGGTAATCACAACGGGTCCTCGAGCGTTCTTTTCGCTCGGCCAGACGAAACACGTTGCAGCTTGCTCGAAACCGGTGTTCCTTGACTTGGGACCAATCATCGTACAAGTCGAGGCCTTCACAGAGGCGATGCCGAAGTTGTCTGGATTCGGTCGCCCGCAATCTCAGCAGTGGTTTGCTGACAAATTCTTATCGGACGTCCTCTCAACTGGAGTCAAACCGGCGGCACTGCAAGAGAACTTCATTCGATGGTCAAAACACGCTCGGTTCGACCGTACAAAGCATTCCACTCGATTGGTACACGGCTGGCAAACCACGAGTATACGAATGGGAGACGCTAATTTCGGATCATCCCGAAATCGCACATGGTTGGACCCATCAGGAATTCGAATTGATGTCGAAGTTCGTCAATGGTGAGCGGATGATTCTTGATGGAGTCCTTCGGGTAATGCCGTCGCGATTGGAGAACATCGCGGTGGACACAACTGTTTCGGCTGTCGAAAGTCAGTTACAACGAGCGGATGCACATATCCAGGCGGGCCGCATGCCAATTCTGAAAAAGAGCACGAAAGGGGAATTAGTCGAACGGGCTCAACGCTACGAGATCGAAAAGTACGGCAAGCCGCTTCGCACCGATACCTCGACAGACTCGCTCTTCTGATCGTAGGTGACGATCAATGCTGGCGTCTCGATTGTTGCATGTCCAATTTCAGTGTGGTAGCATTCGCCCCTTTTGTTTTCTCCCACCTTTCACCATGACCACTGCAACGATCGACGAAGCGGTTGCTGACATCGCTGCGGATGCCGCGAAGAACAAGCCAATTGCCAGCGAGTTCTATAACGGCGTTTCCCTTGGCGTGTTTGCCAACACAACTACGAAGGACGACGGTACGGAATTCACGCGATATGCTTCCAAGATCGACGTCCGCTACCAGAAGGAAGGCGAGTACGCATGACCACACTGGCCAGCGACCGCTCCGGTATGCCCGCAGTGATCCTCCTCAACAATCGCACACGCTTTTTCATCGACTCGGCATGGCCAACAAGGTGCTCGCGGTCAACGATGGGTGCGTTGCGAACGGGCTGGCCCAAGCAGAGTGGAATCTGGAATACGATCCCACGCCGAACGTGGCACTTGGGAAGTCGATGTCGGCTCGCTTCCGCATTTGCCATCAGTTCGTCCAAGGTGGGCAGAGACTCACATGCTGGCCCGATGCAACTTCTCTGTTGCAGATACCGTACAACGGAACATTCGCTCGGCTCGGTCTGTTCTGGGAGTTCGACAGAGCTAAGGAAAGCCACGCTCAACTGAACGGCACAAAGCCATCACATCCACCCAATGGAAAGTTGGATGGCTACGCGGCACTGCTGCACTCCCAGGAGTACCGAGCGTACTGGCCCGACGTGCAAAGCAGCCGCATTCTGTTCGTGGTGCCGTCTGAGCAACGCTATCGCAACATGGCACAGACGTTCCGTGATCACCCGGTGGCAAAAGTGGTGCGATTCGCTGTTGACTCCGAGGTGACGGCCGAGGACGTTCTCACCGCAAAGATCTGGCGAACGATCAGCGGAGAGAGACGTTCGATTTTGTAGATGACGCGACACCCATGAACACTGCCCCAGCTCAGCAAGCCTTGATGACGGTGAAACAAGCGGCAGCGATTCTGCTGTGCTCTGAGCAGAACGTCTACGCACTCATCAAACGTGGCGAGCTCCCGTACGTGCCAACGGGAACGTCCAAAGGGTATCGCATCGACCCCAGCGACCTCACGAATTTCATTCGTGGTCGCAAAGTGCAGCACGAGAGCAACGAGCCAAAGGCTCCCCGCCCTCGCTTGAAGCACATCAAGCTCTAGCCAACCGCTCGCTTCGCCTGATCGAGCATGTGCTCTGGATTGAGGGAAAGATGCTGATACACCTTGCTCAGAGTCGATGGGTCTTGGTGTCCCATGAGGATCGCAACCGTGAGGGCGTCGAGTCCCCTGGTCAGGGCATTCGTCGCCCAGCTATGGCGAAGAGCATAGAGGGAGTATCGCGGCACAAGTTTTGCCGCCTTGCGATACCTCAGCTTTCGCTTCGCTTCGCACCGCAGCTCTGCAGCGTTCTTCGCAACGGTTTCTCCCTTCACGCATCGTGTCGGTTCGAGTGCCGGGATGAGGGCTGCAATTTCTCTCTCCGACACTGTTTGCCCACAGCGTTGCATTTCGTCGTTGCCCATTCGCCGCTGAATGGCATCGAACGCACAATTGACGGCATCCGCCGTCCACGGCCTACTCTCGACGTTGCGAAACAACGGCGATCCGTCGCGGTGCTTCATTACGGCACGCTCTGTGATTGCCATCGCCTTCTCGGGCAGATACACGACACGGGAGACCTTCTTGCCCTTCGATCCGGACTTCGGAAATACCCACCGGTGATTGGCCAAGTCCACGTGCTTGCCCGTGACCTGCAGCAGTTCTTGCGGACGACAGCCGCAATCGTAGATCACTTCGAGCAAATCCATGAGGGGACGATTCCGCACATACGTCAGCACGACCGCAAACTCTTCTGGCGAGACGTAGATTTCCTTCGACTCGCCAGCAGGAACTTCCAGGTCAGCAATCGGATTGCTGTCCAGGTAGCCCTGTTTCTTGGCCCACTTCATGCACCGTTTGATGCTGCGAAGATAGTTCCGCCTGGACGTCACCGACAGCGAGTAACTGTCGGCCCACGTCTCGACGTGGTACGGACGCAGATTGCCGGCTCGCATATCGGGGTAGAGCTTGATGAACCTCTGGAGCCGGTAGCGATACCACTCGTAGGTATCAGCAGAGCGATGCTTCTGGCACCAGTCCAGAAACGCATCCACGATCGCTGCCAACGAATCGGAAGGAACTTCACGCTTCGCCGGTTGTGCGATCAGCTCACGATAGCGTTCGAGAGACTCTTCCCTCTCGCTGCCGAGCTTGATCTGTTGGCCGTCAAGAGTGACGAACCAGCCACGCGACTTACGATGCCACGGTTTCGGGAATTTCATTGCGAATCCTCCAGCTAGAGACCTGAAACGACAGGCGGGCTGGAAGGCTCGCTTTTGTGCCTCGTGGGCTGACTCCCCACGGGGCATATTTCATTCTACGCAGTACCCAGTTTTCTGTGCCACTTTTCTGTGCCACAGTCGATGGGGCTCACCGTAAGTCGAGTACACCCCTCAGGATTCGAACCTGAAACCTTCGGTTCCGTAGACCGATGCTCTATCCAATTGAGCTAGGGGTGCTGAAGTTGTAACGTGTTTTGTGCGAGTGGCTTACGAGGTGGCTGTCCCAGCCCTTGGCACTTTTCACGACCCGTAATCTAACATTTGACGCCGAGAATTACAGCCCAATGATGGCAGAGCTGTCTAAAACGCGGCGTTTGTCTGTCGGTCACCGAAATGCCCTATCCCTGTTGAATGGGTATCGCAACAACGACTGAGAGAGTTTCGACAAGGCTTTAAGGAAATTGTCGGGCGTCGCGGCCAGCACGAAAGAGGCGAGAACGCGACGGGTCATTCCTCGCCGACGCAAACGTCCGGCCAACTTTCAGGCCAGTACAGCTCGCTAACCGCCTTGCGACAATCTCGCGTTCACAGCCGATTGTCATCGTAGCTTAAACGAGGATCCCGTGCTTTCTGCGACAATGACCTTGCCGTTGCGGAAGCCGACGATGTCTGCCGCACCGTCGCCTGTCACGTCCGCTACCACGCGAGCATCTCGTTCCGTCCAGCCTGCATCTACCCCAAAGCCTTCAATCCACCACTCCACCGTGTTGGGGGGCGCGCCCCCCCCGCGGGGGCCCGCGGGGGGG
>Ga0315338_1002256_pt1 | contig 19795 bp, 17 predicted proteins | sample ASW8metaG_FD_204518 | JGI IMG/M metagenome (GOLD analysis project Ga0315338, IMG submission 204518) | Ammonia-oxidizing marine archaeal communities from Monterey Bay, California, United States - ASW #8 | ecosystem: Environmental > Aquatic > Marine > Coastal | place: USA: California | collected... | reverse complement strand
TTGTCTTTTTTCATTAAATATGTGAATCAATTTACACGTTATTATATAGTATCAAAGAAAAAAATAGGTAGGAAAAGAATTATCTAACAATTTTATTTTTTTCGATCCATGGCATCATTTTTCGAAGGCTATTACCGACTGCCTCAATTTTATGATTTTGTCCTAATTTTCTATATTTATTAAATTTTTTTCTTCCTTTTTTATTTTCTTTTATCCATTCTTTAGCAAACTTTCCACTTTGAATCTCTTTTAAAATTTTTTTCATTTCTTTTTGAACTTTTGAATCAATTATTCTAGGTCCTCTAGTAAAATCTCCATATTCAGCTGTATTAGATATAGAATATCTCATATTTGCTATTCCACCCTCATAAATTAAATCAACTATTAATTTAATTTCATGTAAACATTCAAAATATGCCATTTCAGGTTTGTAACCTGCTTTTACTAAAGTTTCAAAACCAGATTTAATTAACGATGTTAAACCACCACATAAAACAACTTGTTCACCAAAAAGATCTGTTTCACATTCTTCTCTAAAAGTTGTTTCAATAATACCAGTTCTTCCACCTCCAATTGCAGATGCGTACGATAAGCCAATATTTTTTGTATCATTATTAACAGACTTTTCAATTGCCAATAGGCATGGAACTCCTCTTTTGTTTTTATACTCTGACCTCACTAAATGACCAGGACCTTTGGGAGCAACCATAAATATATTTAAATCTTTTCTTGGTTTTATAAATTTGAAATGAATGCTGAATCCGTGTGCAAAGCCTAAATACGCATTTTTTTCTATTTTTTTTTTAATGATTTTTTTGTATAACTCTGGTTGTAACTCATCAGGAATTAATATCATTACAATTTCTCCATATTTAATTGCTTCTTCCGGTGAAAAAACTCTAAAACCTGCTTTTTTAGCTTTATTAATTGAAGAGGAATTCTTTTTTAAACCTATAATAACATTATTTAGACCTGAATCCTTTAAATTCATAGCATGTGCATGGCCTTGGCTACCAAAACCAATAATTGAAACTTTTTTATTTTTTATAAGATTTTTGTCACAATCTTTATCGTAATAAACTTTCATATTTTAATTTTTTAAAATTGCTATTAAACCTGTTCTAGAAACATCAATGGTTCCTATTTTATTAAGTTCAACAATAAAAGAATTAATCATATCGGGGGAATTTGTAATTTCAAATGCATATTTTTTTGAATGATTAAATATTAATCTAGCTTTATATTTTTTTATTATTTTTTTTAATAAATTAATTTTATTTTTTTTTGGAATAACTTTTATTAAAGCAAGTTCTCTTTCACTTGTTGAATCGCCAGAAGTTAAATCAATTACTTTCTTAACTTGAATTAATCTTTCAAGAGAATGAATAATTTGATTAATTATCATTTTGGTTCCTGATGTAACAATTATAATTCTTGAATATCTTTTTGTTAAATTGACAGGAGCAACTGTTAAACTATCAATATTATATCCTCTCCCCGAGAATAATCCTATCACTCTAGCTAATGCGCCTGGTTCGTCATTAACTAGTACCGAAATTGTATGTTTTTTTTTTTGATCTGCCAATTTTTCTTAAACTAAAACCATTCCCTCTTCGTCAACTGTCTCATCTGTTTTATCATCAGGGCCTAATAAAATCTCATTATGTGCTGCACCAGATGGTATCATTGGAAAACAGTTTTCATGCTGATCTACAACCATATCAAGTAAAACAGGTTTTTTAATTTTAATCATTTCTTTTATAGTCTTATCAACTTCAGAACTTTTTTCTGCTCTAAGACCAACAATACCAAAAGATTCAGCTAATTTTACAAAATCAGGTAAGGACTCTGTATAGCTTTCAGAATATCTTCCTCCATGAATTAATTCTTGCCATTGTCTTACCATTCCCATCCATTTATTATTAACAATAAAAATTTTTACTGGTAGTTTGTACTGACATATAGTTGATAATTCTTGCATCGTCATCAAAAATGAAGCTTCACCGTCAATATCAATAACTAATTTGCCAGGATTTGCAATTTGAGCCCCCATAGCAGCAGGAAGTCCATATCCCATAGTCCCTAAGCCTCCAGATGTCATCCATCTATTTGGTTTATTAAATTTATAATATTGAGCCGCCCACATTTGATGTTGCCCAACACCAGTAGTAATGAAACAATCTTTATTTTTTGTAAGCTCATAAAGTCTATCGACAGCAAATTGTGGTTTTATTGGATAATTAATTTTTTTATATCCAAGACAATTTTTTTTTTTCCAAATATTTATTTGAGACCACCATCTTTTTATATTTTCAAATTTTAAGAAAGATATATTTTTTTCTAATTCTTTATAAATAGAATTTATTATTGTTTTAACATCGCCAATTAAAGCAACATCTACTTTTACATTCTTGTTTATTGACGAAGGATCTATATCAATATGAATCTTTTTTGCAAAAGGTGAAAATTTTGATAAATTTCCAGTTACTCTATCATCAAATCTTGATCCTACTGCTATTATTAAGTCACTATCATGCATTGCAAGATTGGCTTCATATGTTCCATGCATCCCCAACATACCTATAAACTGTTTATCAACTGCTGGATAACAACCTAAACCCATTAATGTGTTTGTGCATGGAAACTTGGTTTTCCTTATTAATTTAGTTAAAACTTTCGAAGCTTCTATGCCGCTGTTAATTACGCCTCCTCCACAATAAAAAATTGGTTTTTTTGATTTTAAAATAAGAGATGTTGCGTTTTTAATTGAATTTAAATTTATATTTTCTTTTAGCTGAAAATTTATTTTGTTACTTCTTTTTTTTCCTCTATATATATACTTTTCATTTTGAATATCTTTTGGCAAATCTACCAATACAGGGCCCGGCCTTCCTGACTTAGCTACAAAAAAAGCCTCTTGGATTATTTTTTCCAAATCTTTTATATTTTTTACCAAATAATTGTGTTTTGTAACTGGACGTGTAATCCCAGTAGTATCAGCTTCTTGAAAAGCGTCATTACCTATTAATTTTGTAGGTACTTGGCCAGTTAAACAAACTAAAGGTATGCTATCCATATATGCATCGGCAAGTCCAGTAACGCAATTAGTTGCTCCAGGACCCGAAGTAACACAAACGACTCCAACTTTATTACTTGATCTTGCGTAACCTTCAGCAGCATGGACCGCTCCTTGTTCGTGTCTAACTAGTATATGTCTTAACTTTTTTTGCTTAAAAAGTTCGTCATATATTGGCAGAGTTGCGCCCCCTGGATAACCAAAGATTGTATCTACCCCTTGATCGACTAAAGACTTTAAAATTATTTTAGCTCCATTCATATAATTAAACTTAATTATGATTTATTAATTGGTCAACAACTTGTCTTGAATTTCTTTTAAAAAATATTTTTTTGTTTTTTTCTCATATTTTTTTTTAAATATTAAATTAGCTGTAAATTGGTGCCTAAACCAAGTATACTGTCTTTTTGCATAGTTCCTTGTTGCTTGTAATGCTGATTCAGAAGCTTCGTAAATACTATTTTTCTTTAATAAAAAATTTTTTAACTCTTTAAAACCTATAGTTTTAATTAAATTTTTTTTTTTCAATTTTTTTTCTTTTTTAACTAACATCTTAACTTCTTTAACAGCTCCTAATTTAATCATGTTTTTCCATCTTTTTGTACAGTTTAAATAGACTTGTTTTCTCGGAGGAAAAATTAAAATCTTAAATAAATCATAGGAATCTAATTTTTTTAGTCTATTTCTTTTATTTATTTCGTAAATAGATTTTTTTGAAATTTCATATATTTCCCATGACCTTAAAAGTCTAATTTTATCATTTGGATTAATTTTATAAACACATGTTTTATTTTTTTCTTTTAATTTTTGATAAAATTTTTTTGATCCAATTCTTTCCATTATCTTCTTTCCTTTTTTTTTTAAACTTTCTGGTACTCTTGGATACACTCTTAAACCATTCAAAAGTGTGTTTAGATACATGCCTGTGCCACCTACAATAATTGGTAATAAATTTTTTTTTTCTGCTTTTATGATTTCTTTTTTTACCAATTTAAACCAATGATCAACAGAAAAATTTTTATAAAAATCTAAAAAATTAAATAATTTATGAGATACCTTAATATAATTTTTTTTATTTGGTTGAGATGATAGAATTGGTAATTCCTTATATATTTGTTGACTGTCAGCATTTATAATAATTCCATTATATTTTTTTGCCAAATCCATTGCTAAAGATGATTTTCCAGAAGCAGTTGGTCCTGCAATAATTAATATTTTAAATTTATTTTCTTTATTTATTTTTAATAACACAGACTGAAGATTATCTTAATTTAATTGCCTATTTTTAATGGCACATATCCTGGAGAAGTGTTTAAACCTTTTACATATAAAAGAAGAATGTTCTTTTTTTCTTTCTTTAACTTATTGATTCTATTAATAATTTCTTCAGGTCTTGAAACTTTTTTATGCGTCTGTGCAGCATAATTATCAACAACAGCCAAAATAACATCTCCAGATTTTAAACCTCTTTCAGCAGCTAAACTATCACTCTCAACATTTAAAATTAAAACTCCTTTAGTTTTTTCTGAAATATTGTATCTAGCTCTAAGACTTGGTGTAATTTGGACTAACTGCATTCCAAGTTTTTCAATTTTTTTACTTGGTACATCTTTATTTTGAAGCTTAGCTTGACCTTTTTCTTCATATGACTCTAGTTCGCCTAATTTAACTCTCAATTTTTTTATTTTGTTAGACCTCCAAATTTCTAATTCGACAGCTTTTCCTGCATTTGTTGCAGCAACTATTCTTGGAAGATCGCGATCCTTTTTTATATCTTTTCCATCAAATTTCAAAATAATATCTCCTGGTTTGACTCCTGCTTTATAACTTGGACTATTCTCTTCAACACTTGAAACTAACGCTCCTCTTGGTTTATCTAATCCATATGCTTCTGCAATTTCTTCAGTAACAAATTGGATTCTTACTCCAAGCCATCCTCTACTAGTTTTTCCAAACTTTTTAAGTTGTTCAATAACATCTATAGCCATTGTCGAAGGTATAGCAAAACCAATACCTACGCTTCCACCTGAAGGTGAAAAAATAGCACTATTTATACCAATTACTTCTCCATTCATATTAAACATTGGTCCTCCGGAATTACCTTTATTAATAGAAGCGTCAGTTTGAATAAAACTATCATATTGCCCCATTCTTATATCTCTTGATTTAGCTGAAATAATACCTGCAGTGACTGTACCTCCTAATCCAAAGGGATTTCCAATAGCTAAAACCCAATCTCCAACTTTAGATTCGGAAGAATCTCCCCATTTAAGAGCCTTTAATTTTTTTTTTGATTTAACTTTCAATACAGCAATGTCTACTTTTGGATCTCTACCAACTAATTCGGCTTTCAGTTTTGTTTCATCTTGAAATACAACTTCAATTTGGTCAGCCTCTCCTATTACATGGTTGTTAGTAACTATATATCCGGATTCATCTATTACAAAACCTGAGCCAAGAGATGTAGCCTTTCTTGTTTTAGGTCTACTATTTCTATCCCTATCAAAAAAATCTTTAAACATATCTTCAAAAGGTGAGCCTGGGGGGAATTGAAATTCAGGGCGATTATTATATCTATCTTTAATTAATTGAGTCGTAGATATATTAACTACTCCAGGCAATAATTCGTCTGCTAAATCTCTAAATGTTTCAGGAACTCCTTGAGAATTAATTGTTGGAGTAGATGAAAAAATTAATAAAAAAATACTAAAACTAAAAAAAAATTTTTTAAAAAACATATTCATTTTTTTTTTTAATTACTTTCCGCTTTCTTTATTAAAATATTTAAAAAAATCACTATCCGGCGATAAAATTAATGTTGGATCATCTTCACCTTCTTTAAAAGCTTTTTTATAGGCTTCCATTGATCTATAAAATGAAAAAAATTCTTTATCTTTATTAAATGCTTCAGCATAAATTTTAACAGACTCTCCATCACCTTCTCCTCTAATTGTTTGTGATTTTTTGTTTGCCTCAGCAATAATTACAGTTCTTTCTTTTTCTGCTTTTGATTTAATTATTTGACTTTCTTCGGATCCCTCTGCTCTGAATTGTCTAGCTTCTTTTTCTCTTTCAGCTCTCATTCTTGCAAAAATTGCTTCGCTATTAGCTTTAGGTAAATCTGCTCTTTTTATTCTAACATCAATCATTTTTACTCCAAAATTAATAGATTCTTTATCTAACTCTCCTTGAATTTTTTCCATTAATTCTGATCTTTTCGCGGATAATACAACTTCCAAAGGATCACTACCTAATACTCTTCTTAAACTACCTGATAAAATACCCCCGACTCTTGCTTTAAAACCATTTTCATTGCTTACTGATTGGTAAAACTTTAAAGGATCAACGATCTGATATCTTATAAAAGCATCCATAAGAAGTCTTTTTTGATCTGATAAAATTACTTCTTCCACTTCAGCATCAAAATCCAAAACTCTTGTATCATAAAATATAGCATTTTGAATTAATGGAATTTTAATTTTTAAACCTGGTTCTTTTATAACTCTAATTGGATCACCAAATTGTAAAACTAACGCTTGTTCTGTTTGTTTAACAATAAATAAAGCGCTGAATATTGTAAATAACAAAACTAAAATAATAGGTACAAATATTTTTTTACTGAACATTTTTAACATCCTCCTCACTTGTAACGTTAGTTTCTTTATTCTCTTCCTTTTCTTGGTTTCTTGTTCTCTTTTTAATCTCTGGTAAAGGTAAATAAGGAAGAACACCTGATCCTTGCTTTGTATCTATTATTACTTTACTAGCGTTTTGCAATACTTCTTCTAAAGTTTCTAAATAAATTCTGTTTTTTGTTACATCTTCATTATTTTTATAAGATTTTAAAATTGAGTTAAATCTATTTGCATCACCCTCTGATCTTGCAACAACTTCTTTTTTATAAGCTTCTGCTTCCTGAACAATTTTAGCAGCTTGACCTCTAGCTTTAGGTATAATATCATTTCTATATGCTATTGCTTCGTTAATAGCTTTTTCTTTATCAGCACGGGCTCTTTGAACATCTCTAAATGAGTCGATCACTTGATCTGGTGGATCAACTTTCTGAAGTTGAAGTTGAGTGATTTGAACGCCAGAACCATAATTATCTAAAACAATTTGTATCGCTCCAATAGATTTCATTTCTATATCTCTCCTGCCTTCTGCTAAAACAGATGATATTCTACTGTTTGCTATAACTTCTCTCATAACACTTTCTGAAACAGCTTTTATTGATCTTTCTGGGCTTCTTAAATTAAATAAATATTTTCCAGCATCTTTAATAACCCAAAAAACTGAAAAATTAATATCAACAATATTCTCATCTCCAGTTAACATTAAACTTTCTTCTGGTAACAATCTTTTAGATTCTTTAAATGTTCTAAAACCTATTTCAGTTTTATTAACTTTTGTAACTTTTGGTGTTTTTGCAATTTCTATTGGATAAGGTAAATGATAATGAAGCCCAGGTTCGGTTGTTCTAACCCACTTACCAAATCTTAAAATGACACCCTGTTCATTTGCATTAACTTTATAAAAACCTGAAATGAGCCAAATAATTAAAAGTATAAGGAATGCTGTAATAAAGTTTTTTTTATTATTAGGATCAGAAAAAAAAATTTTTTTTATTTTTGAAAATAATCCTATGAAAGCACTATCAATATCAAATCCTAAGCCTTTCTTTTTTTCCTTATTAGATTGTTTATCCTCTGGGTTTCCCCATGGTTTATCATTATTATTATTATTTTCTTTCCAAGGCATAATTTTTTACACTAATCTAGTGTTTTATATATATTATAGATGAAACAAAAGTCTATATTTAAAACTATATTTTTTAAAAAAAAAAATGGACGGGATTTATCATTTAGATGGTATTAAAAACATAATTCTTGTAGCTTCAGCTAAAGGTGGGGTCGGAAAATCAACTACAGCTATAAATATAGCAACTGCTCTTAATCAATTAAATCATAATATTGGCATTCTGGATGCAGATATTTATGGCCCTTCAATACCAAAAATGCTAGGAATTAAAGAAAAACCTAAGATATCGGAAGATAAAAGATTTATTCCTATTGAAAAATTTAATATGAAATGTATGTCCATCGGCTTTCTCGTAGACCAAAACACACCTGTAATTTGGAGAGGGCCAATGATAATTAAGGCCTTAAAACAAATGTTAAACGGTGTTGTCTGGAATAATGTAGATACTCTTGTAGTTGATTTGCCGCCAGGTACAGGAGATGTTCAATTGACATTATGTCAAAAATTAAAAATATCTGGAGTAATTGTTGTTTCTACCCCTCAAGAATTAGCTTTGATTGATGCGATTAAAGGAATAAATATGTTTAAAAAATTAAATGTTCCTATTTTAGGAATAGTTGAGAATATGAGTTATCTAAAAACAAAATCAGGAGAAATAATTGATGTTTTTGGTAAAGGAGCAGTGGAAAATTCAGCAAAAAAAAACTCTATAAATTTTTTAGGAAAAATACCCATTGATGATTTAATTAGTAAAAATGGAGATAAAGGCATTCCATTTTTAATAGAAAATAATGAAACTGATGCTGGAAAAAAGATAATGGAAATTGCTAGTTATATAGATAAGAAGATTAAATAAATTATTTTTTAAACCCAAACTTATTAGTTAATTCTGCCCATTCTCTTTTACTAAGACCACTTTTTTCATAACTAATTTTTTTACCTTGTAGTTTCTTTTTTATAACTTCTATAGCAGTTTTTGATAAATTATAACTTTCTAATTGGAATTCTTTAAAAGCGCTATAAGTATGTGGGACCCATCTTTTAACTATTTTATTTAAAATAATTTCAGCATAAGCTTGAATTTCGTATTGCGCATGGGCGTCTTCTCTCAAATACAAAAAATGTAAAAGATTATGTAAATCAATTTTCCAATACCACTGGGTATATGTATTAAGTGTTAAATTAATTCTTGCTAATTCTCTACTTAAACCTTCTTTATCATCGTTTATAATTTCACCACTTTGATTTTCATTTAACATATTTTCATAATGTTTATAATTTCTATCAGCATCATCTTTTAAAATTTTTATAAATTTTTCTGTATCTTTCTTAGATAAATTAGTACCTCTTCCTTGTTTATTAGTTGAAGATTGACTAGACATGTGTTCAGGCCTTGGTATATAAAACTCTTTATCTAAAATGGAATATCTAGCTGAATATTCATTAACATTTGCAGTTCTATGCCTTATCCACTGTCTTGCAATAAAGATGGGAAGCTTAATATGAAATTTAATTTCACACATTTCGAAAGGCGTTGTATGCCAATTTTTCATTAAATATCTTATTAGGCCTTTATCATTAGATACTTTTTTTGTACCTTCCCCATAAGAAACTCTTGCAGATTGTACTATTGCTGAATCATCGCCCATATAATCAATTACTCTTATAAAGCCTGAATCTAAAACTTTAAAAGGTTTATAAAGAATACTTTCTAAAGAAGGCGAGGTAACTCTTAGTGTTTTTTTTACTTTAGATCTAAGATTTCTTATTTCATTTGATTCTTTGTTTTTCATAGATTTGACAACTTAATAATTATAATTTCTTTTAAATATAAAGAGAACCCTTTTTAATATCAAAATAATTTACTATATTTTAACTGTTGGGCAACCAACTATGGTAATAAATGTCATATTGTGAAATGGAACGGACCCGGGGGCAGTACCCGGCGCCTCCACCATTAAAATAAGAATCATGGGGGCGATATAGGATCGACGGCTATTGAAAGATATGAATTTTACTCGGCATTGTACCACCGTTATCGGGCTATTTATAATTGCTAACGATAAATTAGCTATCGCTGCCTAAGTTTTTGGAAAGCGCGGTTTGGGGCACCGGGCAACAGAACGCCCCATAAATACTATTTATTAATTGAAATATTGATTATAAATACAAATATTAAGTATTACTTATTCAAGATTCTAAATGCTTTTCTTAATTAATTTAATTTATGGGTACAACAAAAAAAAGATACGAAAACGATAGTTTTGGAAAAATAGCTGTTCCTGAAGATTTTTTATGGGGAGCACAAACTCAAAGATCTGTTAATAATTTTAATATAGGAACTGAGACTTTTTCCAATGATTTTATAAAGGCTTTTGCAATGCAAAAGAAGGCGTGTGCTTTAACTAATAAAGATTTAAAAGTTTTAGATAATAAAATTGTAAATTTAATTGTAAAGGCAACTGACCAAATACTAAAAGGTAATTTAGATAATCAATTTCCACTTAAAATCTGGCAAACAGGTTCTGGCACGCAAACAAATATGAATTTAAATGAAGTAATATCTAATTATGCAAATAAATTATCGACTGGAAAATTAGGTACAAAAAAACCAGTTCATCCTAATGATCATGTAAATGCTTCACAATCTAGTAATGATAGTTTTCCAACTGCGATGCATATAGCGTCAGTTATTCAAATACAAAAAAAACTTATTCCTTCTATAAAAGAAATGCTTTCTGTTTTACAAAAAAAGACAAGAGAATTTAAAAAAATAATTAAAATTGGTAGAACTCATATGCAAGATGCTACTCCTTTAACTTTAGGAGATGAATTTTCAGGCTACGCAGAACAAATAAAAAATGATTTAGATAATATAGAAAAAACTTATAAAAAAATGTTAGCACTTGCTCAAGGTGGGACTGCTGTTGGAACAGGAATCAATGCTCCAAATGGTTTTGAAAACAAATTTATAAATCATTTAAAAAGAATTACAAAAATTTCTTTTTATTCATCAAAAAATAAATTTGAGTCATTGTCTTTCCATGGGCCTATTGTGGATACATCAGCAACTTTAAATAATTTAGCTATTTCATTAATGAAAATTGGAAACGATATAAAGTTTTTATCTTCTGGTCCAAGAAGTGGAATTGGAGAAATAAAAATCCCTGAAAATGAACCGGGTTCATCAATAATGCCTGGAAAAGTAAACCCTACACAAGCAGAAGCACTTACAATGGTGTCTAGCCAAGTAATGGGGAATAATGTAACTATTTCTATATCTGCTGCTAGTGGTCATTTAGAATTAAATGTTTTTAAACCCGTTATAATATTTAATTTATTACAAAGTATAAATTTACTATCAGAATCTATATCTAGTTTTACAAAGAATTGTTTAAGTGGAATTAAACCAAATAAAGAAGTTATAAAGAAAAATTTAGAAAATTCTTTGATGTTAGTAACAGCTTTAAACCCTTACATAGGCTATGATGAATCAGCAAAAGTAGCAAAACTTGCATACAAAAAAAATATTTCTTTAAAAGAAGCTGCAAGAGAACTAAAATTAGATAAAAAATTAAATTTAGATAAGATTTTGGATCCAAAAAATATGATTAAAAAAAAATAATCCAAAATTAATTTAATGACTATAAAAATTATCCAAAAAAAATCTCCTAATTTCGATAAAAGACCAAAGGGTACAAAAATTAATTCAATTATTATACATTACACTGGCATGAAAACTTTTCGTGAAGCATACGAAAGACTGTGTGATAAAAATTCTAAAGTTTCTTCTCACTATTTAATTGGAAGAGATGGAAGAATTATAAATTTAATAGATGAAAAATATAGAGCTTGGCATGCAGGAATTTCTGAATGGAAAGGGATTGATAATTTAAATAATAATTCAATAGGAATTGAGCTTGAAAATCCAGGACATGAATTTGGTTATATTCCTTTCTCAAAAAAACAAATGGAAGCTCTTGTGTTTTTATGTAAAGAATTAAAAAGTAGATATTATATTAAAGCAGACTGGGTTTTAGGCCATTCTGACATATCTACAGGAAGAAAGTTAGATCCTGGTGAAAAGTTTGATTGGGAGCCTATAAGAAGAATCTTTAAGTAGATCCTAATTTAACTTGAAGAAATCTAAAAAAAGTATTAATTATATATTTGCCAGATAGTTTGGTGACTGCTCGCATTTTGAGAGGAAAGTCCGGGCTCCTTGGGAACATGATGACGGATAACGTCCGTCAGAGGTAACTCTAGGGAAAGTGCAACAGAAAATAAACCGCCATGAATTTTATGGTAAGGGTGAAAAGGTATGGTAAGAGCATACCGCTTTTTTGGTAACAAAAAAGGCATGGTAAACCCCATCAGGAGCAAAACTAAAAAGAGGTGTGCGTTAAAGTGAGTTTCCACATTTACACCAGGGTAAGTTGCTTGAGATAATTGGTAACAATTATCCTAGATTAATAGTCATCGCTTTATAAATAAAAGATTCGAAGTTTTATTTATTAAGTACAGAACCCGGCTTATAACTATCTGGCTTTTCTTTTTTAATTATTATTTATTATCTTTTCAATTAATTTATCAAAAGAAATTCCTTTGTATTTTGCCATCATTGGAACTAAAGATAAAGGTGTCATCCCTGGTTGGGTATTGATTTCTAAAACAAATAATTCTTTACCAAAAGTTTTTTTCTCATCAAATCTAAAATCTGTTCTAGTAATACCTTTGCATTTAAGAAATTTATGAATTTTTTCAGTATATTTTTTACATTTACGTTCTATGTTCTTTGGAATTTTTGCAGGAATAATATATTTTGTCATACCTTTCGTGTATTTTGATTTGTAATCATAAAATTTCTTTTTTGTTTTAAGTTCGATAACATCCAATGCTTTATTCTTAAAAATACCAACCGTTAGTTCTCTACCTGGTATATATTCTTCAATTAAATAATTTATATTCTTTTTTAATTTATATCTTTTCAACTCATTTAAATTCTTACAAATCTTAACTCCTAGACTTGATCCTTCACTTACTGGTTTAATAACTAATGGAAACTGAAATGAAAGTTGTTTTATTTTTTTCCTAAAATTAATTTTGTTTACTTGTATATCATTAGGATATGGAACTCCAATTTTTTTAAAAACATTCTTTGTCTTTTTTTTATCCATTGCTATTTCAGAAGTTTTGGCATTCGAATGAGAATAATTTATTTTTATCTTATCAAGTAACTTTTGAATCTGTCCATCCTCTCCAAATGTTCCGTGTAGTGCATTAAAAACAAAATCTGGTTTAAATTTTTTTAAACTTTTAATTAAATTTTTTTTATTTGCTGTTACTTTAATTTCTTTTACTTGATAACCTTGTTTTTTTAATGATTTAGAAACATATTTTCCAGTTTTTAAAGAAACATTTCTTTCTGCTGAGATCCCTCCTAATAAAACTGCTATTTTTTTTTTCAAAATTATCTTATCCCAATCCTTTTTATTTCCCAATCCAACTTTTCGCCAGTTTTCTTAAAAACTTTGGATCTTATTTTATTTCCTAAAGTTTCCAAATCTTTTGAATTAGCATAGCCAGTATTTACTAAAAAATTACAATGTTTATCCGAAATCTTTGCTCCACCTACAACCATATTCTCACAATCAGAATCTTTTATCAACTTCCAGGCTTTTTTTCTTTTTGGATTAATAAATGTGCTTCCACCAGTTAAAACTTTGTTAGGTTGAGTTTTTTTTCTTAAATTTAGAAATTTTTTTATACTTTTTCTTATATTTGTTGCGTTTCCTTTACTTATTCTTAGTTTGGTTGCAACAATAAAATAATTCTTATTTATACCTGAAGATCTATATTTAAAATTAATTAAATTTTTACTTAATTCAATTAAATTACCTTTTTTATTTAAAACTATCACAGACTTAACTAGGTTTTTTATCTCTTTTCCAAAACACCCTGCATTCATAAAAATACTTCCCCCTATTGTTCCAGGTATTGTAGATAAAAATTCGTAACCTTTTATTTTTCTTTTAGCCATTTTATTTGATAAATTTATATTTTTTACTGATGCTCCACACAAAATATATTTTTTTTTAAAATTAACAAAATCAAAACCGGAACCAAGTTTAATTACAATGCCTTTGATGCCGCCGTCCCTAATTAATAAATTAGAACCGCCTCCGATTATATTAATTGATGTATTTTTTATGTTCTTCAAAAAGAATTGTAGATCTAACAAATCTTTTGGAATAAATAATATTTCTGCTTTTCCTCCTGTTTGAAACCAAGTTAATTTTGATAGAGAAAAATTTCTTTTATAAGTACCTTTTATTTTCGGTAAAGATTTCATGAGAATTTTTTTAATTTACTTGGTAAATCATTTACCCATTTTGATACATCACCGGCTCCAATAAAAATTACAATATCTCCTTTGTTACCTTCATTTAATATTATTTCAGGCAAAGAGTTAATATTATTTAAAGACTTAGCAAAGTTTTTTTTTATTTTATTCATTTCAAAAACAAATTTTTCTTTAGAAATATTTTTAATTTTCTTTTCTCCAGCAGAATATACATTGGCGACATATAGTCGATCGCAGTTTTTTAAAACTTTTTTAAAATCATGATATAAATTTTTAAATCTTGAATATCTATGAGGTTGAAATATTACAATAATTTTTTTTGGTTTTAAATCTCTTGCGAGTTCTAAAGTTGCTTTTATTTCTTCTGGATGATGAGCATAATCATCGATAATTTTTATTCCTTTAAAATTACAAACTAATGTAAATCGTCTTTTTACACCTTTAAATTTTTGAAAAGCTTTTTTTATTTTATTAGTATTAATATTTAGTATCTTGGCTACAGTTACTGCTGCAAGCGAATTTTGAATGTTGTGTCTTCCTAAAACATTTAATCTAATTTTATTAATTGTTTCTTTTTTTAATAAATTTGTTTTTTTAATATTTATATCGAAAAAAGATCCTTTTTCATTTATTAAAATATTTGTTGCTCTTACATCGCTGTCCTTATTTAAACCATAACTTATTTTGTTTCTCTTTTTGCTTTCTAAAAGTAATTTTTTTAAATCTGTATTATCGTTGCAATAAATTGCAACGCCATCAAATGGAATATTATTTGTAAAATTTAGAAAATATTTTTTTAAATTTGAAAAATTTTTGTAAAAGTCCATATGTTCTTTATTTATATTTGTAAGAACTGCTATTTTAGGAAATAAATCAATTAAACTTCCATCTGATTCATCAGCTTCTACCACCATCCAATTGCTTTTACCAATTCTTGTAGTACTTTTATATTGATTAACTATTCCACCAATAATTGTCGTTGGATCAAAGTTTGCATTTTCTAAAACGGAAGATATTAATGATGTTGTTGTTGTTTTTCCATGACTTCCAGAAACAGCTATTGATTCATTATATTTCATTAAAGCAGCCAACATATCTGATCTTTTATAAACGGAAATCTTATTTTTTTTTGCAAATTTTAGTTCGGTGTTATTTTTTTTTATTGCTGATGATATAACTAATATATTCACATTCTTTAAATTTTTTTGTGAATGACCTAAAAAAACTTTAATACCCATTTTTTTTAGTCTTTTTGTATTATTATTGTTTAATAAATCACTTCCTTGTATTTTATATCCTTGAGAAAATAACACCTCTGCAATACCAGACATCCCTATACCGCCTATTCCGGTTAAATGAATTTTATTTTTGATATTTTTTTCTAATATTTTCATAGTTAGTTTTTAGTAAATTATTTTTGAAAGTTTTAATAAAGAATCCTCATCTCCTAAAGAGAACGAATTTTTAGACATTTTTTTTAAAATATTTTTATTTTTAATAAAAGATAATATTTTATTTTTTAAATTTTCTTTAGTTAATTTATCTTCTTTTATGATTACGCTGGCTTTATTTCTTTCTAGCCATTTAGCATTTTCTTCTTGATGATTATTTTTTGCTAATTTATATGGAATCAATATACTTGCTTTACCTAATGTTATTATTTCCGATAAAGTTGATGCACCTGATCTAGAAATTATAAACTTAGATTTAAACATTATGTCAGGCAAATTATTAAAAAAAGACCTGCAACTACACTTAATTTTATTTTTTATGTAATTTTTTTTTACAATATCAAAGTTTTTTTTTGAACACTGATGATAGATAAATAGTTTTTTTTTAATCTGATAAGGTAACAAATTTAAAGATTCAGGTATAATTTTATCAAATATTGCTGCTCCTTGACTACCACCAACAACCAAAATATTTATTTTTTTTTTATTTACATTGAATTTAACTTTTTTTCTTAGGTTTAATATTTTTTTTCTTACTGGATTTCTTATATAAAAAATTTTTTTATTTTTTTCATTTTTTTTCTTACCACCCCATCCAAAAATTACTTTTTTTGAAAAAAAATAAAAAAGTTTATTAGCTAATCCCATAATCATGTTAGATTCATGAAGAATAATAGGTTTAAATAAAATTTTTGAAATTAATAAAAAAGGTATAGAAGTATATCCACCAAAACTAACAACTACTTTAGGATTATTCTTTCTTAAAATATTAAAAATTTTAAGAAAATTGTCAAAAAAATTAAAAAAATTTAGAAAGTTTCTTGAAATTTCAAAAGTATAAAGAATTACTTTCTTATTTTTGAATAAATTTTTATTTTCATTTACAATATTTTTTACTCTTTTATCTGAAAAAAAAATTATTTCTTTTTTTTCAGAAATTAATTGTTCTAATAATGAAATTGCTGGAAAAATATGTCCACCTGTACCTCCGGCAACTATTGCTATCTTAGAATTCTTTTCCATCAGACATTATGCTATCTTTATAAGATACTCTAGTTAAAGCTAGAATTACACCAATATTTAATGCGGTTGCAATCATTGAAGAACCTCCGTAACTAATAAAAGGAAGAGTGGCACCAGTAGTTGGTATAAGACCTATAGTTGAACCTATATTTACAAAGATCTGAAAACCTAGTTGCATTACTAAACCTGAAACGCATAAAATAATAAAAAGAGATTTTTCATTTTTTATTTTTTTACAAATATTAAAAATAAGATATATGAAAAAAATAATAATGAGTAAACAACTAAAAAGACCAAATTCTTCAGCAATAACGGAAAATATAAAATCTGTATGAGCATCAGGAATATTCTCTTTTACAGTGCCAAGTCCTGGACCTTTCCCAAATAAGCTTCCTTCTTTTATAGCCTCTAATGATTTTGATATCTGATAATTGTCGCCAGTTGAAAATAAAAAATTATCAATACGTAATCTAACGTTATTCGAAAAATAATATGTAGCTGAGAAAATAAAAGAAAAAAAAAGTAAAGAAGCCGTTACCCATTTTTTATTTAAACCAGAAATAAATAATTGTCCAAAATAAACAAAAGAAATTATCACAAACATTGAGAAGTCAGGTTGGTATAATATTAAACTTGAAACAAATAAATATAAAAGAAATGAAAAAAATTGATTACTAATCATTGGAAAATAATTTTTTGAAGAAAAAATCCAAGCACAAATTATAATAAAAGAAACTTTTAAGAATTCTGAAGGTTGAAAACTATATCCAAAAAAGAAAACCCATCTAATTGTTCCTTTATTTTCAATTCCAATAAAAAATGAGTAAAAAATAAAAAAAATAGATAGTAAAAATATAAATAAAAAAAAACGTTTTATTCCTACTCTTGAAAAGAGTGAGGTAAAAAAAATAAAAAAAAAAGCAATAGGTGCAAAAATTAAATGTTTTGTTACAAAATGATATGGTTCTAAACCGTATTTAATTGCAATAGATGGTGTTGCTCCAAAGGAAATTAAACAACCTATAAGTAATAATAAAATTGTAGTTAAAAAGACTTTTCTATCAATACTTCTCCACCAATTGTAAAGAAATATATTTAATTGTTCATTTTGCATTAATCTTTTCTAAATTTTTTTTACAAACTTAATAAATGCATTGCCTCTATCTTCAAAGTCTCTCCATTCATCTAATGATGAACATGCTGGAGATAATAAAACAATTGGATATTTTATTTTTTTTTCTTTAATATTTTTTTTTGCTAAAAGATATGAAAGTTGTACAGCTTCTTCTAAACTCTTAACAATTGTGCAATCTAAAAAATCTTTTAGATACTTTTCATATAGAAATTTTGTTTCACCTACTAAAAAAACATGTTTTATTCTAGAAAAATGTTTTTGTAGTTTTTCTAAATTTTTTTCTTTAAGTCTTCCGCCTAATATCCAAAAAACATTTTTGAAATTTTTTAGTGCTTGATCTGTAGCATCAATATTTGTTGCTTTACTATCATTAACAAAAGTTATGCCGTTAACTTGTCTTATTTTTTGCAACCTATGAGGTAGAACATTAAAAGACTTAATAGAATTTTCAATTTGTTTCCAATTATAAAAACCCAAGGACAAAACTATTGCATAAACCGCTGCTATATTTTGATAATTGTGCACTCCAAGGAAGTTATTAAATTGCCTTATGTTAACTATTTTTGATATTTTATTTTTTTTTAAATTAAAATTTATTATTAATTTTTTATTTTTAACATAAATATCAGCTTTATTGTTTTTCCCAGATACAGTAATTATCTTTGAACATAATTTTTTTTTTAATTTTTTTACTAAAGAAGATGTTACTTCGTCATCCACTCCAATAATAGAAATATCATTTTGAGATTGATTATTAAAAATTTTAATTTTTTCATTTATATATTTCTTAAAACTTTGATGTCTTTCAATATGATCTTTAGTTATATTCAATAAAACTGCAACTTTAAATGTTGCCCTTTTCATTAATTCTAATTGAAATGATGAAATTTCTAATATATTAAAAATTTTTTTAAATTTTTTTAAATCAAATACTGGCTTACCTATATTTCCGCTAAGACTATTATTAATTTTTAATTTCTTAAAAACATGACTTAATAAAGATACTGTAGTTGATTTTCCATTAGTACCAGTAACTCCAATATATTTTTCTTCAGGATTAAATCTAAAAAATAATTCAATATCATTTAATATTTCAATTTTTTTTTTCTCAGCTTGTTTTAAAATTGAATGTTTTTTTTTTCCTGAAAATGGTATTCCTGGAGATACAAGTAAAAAAGTCATTTCTTTCAAATTATTATTATTTAAATTTTGAATATTTAATTTATTTTTTTTTGCTTTTGATAAGACTTCTTTATTGTCATCCCAGCCAAAAACATCAAACCCTTTTCTTTTTAGAAATTTCATTGAACTTATTCCTGTTCGACTTAACCCTAAAATCCCAACTTTTTTATTTAAAAAAAAATTCATTTTTTTGTCTTTCTATTATTTTTATCTTATTTTAAGAGTAGCTAGCCCAATTAATGCAAAAATTACTGCTAGAATCCAGAATCTAATTACAATTGTATTTTCATGCCATCCTTTTTTTTCAAAATGGTGGTGCAGAGGGCTCATTAAAAAAAGTCTTTTACCTGTTAATTTAAATGAAGCGACTTGTAAAATTACTGAACATGCTTCCATAACAAATAAAAAACCTATTATAAATAAAACAAGTTCGTGTTTTATAATTATACTAATTGAACCTAAAGCTGCGCCAATTGATAAAGAACCGGTATCGCCCATAAAAATTTTTGCTGGATGAGCGTTATACCATAAAAATCCTAAACATGAACCAACTAAAGCGGAGCTTAGTACTGCAAGTTCACCAGCACCTACGACAAAAAATAGATTTAAGTATTCTGAAAAAATTTTATTTCCAACTAAATAAGATATTAAACCTAAACAAGTTGCAGTTATAATAACTGGAACAACAGCTAAGCCATCTAGTCCGTCAGTAAGATTTACGCTATTTGAAGTGCCAATAATTACTAAAAAAGCAAAAATTGGAAATAAAACGCCTAAATCAAATAAATAATTTTTAAAAAATGGAA
>Ga0315338_1002255_pt1 | contig 19799 bp, 16 predicted proteins | sample ASW8metaG_FD_204518 | JGI IMG/M metagenome (GOLD analysis project Ga0315338, IMG submission 204518) | Ammonia-oxidizing marine archaeal communities from Monterey Bay, California, United States - ASW #8 | ecosystem: Environmental > Aquatic > Marine > Coastal | place: USA: California | collected... | reverse complement strand
TCTAGAGGGTAAACTCCAGCTTGTCGTTGTGACGCCAGATGACGTGATACACAAGGTTGTCGAAGGTGCTTATCTGGGTCAAAACTATGGTCAGATCACTGAAATAGACCTTGAAGGGCGAAGCGTCAGGCTGGCAGAGGTTGCCAAAGGGGCAGACGGGCGCTGGCAGGAGCGAACGGTGAAGTATTTGATCGGTAACTGAGCGATAATCCGTCCTTTTAACTAAGACAATTTCTGATTTGATGATTAATGTCCTACAGATAGAGCGAATTCGAACGGAATTTCGAATTTATTCAATCCGGGTACGGTCAATGTGCGTTCTGTTGCTCGTTGCATTGCTGGCGCCCGCTGTGAGTGTTGCAGTTGGACCCGAGCTTGTGGCGGTTGAATACACCGTGCTCTCCGGCGGGCAGCTGCAAGTCAATGTTGATACTCAAGGCGAAATTCCTGCACCAAAGATATTTCGCACCAGTCAACCTGATCGAATTATCTTTGATTATTTTGGCGTCAAAAGCAGCGTTGCCCCCCGTATTATCGAAGTAAAACGGGGGGCCGTAGACAGTGTGGTTGTGATCGGGACCGAGGAGCGGGCCCGGATCATTGTCAATCTGGTCTCATCTGTACCGTTCGAAAGCCAGCAATCAGACAGTGAAATTATTCTGCTGATTGGTCAGGTTGCGACTGTCCAACGGACGGAGCCAGAAAAATCCGGTTTAGGACTGCAAGATAGCGTGGCGACAGAGTCTGATCCCCACCACGTCACAACTGTCGATTTTCGTCGTGGTCCGAACGGCTCTGGCCGGGTAATAATCGGACTGGACCGTGAGAATGTACGGGTCATGGTTCGTGAAGAGCAGGGCGAGATCGTGCTCGATTTTGCTGATACGGTATTGGGTGATGGTCTGGAGCGTCGACTGGATGTGTTCGATTTTGCAACACCGGTACAGTTTGTCGACACGTTTTCTTTAGACGAGCGGACTCGTGTCGTCTTGTCTGCACTGGGTGTATACGATTACGTCGGGTTTCAGTCCGGTAAAACATTCTCGGTGGAGGTTACTCCTCGTGCTGATGATGCTGAGACTAAAGCCGCCGACGACAACTATATTGGCTCACCCATCAGTTTTGATTTTCAGAACATCTCCGTGCGCGGCGCGTTGCAGATTATTGCGGAAGAGACCGGTATTAATTTTGTAATCAGTGACTCCGTCACAGGAGACCTAGCCCTAAGACTGAAAGACGTCCCCTGGGACCAGGCCCTGGAGACGATCATGCAGATCAAAGGATTGGCGAAGCGAGAAAAAAACAACGTAATCTGGATTGCGCCAGCTGAGGAAATCACAGCGAAGGAAAGACATTTACTTGAATCGTCACTGCAGATGACAGAGTTGGAACCACTGATCTCCGAGCTGATTCAGATTAATTATGCTCGCGCTGAGGACATTGCCGAACTGCTTAAATCTGTACGGGCGGTTGGTTCAAATGTCCAGACCAATAGCCTGCTGTCAGATCGCGGAAGTGTCACGGTTGATGCCCGGACAAACACCCTGTTGATTCAGGACATGGCTGGCAAGGTTCTAGAGGTGAGAAAACTGATATCCGAGCTGGATCGACCGGTGAAACAGGTGTTGATCGAAACTCGTATCGTCATAGCCAACGAGGATTTCAGTAGAAATATTGGTGCAAAGCTAGGGCTAACGGGCATCAGCGACACCGATAGTGTTGGCTCAATTATAGGATCGGGCTCTCTGTCAAACACCGCTACCGTGAGAACGGACGGCATCAGCGCTTCAGGCGATGGTTCTCTTGGTGTCGACTTGCCTGCTACCGGCATCAGTGGCGTTTCACCTGGTTCATATGCGCTGACGCTTGCCAAGGCAGGTGCAGGGTGGACTGCATTGATTGACCTTGAGATTTCAGCTTTAGAAGCAGAAGGCAACGGGAAAATTGTGGCGAACCCTCGATTACTGACTGCCGATCAGCAGGAAGCACATATCGAACAGGGTCAGGAACGGATTTTTACCACGACTACAGAAGGCGAAGGCAGTGTTGTGACTAAAAAGGCTGTGCTGAGCTTAACGGTGACCCCTCAGATTACTCCAGATGACCGTTTAATTCTGGATGTTTTTGTTTCTAAGGACTCATTTGTGTCGCCAACGGAAGAGAACATTAACACTCTGCAGGTGAAAACACAGGTACTGCTGGATAATGGAGAAACTGTTGTCATAGGCGGTATTTATGAACAACAGACATCGGAAACAATTAGCAAGGTTCCGCTTCTGGGGGATTTGCCTGTAGTCGGCAATCTTTTCAAGAAGAAAGGAATCCTCAATAGTCGCAGGGAGTTGTTGATATTTCTAACACCGAGAATCATTAATCCTGCGTTGACAGGCGGCTGACAACCGGTGTACTTGATAACCCTCTATTTTGGTGGGCAAGCCAGATTTGCCGTGTACTAAAGCCTATGACAAATGCAAAAAACATATATCTCGTTGGGCCTATGGGTGTGGGTAAAACCACAATCGGTAAGGCATTGGCAAAAAATCTAGCCCTGGATTTCGTTGACTCTGATTACGAAATTGAAAAAAGAACTGGTGTGACCATTTCGACGATATTTGATATAGAAGGTGAGGATGGGTTTCGGAATCGTGAAATCCGCATGGTCACGGAACTTGCCGAGCGCAAGGGGATCGTTCTAGCAACTGGTGGCGGTGCCGTGCTGAGTGAAGACGTACGAAAAGCACTTCGTCATAATGGGCTTGTGGTCTATCTCCATGCCTCTATCGATATGCAGATGGATCGCACTAGAAACAGCAAAAATCGGCCACTGCTCAATACTGGTGCAAATCGGCGTGAGGTTCTCGAGCAACTGATGCAGGAACGGGAACCACTGTATCGGCAGGAGGCAGATGTAATCTATGAAACCGATGGCCGTTCGCCCCAGACCGCAGCCAGGGAAATTGCTGGGGAGGTCCGAAAACTTTGGCAATTCTGAATGTAGAACTCGGCGAACGAAGCTATCCAATCGTCGTTGATTCAGGGTTGCTATCTCGCAGGGAACTTTTTCAGCAGTATGTGAACGCCAATGAAGTTATGGTCGTAACTGACGAGACGGTTGCGCCTTTGTACCTTGATAATCTTCTTAACACGTTGTCTGAATTTAACGTGACGTGTCATGTGTTGCCCGATGGGGAAGAACACAAATCGCTTGCGACTCTGGCAGAGCTTTTGGATACGATGGTAGCCGCACCTTGCAGTCGCGAAACAACACTGATTGCGTTGGGCGGTGGAGTGGTCGGGGATATCGCAGGATTTGCAGCATCCTGTTACCAGCGAGGTATCAACTATCTTCAAGTCCCGACCACATTGCTCGCGCAGGTTGACTCGGCAGTCGGTGGAAAAACCGCTGTTAACCATGTGCGCGGCAAGAACCTGATTGGAGCGTTCTATCAACCAAGGTGTGTAATCGCTGATACCGATACACTTTCTACGCTTGATTCAAGACAGTTATCTGCTGGCATAGCTGAGGTGGTGAAATATGGATGTATTCGAGATGCAGGATTTTTTACCTGGCTCGAGCAGAATATTGATAAATTGTGTAAGTGTGATCGCGATACTATTACTCACACTATTATTGAGTGTTGCCGCAATAAGGCCGAACTGGTTGCGACGGATGAAGTCGAGCAAGGTGATCGGGCTTTGCTAAACCTGGGGCACACCTTTGCACATGCCATTGAAACTGTAACTGGCTATGATACATGGCTGCACGGCGAGGCAGTCTCTGCGGGGATATCCCTGGCGGCCGACATGTCTTGTCGACTCGGGTGGCTGGAAGAGAAGGACGTCGAGCGAATTCGGGTCTTGTTGCGACGTGCCAACCTGCCTGTGTGTGCTCCGGCAGAGATGACAGTAGCAGATTTCATGCGCAATATGGCCCGAGACAAAAAAGTCGTTGCCGGTCGAATTCGACTGGTTCTCCTTAAAGCCATTGGCGAGGCTAAGCTCGTATCCGATTATCCTGATGATGTCCTCGAGACTGTCCTGGAAAGGGCCACGACCTGATAAACAAAGTGGTTGTTGAGACAAGAATATTTCAGCAACTTACTGATAAAAACTAATAACCAGATAGAAGTTGTGTGAGAAAAGTACCGGCCACTGTGTTTGATGGATTGTGTCGTACACGGACTTTTCCAGTGTATTCCTTTCGTATTTGAACCCGTTAGAACCTATAGCTATACTTAATTGCGTGATCATGTGATCACCGCATAGATTTTGTTCCCCTGCCTGTCCGCCGAAGTCTGGCAACACTGACTCAGTAAAGACATCAGATTCGGAGGCCTTCGACCCTCAGGATCAGGGGGAGCAAATGACGCCAAAGAATACTGCAAATGGATAACCGCTTCAGACAACCCAGACGACCTGTCGGACTTTATCGGCCCGAATTTGAACATGACAGTTGTGGCGTCGGTTTTGTAGCGAATATTAAGGGTCAGTACAGTCATTCGATCATCGATGATGCCTATACGGTTTTGCGAAGCATGGATCACCGTGGCGCGTGCGGCGCCGACGAGAACAGCGGAGATGGTGCGGGAATACTAACCGCGCTACCACACCAGTTTTTCCAACGGATTGTTGAGGAGGATATGGGGGCTCACCTGCCTGAAGAGGGGAGTTATGGTGCCGGTACCATATTTCTACCGCAGGTGGCCGAAGAAAGAGAGAGATGCAAACAGACCGTCGAATCAATAGTGGCAGATCAGGACCAAACCGTCATTGGCTGGCGTGCTGTACCGACATGTGCTGATAAGGCTGGGATCGGTCTCACGGCACGACTGGGTGAGCCATATATAGAACAATTGTTTGTTGGCGCTAAGTCTGTTGTTGATCGAGATGCGTTTGAACGAAAGCTTTATCTTATTCAAAAGCAGGCGAGTCATCGTTTGCGCAGTGACTCGGCCATGGCGCAGGCGAACATGTTCTACATCTGTTCATTGTCGACTCGGGTGATGATCTATAAAGGGATGTTACGCACGTTGCAGCTGATGGACTATTTCCCAGATCTGAGTGCACCGGACTATACCACTCACTTGGCGATGGTCCACTCACGTTTTTCGACCAATACATTTCCAAGCTGGGATCGGGCCCAACCAGGACGGCTTATGGCTCACAACGGTGAGATCAATACGCTTCGTGGCAATGTCAACTGGATGCGGGCACGAGAAGGTGTGATGCACAGCACGCTGTACGGATCAGACCTCCAGTCAGTGTTTCCGGTGGCGGAGCCAGACTGTTCTGATTCTGGAAATTTTGATAATGTGCTGGAATTCCTGCTGATGACGGGTCGGACTTTACAGGGTGCCATTATGATGATGGTGCCGGAGGCGTGGCAAAAACACGAGACAATGCAAGAAGAAAAGCGCGCGTTCTATGAGTTCAATTCAGCTCTGATGGAACCCTGGGATGGGCCAGCATCCATTGCCTTTACCGACGGGCGTTATATCGGTGCCTTGCTTGATCGTAATGGGCTTCGACCAAGTCGTTACTACGTGACCCATGATGACAGGGTCATTATGGCCAGTGAGGTCGGTGTGTTGCCAGTGGCGGCAGAGAACATCAAAGAAAAAGGGCGGCTTCAACCCGGACGAATGTTCCTGATCGATTTCGAGCAGGGACGACTGGTGCCTGACGAGGAATTGAAATCAGAGTTTTCTCGGAAGCGGCCGTATCAGCAATGGCTAGAAGCTGGAAGAATTCAGCTGTCTGATCTTGCGCCCGCGCCGGATGTGCCTGGGTTGCGCTCAGACACGCTGTTGCCGCGGATGAAGGCATTTGGATATACCGCAGAAACCCTGCATTTTATGCTGATTCCCTTGATTACGGAGGGCCGAGATCCTGTTGGCTCGATGGGAAACGATTCTGCACTGGCCTGTCTGAGTGATCAGGCACGCATGTTGTACGATTATTTCAAACAACTATTTGCGCAGGTTACAAACCCTGCGATCGACTCTATAAGAGAAGAGATTGTTATGTCCTTGGCCTGCTATGCTGGGCCCGAACATAATCTGCTTGAGATCTCTGATCAGCACTGCAGTCGGCTTCTGTTTAAACACCCGATACTGACCAACGCCGAGATGTCGGGGCTAAAGAGAATGTCTCATCGTGATTGGAAGTCCCGGGAAATCGATATCACATTTCCAGTATCGATAGGGGAAAAAGGTCTTTTGGCAGAACTCAAGAGGATCTGTGGCGAGGCTGAGGATGCAGTCGATCAAGGCTTCCAATTTCTGATACTCTCGGATCGGTCTGTCGGGCCGAATCGTGTTGCGCCGAGTATGTTACTAGCAAGCAGTGCAGTACATCAGCATCTGGTACGCACAGCGAAACGTACCCGTGTTGGCTTGATCATTGAATCCGGAGAGCCCCGGGAAGTACATCATCATTGCCTCCTCATTGGTTATGGTGCGGATGCGATTAATCCATACCTAGCTTACGAGGCACTGTGGCAGGTCAGTCGTGATGGTGGAATTGGTACTGCCCAGTTCACCGATGATGATGTGGTTGAGAGTTACCGCAGGGGTGTTGCAAAAGGATTATTCAAAGTAATGGGTAAGATGGGCATCTCTACACTTCAGTCTTACAAAGGTGCACAAATTTTTGAAGCAGTCGGTCTCGCGACAGATGTTGTCGATTATGCGTTCACAGATACTGCGAGTCGGGTGGAGGGAATTGGGTTTGACGTTCTGGCACAGGAACTATTTCGTCGTCACGAGCTTGCCTATGCTACAAATGTCGATTTCCAGTCGTCAGAATTGCCTAATCCTGGTGAATTTCACTGGCGGGCCGGAGGCGACAAACACGGTTGGGAGCCGCGGATAATTGCCGATGTTCAGCAGGCTGCGCGCGACAATGACAGGTCGGCTTACGATCGATTTTCCGAGCAAATCAATAATGAAGCGCGGGGTCGCTACACGCTTCGGGGTCTGATGGAATTCAAGTCCTTGACTAGCCCGGTAGAGATTTCTGAAGTCGAACCAGCTGCTGAAATTTTGCGTCGTTTCTGTACCGGTGCGATGAGTCTTGGTTCCATCTCCAGCGAAGCGCACGAGACACTGGCTATCGCGATGAACCGTGTGGGCGGAAAGAGTAATACCGGTGAAGGAGGGGAGTCTCCCGAGCGATTCAAAACTCTGCCCAACGGCGATTCAAAGCGGTCGGCGATTAAACAAGTGGCATCGGGTCGGTTTGGGGTAACCGCGTGGTATCTCACCAATGCAGACGAACTGCAGATCAAGATTTCGCAAGGAGCCAAGCCAGGAGAAGGCGGAGAATTGCCCGGTAACAAGGTCGATGAACACATCGCCCGGATCAGGTATTCAACACCTGGTGTCGGTCTGATAAGCCCGCCACCGCACCACGACATATATTCTATCGAAGACTTGGCACAACTGATCTACGACCTAAAAAATGCCAACCCCTTAGCAAGAGTCAGTGTCAAGCTTGTGTCTGAAGTTGGCGTGGGAACGGTTGCAGCAGGAGTTGCTAAGGCACACGCTGATCATATTTTGATCGCTGGTGACGCCGGAGGTACAGGTGCCTCACCACTGACCAGTATTAAGCACGCCGGATTGCCTTGGGAACTGGGGATTGCGGAGACTCACCAGACCCTGGTGATGAACGATCTTCGCAGCCGTGTCGTGCTGCAGACAGACGGGGGTATGAAAACTGGTCGAGACGTTGTGATTGGTGCATTGCTCGGTGCCGAGGAAATCGGATTTTCAACAGCACCACTGATCGCGTTGGGATGTATCATGATGCGAAAGTGTCATCTGAATACCTGTCCGGTCGGGATCGCAACACAGGATCCGGTATTACGTCAAAATTTTGAAGGCCTGCCCGAACATGTCGTGAATTACCTTTTCATGGTGGCAGAAGAAGCACGGGGTTACATGGCACAACTGGGGATTCGAACCTTTAACGAACTGATCGGACGGGTCGACCTGCTCGACACCAAGGAAGCAGTCGACCATTGGAAAGCCGACGGTATTGATCTAGCACCGGTGTTGATGCCGGCACTTAAGCCAAGTACTGACACGGGTGTATTCTGCCAAATTGAACAGGATCATGGTTTGGATGCTAGTCTTGATGCCACGCAACTGCTTCCTATGTGCAACAACACCTTGCAGACCGGTGAAGCCGTACAGATTGAACTTCCAGTGGCCAATACCAATCGTACTGTTGGTACGACCCTCAGTCATGAAGTGGTGAAGAAGTGGGGTGAGCAGGGTCTACCCGATGACACCATTGTGATTCGACTGAATGGTTCGGCTGGGCAGAGTCTCGGTGCGTGGCTCGCAAACGGTGTCACAATTGATCTCAAGGGTGATGCGAATGACTATGTCGGCAAGGGACTTTCGGGTGGTCGAATTGTCGTGTCTCCACCAGCTGGGACTGGGTTTTCTGCCGAGGACAATATTATTGTTGGAAATGTCTGTCTTTACGGTGCGACGAGTGGAAAGGCATTTTTTAGGGGCAAAGCTGCCGAGCGTTTCTGTATCCGCAACAGTGGTGCAATAGCTGTTGTGGAAGGGGTAGGCGATCATGGATGCGAATACATGACTGGTGGTCGTGTCGTTGTTTTGGGTTCAGTCGGTAGAAATTTCGCGGCAGGTATGTCCGGTGGTATAGCTTATGTATGGGCGCCGGATCGCGATCAATTAGAAGGCAACTGTAATCTTGACATGGTTGGTTTGGAGAGCCTTTCAGATTTAGATCGCGACGAACTAGAGGAAATCATTCAACTACATCACCATTACACTGAGTCGGATGTTGCAGCCAGGCTTCTGTCCCAGGGTCGAGAGTCAATGAAGCAGCAGTTCGTCAAAGTGATGCCGATCGACTACAAGAGAATTCTTGAACAGATACAAAATGCATCGCCGAGTGTTTCTGATGTTGACGCCCAGTCAGCCCCAAGGCCGGGACTGAGTTAGGCCAATCTTTGGCTCACGTCATTCGTTAGGCCCATAAATTCTGGTGTCTTGAAATGGGAAAACCGACCGCATTTAAGGATATTGACCGGGCAGTGGTGCCGTACCGGCCCCCTATAGAACGGTTGCACGATTTTGAAGAGATCCTTACCCCTGGGGAAGATGAGCATCTGCAGTCGCAGGGATCGAGGTGCATGGATTGTGGTGTGCCGTTTTGCCAGTCTGCTGACGGTTGCCCGATCGACAATTTGATACCCGAGTGGAACGACCAGGTTTATCAGGGAAACTGGCGCGCTGCGTTGGACCGCCTCCATCAAACCAACAACTTCCCTGAATTCACAGGTAGGGTGTGTCCGGCACCCTGTGAAGGCGCGTGTGTGCTTGGCATTATCGAGCCAGCAGTCACAATTAAGAATATCGAAAACGCGATTGTTGATCGTGGTTTTGAAGAGGGCTGGATCATAGCGAAGCCACCGTTGACAAGAAGCGGTAAAACTGTCGGTATCGTGGGTTCAGGTCCGGCAGGTCTTGCTGCAGCTGATCAACTGAACAAGGCCGGACACACTGTAACAGTGTACGAACGTGCTGACCGTATTGGTGGTTTGCTGATGTATGGCATTCCCAATATGAAACTGTCCAAATCAGTGGTCGATCGACGTGTAGACCTACTACAAGCAGAAGGTATTGAGTTTGTGACTGGGATTAATGTGGGTGAGCCCAAAGATTATTCAGCCGGTCACATGGTATCAATTATGACGGAGGGTGGCGTTAATATGTCACAGCTGGGCAGTCAGGAACTGGTTAGTCGACATGACGCAGTGTTACTCGCGACCGGAGCGACTGTACCCCGCGATCTTGAGATACCAGGACGTGAGTTATCAGGGATCCATTTTGCGATGGATTATCTGACACGAAGTACCCGGAGTCTGCTCAACTATGGACATCACCGGGCCACGGAATTATCGGCCAAGGACGAGCGTGTAATCGTAGTTGGAGGTGGTGATACTGGCGCAGACTGCATCGGTACCGCGCTTAGACACGGCTGTCGGAGCATGATCAATTTTGAACTGTTATCTAAACCGGCAGATGAACGACCTGCAGGAAATCCCTGGCCCCAGTGGCCTCTGATTTATCGGACAGAATACGCCCACGAAGAGTCGGCCGCTCAGTTTGGCGAGGATCCCAGGCGTTTTGCGTTGCTTTCAACAGAATTTATCGGCAATGGGAAGGGCCAAGTTGCTGGAATCAAGACTGTCCAGGTGGACTGGTCTCAGCCAACTGACAATGCACCTTTCAGTTCGGTTCCTGGTTCAGAAGCGATCTGGGATTGTGATCTGGTCTTGCTGTCCCTCGGGTTTCTCGGTCCAGAACATAGTGTTGCTGATCCACTAACACAGTCAACTGAAATTAATAATGAGAAAGGGCTCACCTATACCGAGCAAAGTAACTATCAGGCTGATCAAGGCAGTTATGCAACGGGTATGCCTGGTGTGTATGCAGCTGGTGATTGTCGGCGAGGTCAGTCTCTCGTGGTATGGGCAATCAATGAAGGACGTGGGGCGGCACGCGCCATAGATATCTTTCTAATGGGCCACAGTTCTCTACCGTCGCCACATTAGATTTATGACTTCGAAAGCTGAAATTCCTGCGAGTGACCGACTGATTGTGGCACTCGATGTGCCTACGGTATCTGCTGCGAAAGAACTGGTCACGGTTCTGGATGACACCGTCGTTTTCTACAAGGTCGGTCTGGAACTCTTTATGAGTGGTGATGCGTTTGAACTTGTTACCTGGTTAAGGGAACGCGATAAGAAGGTGTTCGTCGATCTGAAGTTCTTCGATGTGCCGGCTACAGTAGGCCGCGCTATCAGTCAATTGAATGGATTGGGGATCACATTTGCCACGATTCATGGAAACGATGCAATCATGCAGGCTGCGGCCGCTGCGGCTGAGGATGTAGATATTCTGGCGGTTACAGTACTGACCAGCCTTGATCGAGGAGATCTGAGTGATCTTGGGTTTGACTGTGATGTGTCAGCGTTGGTGGTATCCCGGGCACGGCGTGCTGTAGTGCACGGATGTGCAGGTGTTGTCGCGTCAGGTCAGGAAGCAGCGCTATTGCGGCGTGAATTAGGAAACACGCTACTGGTCGTTGTTCCTGGAATTAGACCTGTTGATAATCAGGATGATCAGAAACGGACGGTATCGGCAGAACAGGCGTTACGGGACGGTGCCGATTATCTGGTTGTGGGTCGACCAATCAGAGATGCAGACAATCCCAAAGCGGCTGCAGTGCAGATTCAGGAAGAAATCTATCAGACGGTAGCCAACTGACGGAATGAGCAAGCTACGCAATGACAGGTTGCTGCGTGCGCTAGGGCGAAAGCCCGTTGATTGCACACCGGTTTGGATCATGCGTCAAGCCGGGCGTTACCTGCCCGAGTATCGGGAAACCCGAAAACAGGCGGGTGATTTTCTGACACTCTGTAAGACGCCCGAGCTTGCCTGCGAGGTGACCTTACAGCCACTCAGGCGCTTTGATCTGGACGCGGCGATTGTGTTTTCAGACATTCTCACTATTCCGGATGCAATGGGTTTGGGTCTAAGCGTCAATGAAGGTGAAGGCCCCCGCTTCGAACGAGCGATTGATTCGAAAAATGCCATAGATGCTCTGCGTGTGCCAGAGCTGGAGGATGATCTGGGTTATGTCTTTGATGCGGTTCGAATCATTCACCATGAGCTAGATGGATCTGTGCCACTGATTGGTTTTGCCGGCAGTCCGTGGACGCTGGCGACCTACATGGTAGAAGGGCAAAGCACTCGGGATTTTGCGCGGATTAAAGCGCTGATGTATGAGCAGCCACAGGCTTTGCATGCGTTATTGGATATCTTGGCTGAATCGGTCAGTGGTTATCTTGCCGCCCAGGCAAAAGCAGGTGCAGACGTATTGATGATCTTTGATACCTGGGGTGGTGTTTTGTCACACACTGAGTACCGTGAATTTTCGCTGTCAGCAATGCATCGTATTGTTGAAGCGCTTAAAAGTAATGAGATGACCCGGCATATTCCTGTGATTCTATTTACCAAGGGTGGGGGCCAGTGGCTGAAAGAGATGGCGGATTCAGGTTGTGATGCACTTGGTTGCGACTGGACCACGTCACTGGCTGTTGCTCGGAACACGGTCGGTGAACAGGTGGCTCTGCAGGGTAACTTGGATCCAGCTGTGCTCTATGCAAGTCCAGATGTTATTGAGCGAGCAGTCGAATCAGTGCTGGACGATTTTGGTGCGGGGCATGGTCATGTGTTCAACCTGGGTCACGGCATTACGCCCGGTGTCAATCCCGACCACGTCAGGGTTATGGTTGATGCAGTTCATCAAAAGAGTGTTCGAAGCTGAATGTTGGCTTTGGGGATTTCAGACCTATCTCGCCCTTAAGTGATTCCAGCCACTTAACGGCTATTAGTGCACAGTTAGCTTATTTGTCTATCCGTGACGCAGGCGTAACTACAACCCTATAATCTGTTGTTAATAATCAAAGGTGGATTGAATTAATTTTGGTCAACGGCAACTGATTGATAAACAAACAATCGGAGTAACGGTAACATCGGCGTGAAGCTTGAAGAACTAGCAGCGGTAGTAGGCGGTCAGTGCCAGGGTGATGGTGGGATTGAAATCACCGGTATGGGAACACTGCAGAGCGCTGGGGCAGGTGAGATTACGTTTCTTTCTGGTTCAAAACTCAAATCTCAGCTACAAGGTTGTAACGCGGCTGCGATGATCCTGCGTAAAGAGGATTGTTCAGTGTGGGACGGCGCAGCAATTGTTTGTGACGATCCCCACGCAGCCTATGCTCAGATCGCAAGGATTCTAGACAGCTCCCCCAGACAGGAGCCCGGTATCCATTCATCTGCAGTTGTTTCTGATGACGCAATTGTTGGAGAGCTAGTCTCTATTGGGGCCAACTGTGTTGTCGAGGCGGGCGTGGAAATTGATGCAGGGGTTGTGCTTGGCCCAGGATGTGTCATTGGTCAAGGTGCAAAGCTCGGTGAGAATAGTCGATTGACTGCCAATGTTACTGTCTGCCACGGTGTGCAGCTCGGGAAGCGGTGTGTCGTACAGAGTGGCACCGTATTGGGTAGCGACGGGTTTGGTAACAGCCATGAGGATGGTCGATGGACTCGCATTCCACAGCTGGGTGGTTTAATTGTTGGAGTTGATGTTCAGATTGGTGCCGGCACAGCTATAGACCGGGGAGCCTTGGGTGATACCAAAATTGGAAATGGGGTTGTGATCGATAACCTGGTTCATATCGCACACAACGTGGTTATTGGCGAGCACACGGCGATCGCGGCTTGTGTGGCGATTGCGGGCAGTACTGTTATCGGCAGTCGTTGTACTTTAGCGGGTGTCGTTGGTGTCGCAGATCACGTGACTATTGTCGACGACGTACACCTGACTGGTATGGCTATGGTGACCGGTTCCATATCCGAAGCTGGCACGTATTCATCCGGTACTGGTTTAATGCCAAATCGGGAATGGCGGCGCAGTGCGGTTCGGTTCAGACAGCTCGATGACTTAGTCAAGCGACTGGCCGCTTTAGAGCAGAAAACTCCTGACAAACGAGATTAACCCTATGACTAGTTTGGGTAATTAATTTAATCTAGTATGAGGATAAAAAGATTTTGCTTGTGCTTGATTGTTGTAAAGGCAGAATGCGGCCAAATTTGATGGAAAGATCAATTTAGGACTCTCTGAGTACGTCACGCGGATAGCTTTGATGGAACTCATCTCTCAAATACCTATAGCACTCTGGATTGCCGGAGCCCTGGCGCTTTACATGGCCTGGGCGATCGGCGCCAATGACGTTGCTAACGCAATGGGTACCAGTGTGGGATCGGGCGCCCTTACAGTCTGGGGTGCAATCCTCGTCGCCGCAATTTTTGAGTTTGCTGGTGCATTCTTAGCTGGTGGGCATGTGACCGATACGGTACGCAAAGGTATGTTGGATATATCTTTGATAGATCGTGATCAACTGATACATGGAATGTTGGGTTCGCTCGCTGCAGCAGGAACACTGTTGGTCGTCGCCACGCGGTTCGGTTTGCCGATTTCTACAACCCACGCGATCGTGGGGGCGATTGTTGGCTTTGGTGTAGTCAGCATCGGGCCGGAAGTCGTCAATTGGGGGAAGATTGGGCAGATTGTGTTGTCGTGGTTGACATCACCTTTGCTTGCAGGAGTAATTGCTTTTGTCATTTTTCAATTTACTCGGGCCAAGGTTTTAGATACAAAAGATCCTGTGGCGCAAATTCGAAAACTTGGACCTGTTTTCTTTTTCTTTGTATTTTTTATCATAGGGTTAGTGACATTATTCAAGGGCTTAAAACCCTTGAAACTCGATTTAAATTTGCAAGAAGCATTGCTTGGGTCGACGTTATTGGGCTTCATTGGGGCTGGCCTGGGCATAATGTTGATTCGGCGAGTACAACTGGGTCCGGAAGATCCAAAACATCGTTTCAGTCGTGTTGAAAAGATCTTTGTGGTGCTCCAAATCCTGACGGCTTGTGCTATCGCATTTGCGCATGGTTCTAATGATGTGGCGAACGCAATTGGTCCCTTAGCGGCTATCAGCAGTGCGATTAGTGGGGCTGACTTAGGTGGAAAAGCGTCTGTTTCCCCCTGGATGTTGGCGATTGGGGGCATTGGAATTATTTTCGGTCTTGCCACCTGGGGTTATCGGGTTATGGAGACGGTGGGCAAGCGCATTACAGAACTCACACCTAGTCGAGGTTTTGCAGCCCAACTTGCGGCTGCGACCACGATTGTAGTTGCTTCTCGGATGGGTATACCTATATCGACAACGCACACTTTGGTCGGCGCCGTTCTAGGTGTAGGGCTCGCTCGTGGTATCAGTGCCCTGGACTTACGCGTTGTGGGTAAGATAATTGCGTCGTGGGTTGCTACACTGCCAATCGCAGCAGGACTCTCTATGTTTTTCTACTTCTTTTTCAAAGGCCTCTTAGCGGGCTAGGAGTTAATTATGGCGTGGATTGACAAGCTAGTCGGAAAATCGCCAATCGGCCCAATGCAACAACACATGCAGGTGGCCATACTCTGTGCGCGAGAGGTGATACCGCTGCTCGAAGCAATGGCAGCGGGTGACGATAAAGCGATTCGTGAACGTCGAGCAGAGATCGATCGACTGGAACACGAAGCGGATCAACTCAAGCACGAGATTCGCAGTCATATGCCTAGGCGTTTTATGATGGCAATGGACCGTCGAACGATGTTGGAGATTCTGGACTATCAGGATTCGATAGCGGACGTCACGCAAGATATCGCTGAGTTAGCTGATCAGCGCGGCATGCATTTACCGGAATCACTTAAGGAACCTGTTTTGACGATGGCCCAGAGCGTTATGTCTGCCTGTGAACAAGGTCAACGCATTATTGATGAACTGGATGAATTGGTTGAAACGGGATTCGGTGAAGGGGAGGTCGCTCGCGTTGACGAGATGGTGAGGGAGCTGGGTCGTCTCGAGAGTCAAACGGATGCTGAATTGGACCGTGCAGCACGAGCACTTTTCGCGATGGAGGCAGAACTGGGGGTTGCAACCGTCTTCTGGCACCAGATTATTCTCTGGATTGCAAACCTGGCCGATCTTTCTGAACGGGTGGGTAATCGTCTGCGATTACTGATGGCCAACTGAGTAGATGCTTGAGTGCAACCTGCATCACGTTGGAAAAATTTGATCTATTTCGATTCTAATCGTCGGGACACAAGCCAGCCTATGGTGAGTGTTGCCACTACTGCACCAACAAGCTGAGCCAGTATGAAACCTGGTGTATGTGGAGGATAGATACCACTAAAGGTATCGGTGAGACTACGGGCGATAGTGACGGCTGGGTTGGCGAACGATGTTGAAGCCGTAAACCAGTAAGCGGCTGTGATATACAGGCCAACCATGTAAGCCACCGCTTCGGGTCGCCAGCGTAAGCTGCCCAGGATTGTTGCGACGAGTCCGAAGGTTGCTACGCCTTCAGAAAACCATTGAGCACCTCCCGTTCGCACGTGACTGGATAACTGAAATAACTCCTGTGCAAACATCAGGTGTGCTGACCAGGTGCCGATTATTCCGCCTATAACCTGCACTGCCACATAGGCGATGGCTGCATCAATAGTGATTTCCCGACGGATGAGAAAAGACAGAGTGACTGCAGGGTTGAAGTGGGCGCCGGATACAGGTCCAAAGATCGTGATGAGTACGACCAGGATGGCGCCGGTTGGAATGGTATTTCCCAAAAGTGCAATAGCTACGTTGCCACCAGCAAGGTTCTCCGCCATGATGCCAGAACCCACTACAGTTGCGAGGAGCAGGGCTGTGCCCAACGTTTCTGCGACTAGTCGTCGTGGCAGATCAAACTGTGACATGACTTAAACTGTTTCCTTTGTTGATTGAGCAATACCTGGGCCAGTTATTACAAGTTGTGACAGTAGTTCAACTTTGTTGGATGAATTCACAGCCAACTGAATAAAGGTGCTTATCCGTTTGCTTAGTTGCTGGTAGGTAGCATTGAATGCCTGTGCAATATCATCATCTGAGTCGTCAACAGCAGCAGGGTCTGGTAGTCCCCAATGCACCGTGATCGGCTGACCCGACCAGATGGGACATATTTCCGCTGCGGCGTTATCGCAGACTGTGAAAATTAAATCGATTTGGGGTGCAGATGCCCCTGTAAATTCGTCCCAACTCTTCGAGCGTAGGTGGTCAGTGGGGTGGCCCATATCTTTCAGAAGGTTCAACGCTGCGGGGTGGATTTTGCCACGGGGAAAGCTGCCTGCACTGTAGGCTCTAAATTGATCAGTCCCAATACGCTCGAGTATTGCTTCAGCGAGGATGCTACGCGCAGAGTTTCCTGTACAGAGAAATAGCACATTGCATCTTGTTGGAATGATATCGGCACCCTCTTCGGAACATTACACAACTAGCCGGCTGCGGTACGCCGGCCGGCTCGTGGTGACGAGAGTAGTGGCCCACACAGCTCGGGTTTTCCGTTGCAACAATCCTGAACGAGGTGATTGAGCAATTGTTGGATGCCGTCGGGATCAATGCGGTAGACAATCGAACGTCCAAATCGTGTAGAACTCAATAAGCCAGCGCGTGTCAGGATGGCCAAATGTGTAGAAAGTGTGTTGTGGGGGATCGCCAGTTTGAGGGCGATCTCTCCAGCTGCAAGACCAGTGGGACCGTTTCGAACAAGGAGTCTGAATACTTGCAGGCGACTGGTTTGCGCAAGTGCAGATAAAGCATTGACCGCATGAATTTCGTCCATATGTCGAGTATTATCGAAATAAAGGTTGGTTACAAGATTAAGGTGAAGCTTATTGGTCAGTTCAATGGCATCTGGTCGCACATGGTCTCGAGCGCATACAATGCGCGTCGATGGTAAGGGCACGTCCGATGATATGGGCCAACATTCATTGGCTGGAGTCACCAATCTGGGAGTTGTCAGCGTGCTGCCTACGTTTCATCGACGTCTCGAATCCGACCTAGGAGTACGCTGTGTCCCAGAAAGTTTTGTCTGCTAGTAATCCACCGAAACGGGTAGCCGGCGAGCCTGTGGTTAGACCCAGAGATGCGAGTTCTCTCATCGTAACTCGGCGAGAACGACAAAAGATATTTGTGCTGATGGGTCGGCGAAGCCCGACGGCACGGTTCATGCCCGGCGTTTTTGTTTTTCCTGGCGGTGCAGTTTCGTCCGGTGATGGCCGCGTGTCGCCTGCTACCGAACTTGATCCTACCTATGCCACCTTAATGGGGATTAGACAATCACAAAGCCGAGCCCGCGCTTTGGCGATGGCAGCAATTCGGGAAACTTGGGAGGAGACTGGATTAGTCGTCGGTGTTGCCGGTCAACTCAAGGGTAGCCGGGCGCCTTCATGGGAGGCGATTCGGTCGCTTAATCAGGTTCCGGATCTCCAGCACCTTGGGTATGTGGGTCGTGCTATAACGCCATCATTCAGCAAGATTCGTTTTCATGCCAGGTTCTTTGCAGTCGATGCCTGTTATCTCAGTGGTGAACTGCAGGGAGACGGCGAACTGGTCGAAGTAGGCTGGTGGAACGTCGCAGCACTTAATGATTTGCCGATGCGTGGGGTCACCCGGTTTATGTTGGATCGTGCCGTCGCGCTTGTACGTGGAGAGGTCGAAGAAAGGCCTACGCCTATTTTCCGTTGGCGTGGCAGTCGCCAGATTGCTTGGCGTTGAGGCCTACTTCAGAAACCTGAAATAGGTGTCGGAGCCGCTGCCTGCAATTGACTGGACTTCACCAAGTCGTTCCAGGTGTTGGATCGATGCGAGGGTCGACAGGCCTGCTGCGCCATGCAGCTCGGGTTGAAGATCAGGATACATCTCAGGAACCATATCGGTGATGCGAAGATCCTTTTGCCCTAATAATGTACGAATGGTCTCAATGCGTTGTAAGCGGTGCTCAATCAGAGCTTTAAGATGAGGTGTAGGTTCTTTGATTGGTCCGCCGTGCGTCGGCCAGAAGCAATCTTCGTTCCGTGCTAAGAGTTTATCAAGACTGGATAGATAGTCTGTCATATTGCCGTCTGGCGGTATGATTACAGTCGTAGACCAGCCCATGACATGGTCACCGCTAAAAAGAGCGTTGCCCTCGTTCCAGGCAAAGCACATGTGGTTGCTGGTGTGGCCTGGCGTGTGAACACATTCTAGTGTCCAGTCGTTACCGGTAATTTGTTCGCCATCACTGACGTAGACATCTGGAACAAAGTTACGGTCGACCCCTTCCTCTAAATTTTCGGTAGAGTTGGATGCAGAACCTCCGTGAGGTCCGTAGGCATAAGTGGGTGCTCCAGTCGCTGCTTTAAGGGGTTCGGCTGCCGGTGAGTGATCACGGTGACAGTGGGTGACAATTATATGGGTAACCTGCTCGCTAGCAACGCTGTCTATTAATGTTTGAACGTGGGCTTCATCAATCGGCCCTGGATCGATCACAGCCACTTCACCTTCGCCGAGTATGTAAGTACCCGTTCCATGGAAGGTGAACGCGCTTGGGTTCCTGGCAGTTATACGGCGAAGATCCGTCGTAACCAGTTCAGCGACGCCATAGGCAAAGTTATGATCTTTGATTAAAGGAATTTCGACCACGTGGATAGTGATCTCCCCAGTCAGTCGATGGTGGTCCAGGTATTGGTCTCAGGTTGAAATGCTTCCAGCGGTTGGAAGCAGGCTTTATACGACATTTTCTGGCAGTCCTTGATCCAGTATCCAAGATAAAGCCAGTCATACTCGATGCTTCGGGCAAGTTCTATCTGTTTCAGAATAGTGAGAATACCTGGGCTTCGATGAGATTCGTCCGGATCATAAAATGTGTAGACAGCGGATAGGCCGTTGGCTACATGATCTATCACTGATACCGACAGCAGTCGACGTCCGATTCGCAGTTCAAGGATGAAGGTATCAATGTTTGAATTGATTAAAAACTGTCTGTATTTTGCTGGATCTGGGTCATCCATGCTGTCGCCAGTATGACGATCTGACTGATAGCGTCGGTAAAGCGAGAAGTGTTCCTCGGTAAATCTAGCCGTTCGTAACTCGGTCGTCACAGAAGCGTTGCGCTTCAAAGCGCGCTGTTGCGAGCGGTTTATTTTGAAGTCTTGTACAGGAATTCGGACTGAACGACACTGGTCGCACTGCGGGCAGTGGGGGCGGTAGTAAAGCGTGCCATTTCGGCGAAAACCATTGTCAATCAGGCTGTCATACAGAGCAGGAGTGACATCGAAGCGTGGGT
>Ga0315338_1002254_pt1 | contig 19800 bp, 17 predicted proteins | sample ASW8metaG_FD_204518 | JGI IMG/M metagenome (GOLD analysis project Ga0315338, IMG submission 204518) | Ammonia-oxidizing marine archaeal communities from Monterey Bay, California, United States - ASW #8 | ecosystem: Environmental > Aquatic > Marine > Coastal | place: USA: California | collected... | reverse complement strand
TGATCTCAACCTGCTGTGAGGTCGACAGGATCTTGCCGGGGTGAACGTTCTTCTTGGTCCAGCTCATTTCGGAGACGTGGACCAGGCCTTCAACGCCGGATTCCAGCTCAACAAACGCACCGTATTCGGCGATGTTTGTTACGCGGCCTTCGAATGTCGCGCCGACAGGGTATTTGGCGGCAACGCCTTCCCATGGGTCAGACATCAGCTGCTTCATACCAAGGGAGATGCGCTGGGTTTCTTTGTTGATGCGGATGATCTGAACCTTGACGGTCTGACCAACTTCAACAACTTCGGTCGGGTGACCAACGCGGCTCCAGGACATGTCCGTGACGTGGAGCAGGCCATCAATGCCGCCCAGATCTACGAATGCACCGTAATCGGTGATGTTCTTGACGACACCGTCGCGAGCTTCGCCCTCAGCCAGCTGGCCAACAAGCTCTGCGCGCTGCTCGGCACGGCTCTCTTCGAGAACGGCACGGCGGGACACAACGATATTGCCGCGGGGACGATCCATCTTGAGGACAGCAAATGGCTGTTCCTGGTTCATCAGCGGGCCTACGTCGCGAACGGGACGGATATCAACCTGGGAACCCGGCAGGAACGCAGATGCGCCACCAAGGTCGACGGTGAATCCACCTTTTACGCGGCCAACGATAGCGCCGGTAACGGGCTCTTTCTTTTCGAAAGACTTCTCGAGGCGGTCCCAGCTCTCTTCGCGGCGAGCCTTGTCGCGCGACAGAACGGCGTCGCCGAGTGCGTTTTCGATGCGCTCGAGATAAACTTCAACTTCATCACCAACGGTCGGGGCAGAGCCGCCAGGACCAGTGAATTCGCGAACAGAGATGCGGCCTTCAGTTTTCAGACCAACGTCGACGGTAACAAAATCATTTTCAAGGGACGTCACAGTACCTTTGATAACCTGGCCTTCGCACAGATCGCGGCCGGAGAGGCTCGCTTCCAGCATGGCTGCAAAGTCATCAGTCGACGGGGTGAGTGTTTCGGTAGACATGTAAGGGGTTGCTCCAGGTGCGATGTGAGAGCTGAGCTCGTATTGATCAAATCGCGTGCTGCAGATGCAGCGGGTTAGAGTTAAGTAGAGGCCGAGCGAAAAACGCCAAGCCGGTGAATGTTGTGAAGCGAGCCGTAGATCAGGCCGGTTGGCGCATCTCTACAAGTCGCACAGCTTCCGCAACGGCCGCGTCTATACTCAAAGTAGACGTATCTAGCAAGGTCGCATCGTCGGCGGCGCGCATAGGCGCATCCGTGCGATTGGCATCACGCGCATCGCGTTCAAGGGTTTGGGCCAACATGTTCTCGTAGGAAATGTCTTGCCCCTTGGCCACCAATTCTTTCCAGCGGCGTCGGGCGCGGGTCTCGGCATCCGCTACGACGTAGATTTTTACATCCGCATCCGGGCAAATGACGGTGCCAATGTCTCGGCCGTCTAAAACCGCGCCGCCCGGCTGCAGCGCAAAGTCTCTCTGCAATTTGAACAGAGCGTCCCGAACCTGAGGTAGGGCAGCAATTTTAGAGGCCATCAAACCGGCTTCGGCCGTTCGGATACGCGTTTCATCGATCGCATCGATATCCAGGTTGGCCGCAAGCTCCCCCGCTCGATCAGCGTCAGTCGGGTCTGCCTTCGCGTCAATCAATGCAAGACCAGTCGCACGATATAATGATCCCGTGTCCAGATAGGGAATGCCGAGATGCTGGGATAATGCTCGGGATATCGTGCCCTTGCCGGAGGCCAGCGGTCCATCAACTGCAATAATCATCTAAACACACTCCATTGGCGCACCAAGCGTCGCCATGTGATCAAAGAAGTTCGGGTAACTGGTCGCGATCATGCTGGCATCATCTATTGTTACGGGATCGGTGCAGCGAAGGCCGAGCACAAACCCACTCATAGCTAGGCGGTGATCATGTCGTGTTTGCACAATGCCACCACCGGCAGCAGGGGCTCCATCGGAGCCGTGCACGGCCAGACTGTTTTCATTCACATCGACAATGACACCATTCCCGCGGAGCATGTCGGCGGTTCCAGCAAGCCGATCACTTTCCTTGGCTTTCAGCTCGTCCAATCCCAGCATTGCAGTCTCGCCCCGAGCAAAGGCCGCCGCGACACCCAATACCGGGTATTCGTCAATCATCGAGGCAGCACGCTCTGCCGGGACGGTGATGCCGGATAAGGTAGAATATTGCGCGGTGATATCGATTGTCTTTTCACCAGCCTTCATGACACCCGGTTTCAGGACCAGATCCGCACCCATCTCCTTCAGCGTGGTGTAGAGGCCAGTGCGAGCGGGATTATCCATAACACCATTGATCTGGATCTTTGAGCCCGGTGTGATCAATGCGGCGACCACGGCAAATGCCGCAGAAGAAGGGTCGCCAGGTACCGCGATCTCGCAAGCGCTCAGGGTTTGCGGGCCAACAAGCCGAGCGGTTAGGCCGCGATCATTTCGGCTGACATCGATTTTAACGCCAAACAGAGCCAGCATTCGCTCTGTATGGTCGCGCGTCGATTGTGCCTCTGTTACCAGCGTTTCGCCCTCCGCGCCCAAGGCGGCCAATAAAATTGCAGACTTCACCTGCGCGGACGCGACCGGGGGAGCGTATTTGATGGCGTTCAACTTGCTAGCAGTCATGGAAATTGGCAGCCGGTTCCTATTCGCTTCCAGCTTGGTACCCATCAATCCCAACGGAGTAATCACCCGGGCCATCGGTCGGGAAGACAAACTCTGATCGCCGATAAATTGCGCCGAAACGCCAGCCCCTGCGCAAGCGCCCATCACCAAACGCACACCAGTTCCCGAATTTCCGAAATCCAGCGGGGCGTGAGGATTGCGCAGTTTGCCGTCCTTGCTGGTGACGCTCCAGTTTCCAGTGCCGGTATGCTCAACAGTGGCACCCAACGCCGTCATGGCCTTTGCGGTATCGAGGACATCGCCGCTTTCCAGCAACCCGGTAATCCGGGTCACCCCGCTTGCGAGACCGCCAAATATCAGCGATCGATGAGAGATCGATTTGTCTCCGGGCGCATCGATGCAGCCTGTCAATGGCCCACATCGTTGTGAGCGAACAGATTTTAGGGGAGCCGGGGAATTGGAGGGCATGTGTACAAATTCACAGTTCAGGGCAGATCGACAGCGAAGAGGTTTTGACAGAGCGCGTTGATCGTGGCAACGGGTTTGACGATAAAGAAATCTGGTTGTGTCAGGGATATCATGGCCAAAATTGATCTGGGTACCAAGCGCGTCTGTCCGGGCTGCGCTGCAAAATATTACGATCTGGGACGCAATCCGGCAAAATGCCCGAAATGCGACTTTGAATTCGATCCGAATGAGGATCTTAGCCGTCCAGTGGTGAAGCCGCGCGCCGGCAAGGCTGCCGATGAATCAAATACTGAATCCGAATCGGAAGCAGTAGAGACAGACGATTCCGTTGACGCCGAAGACGCGACACCTGAAACAGCTGAAATCGTCGGCAAGCCAAGTTTCCCCGCGGGGGAATCTGATGGAGAAGGGGATGATGAATCACCGGATGCCCCGTCAGATGAATCCGATGGTTTTGGCGATAGCGATGATGAAACCACTGAATCCACCGAAACTGATGAGGATGACAATACAAAGCTCCTTATCGACGAGGAGGAAGACGAAGGTTTTGGCGAGATAAAGATCACCAAGGACGAAGATCTCTGACGGATAGCAAGGCCTATTCATTGGCACTGCAATCTGCGCGAACACTGCACTTGATCCGGACAGTATCCGGGATTAGGTTCCGCGCCTCTCGCCGCACCCCAAAGCGGTGAAACAAGTTTCGGGGCTATAGCTCAGTTGGGAGAGCGCTTGCATGGCATGCAAGAGGTCAGCGGTTCGATTCCGCTTAGCTCCACCAAATCAAAAGGCCCCGCTGAAACAGCGGGGCCTTTTTTATTCGTTTAAGCTCAAACGGCTGAAGATGATGTCCGAGCTTAGGCCGCGTCGCTAGCCGGCGTGCCAACAAGAAGGGCGTGCATGGCGGTCAGATCAGGTGCCGCGCGAAGACGTTCGCGCACATCCTCACGCCGCATCAATCGTGATACGCGAGCCAGAGCCTTGAGGTGTTCTGCTCCCGCATCTTCAGGGGCAAGGAGCATGAAGACGAGGTCGACTGGGCGACCATCGATCGATTCAAAATCGACTGGGCTTTTGAGCCTCGCGAAAAATCCGGTGACGTCGCGGATGCCCCGCAAACGTGCATGTGGAATCGCCACGCCCTGACCAACGCCTGTTGATCCGAGACGTTCGCGCTGCAACACACTCTCGAAAATTACGCGTGCTTCCATCCCGGTCTTGTGCGCCGCAATCTCGGAGAGAGCTTGCAGCACCTGTTTACGGCTGGATGCACCCAAATCCATTGCTGTCCCACCATCGGGGATCAGATCTGATAACGCCATTGCACTAATTGCCTGACTCTAAGCCGGATTGGCTTGTGAAACACGGGCTGGATCGACCCAGCCAATATGCCCGTCAGGGCGGCGATAAACGATATTTAAGCCGCCATTTGCGGCATTCTTGAACATCAGGAACGGTGAATCCGCGGCGTCCAGTTCCAGCGATGCCATCCCAACCGTCAGTGTGCGCACTTCACCCTGACTTTCGGCAATCACAATCGGCTCCGGTGTCGCATTGTCTGAGTGGGCATCGTCCGATTCTTCGTCGGACATCGCATCGCGACCATCTTGAAGGACGACAATCGGCATATCTTCAGCCGGCAGCTCAGACTTGTTATTGGCATGATGATTCTTAAGCCGGCGCTTATAACGACGCAGACGCTTCTCGAGCTTGGTCATGCTGTCATCTGCCGCCTTGTAGGCGTCATCTGCATCACCGTGTGCTTGCAGCATCACGCCGGATGGCAAATGCAATGAGCAATCTACACGAAATCCAGTGCCTTCCCGGGCTATCGAGATATAGGCTTCACCTGGACGGCTGAAATATTTCGCAACGCCGTCTTCAACCCGTCCGAGAATCTGTTCCCGCAGCGAGCCGCTGACATCGATGCCTTTATTGACCACTTGTATTTGCATGAGCTCCTTCCCGCTGGCCATACACCAGCACGTGAGGCGTTTGATACAGTGCCACCCCTCCCCGGAAAGCGGGCGGAACCTAGTCGTGGGCTCAGGCCAGAGTCAATGCTCTTTTCCGGTGAACCTGTCGCTGCAAGTCGCGCAGCGAGGCGCCCGTCAGGGTCACGCAGAGCGCGTGAACTTATCCTGCGCGTTTCAGTATACGACGTCGTTGCACCGATGAGGGAATATTTAGCGCCTCTCGGTATTTTGCAACTGTTCTTCTAGCAATTTCAATGCCTTCGCCAAGTAAATGTTCTACCAGACGGTCGTCAGATAGTACATCATCCGGCGTTTCCTGATCAATCATCGACTTGATTCGGAATCGAACCGACTCAGCAGAATGCGCCTCGCCGCCACCGGAGGACGGGATTGCCGAGGTGAAGAAATATTTCAGTTCAAACAAACCTCGAGGTGTCGAGACGTATTTGTTGGACGTGACTCGGCTCACTGTCGATTCGTGCATGCCGATCGCATCGGCAACATTCTTCAAATTCAGCGGGCGTAAATAGGCCACGCCGTGCGCCAGGAACATGTCCTGTTGTCTTACGATTTCACTCGATACTTTGAGGATGGTCCGTGCGCGTTGGTCAAGGCTTTTCACCAACCAGCTGGCATTCTGACCGCATTCGGAAATAAAAGTCTTGTCCGATTCCGACTTCGCGACAGCGGATATCTCCGCGTAATAGCGCTGATTGACCAAGACGCGAGGCAGGGTCTCCGAATTGAGTTCGACCTTCCAGCTGCCATCCGGTGATTGCTTGATGAAGACATCCGGCTCCACCGCCCGGGCAGCATCACTGCCAAAAGCCAGGCCCGGCTTTGGTGTGAGCGCGCGAATTTCGGCGATCATCTCATCAAGATCTTCCCCGTCAACACCGCACAGCGTTTTGAGGGTGGAATATTCGTGCTTGGCCAAGCGATGCAGATTGTCGATCAAGGATTCCATTGCGGGATCGAACCGGTCCTTTTCCTTCAATTGAAGGGCCAGGCATTCAGCAAGGTCACGCGCCATCACTCCGGCAGGTTCAAATGTTTGCGTCATTGCCAGCACAGATTCAACGCGCCCAGATTCGGTACCCAGGCGCGTTGAAATTTCCTCGAGATCGCTGCGCAGATAGCCGTCTTCATCCGTCAAATCAATCAAATGGGCACCGATCATTCGGTCGATTGGGTCAGCCGTAGCTGTCGAGAGTTGATCGTGAAGATGCTCGGCCAGAGAGATCTCGCGTGTCGAATTCGCCGCAGCGTCGTAATCTTCACCGCTATAGGCGCTGCCTCCCCCGCCTACCGCTGAATAATTTTGAGCCTCCGCACCGACCGCGTCAGCCGCAGGCTGGGCTTCGGCTACCCCCGACAAATCAGTCTTTGAATCATCGCTGTGGAGCATCTCGCCATCGGCATCGATCGCGTCCTGAGCGTCGCCGGACGGTGAACTCATTTCGAGTTCTCGCCGCTCGCCATCTGTTTCGGAGCGTTCCGAATCAGATTGTTCAACGCGCTCATCTCTTTCCAGCAGTGGATTGCTTTCGAGTTCGCCCTCTACAAATTCGGCGAGCTCAATATTCGACAACTGCAAGAGTTTGATGGCTTGCTGTAGCTGAGGAGTCATCACCAGGGACTGACCCTGGCGCATTACCAGCTTTTGCGACAAACCTGCCATATACGCCTCTACCGATTAAACTTTCGCCGATTGTAATCAGGCAAAGCTTTCTCCCAGATAAACGCGGCGTACATCTGGATCAGCACGGATCGCGTCCGGAGAGCCTTCAAACAAAACTTCACCCTCGTGAATGATCGTCGCACGGTCCGTAATCTCCAGTGTTTCACGGACATTGTGATCGGTAATCAAAATGCCGATGCCGCGATCCTTGAGAAAACGAATGAGGTCGCGAATATCAGCTATAGCAAGCGGATCGATCCCCGCAAATGGCTCATCGAGCAGCATGAATGAGGGGCGAGTCGCCAACGCTCTTGCGATTTCAACCCGTCTGCGTTCGCCCCCGGAAAGGGAGGGAGACGGCGCTTTCCGAAGGTGTGAAATCCGTAGCTCTTCAAGCAGTTGCTCGACGATCTCGACGCGCTTTTTTTTGTCTTTTTCCACAATTTCCGCAACAGCCAGGATGTTTTGTTCGACCGTCATACCGTGAAAAATCGACTTTTCCTGCGGCAAATAACCGATTCCCAAGCGTGCGCGCTGGTACATTGGGAGCCGGGTTATATCCTCACCATCAAGCATGATCCGTCCGTAATCGGCTTCCACCAATCCGGTTATCATATAGAAACAGGTTGTCTTTCCAGCCCCGTTCGGGCCGAGGAGGCCCGCGATTTCACCGCGTTGCAGAGAAACTGAAACCCCCTTCACAACTGGGCGCTTCTGGTAGGCCTTGCCGATTTTTTCGACGACGAGCCCGGCCCGTCCTGCTTCCGGTTCTACGGCGTCCAGCGTTTCACTCATTGCCATTTGGGTCTCTCATTCAGTCGGCTAGCAAGTTGCCGGGGCATCGCCTTCGAGCGGCGTATTGGTTTCTGGTTCAGGGCTTTCTTCGTTTTCCTGAGTATAGAGAACCGCGCGGACTCGTTGTCCATTTCCTTCTTGGCCAAAGGTTGAATCGCCATTGGTAAGATGGGTTGAGAAAAAATTCGTCGTGATCACATTCTCGCATTGTCGAATGACGACATCACCTCGAAGGGTGATTGTATCATCTTCAATCCGGTAGACCCCCGTATCACCTCGGGCATTTTGCAAGGGCGAATAATAACGCACATTGCCGGTCGCAACGATGCGTTCGATGTCTCCGCGCCCACCAGTCTCAGACAGGCCATGATGCAGTTCAACATGATCGGCCATCAAGCGGCGATCCCCCTGAACAATATCAACATTGCCAATCAGGGTTGTTCGGCGCTCCGAATCCCAATTTTCCATGTGGTCGGCACCGACATCCAGCGGCAAAGTCGAATCGCCGATCTGTGCCAGCGCTGAATTTCCCAGACTCAGGGCCATAACGGCCGCAACGGCAATGCGGATCATCGCGATGCCGGGGGGCATCATCTTTGGCAGGTCAATTGCGGTGGGCAGCCGGTCTGTCATGTCTATTCCTCTTCCCCGGCGCTTTCGCCATTCTCAGTCATTTCTGCAATCTCAGTCCGGTCCTGCAGAATTTGAGCTCTCACATTACCTTCAAATATCACACGATTGCCACCCTCGAGGATTTCGTAGCGATCAGAACGAATAGATCCGTTTGGGCCCGTCCCAATGACGGGTTGCTCTCCCGAAACGCGCTGGTCTCGCAAGTGGACCCGAGCGTGTTGTGACAGGAAAGTATAGCCAGTATCGGTTTGCAAATTGACCTCGGTGTTCAAATCCAAAATCCGGTTGGTTGGGTCATACGATCCCGTTTCAGCCAAAACTTGGGACTGCTGATCCCCGGCAGAAATGAAATCATAATCGAGCCGAGGCCGTTGAAGCTCCGTCACGCCATCGCTATTTTCTCGCCGGCGAATAGCAATGTCGGCGGTGACCGTATAGGGCGTCAGGTTTTCATCTCGACCGGTGAAACGCGGATTGATCATGCGCACATCGGTACTGACAGCTTCCTGAGCCTCGATCGGTCCACCGGCATTCCCCAAAATGAGCTGGGTTAACAGTAAGGCGACAATGCCGACGGCCGCTCCAATAAAAACCAGTCGTAATAATCCAACGAATGCAGTCCGACGCCGCGCGGCATTCAGCGTCAGTGCCCGACGTGGCTCCCAATTCCCGTGGTGGGTGGGCTGTAGGGCCTCCAGGCCGTGAGAAGAGATTGAGCTCATGGGACGGGTTTGATCAGCTTTACAATTGTTCTAAGGCAGAATCACCAAAGACCAGTCTTTGTCGGCGAATTCAAGGCAGGCATTACGAGTGCGCGAAAATATCTGTTTCGGGCCATCCTGCGAGATCCAGGGCGGCGCGGGTCGGCAAGAAATCGAAACAGGCCTGCGCCAGCTCCATCCGGCCTTCGCGTTTGAGCATAACGATCAGTTTCTCACGAAGCGCATGCAAGTGCAGAACATCGGAGGCTGCATAGTTCAGTTGGGCCTTGCTCAGCTCATCCGCGCCCCAATCTGAGCTCTGCTGTTGCTTGTTCATATCGACACCAATCAACTCGCGCGACAGATCCTTAAGGCCATGACGGTCCGTATAGGTCCGCACCAGTTTGGAGGCGATTTTCGTGCAAAAAACCGGTGCCAGGGTTATCCCCAAATACGTTCGACACATTGCCACATCAAAGCGGGCAAAATGGAAAATTTTCTCGACATCCGGGCTGCCCATGAGGGCCTTGAGATTGGGGCAGTCATAACGACTTCGATCCATCTGAACGACGTGCGCATCGCCGTCGCCGGCAGACAATTGCACCACGCAAAGCGGGTCACGGGTCAAAGACAATCCCAGTGTTTCCGTGTCCACGGCAACTAGATTGCCCAAATCGACATCGGAGGGCAGATCGCCGCGGTGGTAATGCACTGTCATTGTCTCATCCTTTTTATCTCGCCGTGGTTCTAGTGCGGTATGACCGCCCAGGGCAAGGCTGGTCAGCGTTCGCCGCGGATTCCACGAGGGGTAATCTCGCCTAATGCGTCATCTAAACCGCGCCAATCATCTCGGTTTAGATAGTGTGGCATTGAGAGTTCAGGGTCAGGATCGGTCGCGATAACCGCATCCAGCAGAGCTGTTGCGCGTGCGCCGTCGTCAGTGTCCAGCCACGCAGCACGACGTGCCAGCATGGCGGTGGTTGAGGTCTGCAGATTGTCCGGAGTGATACGCTGCCCGAAAGCGGACGTGTCGCTTGATAGGACACCATCACTATTTTGCATCCGATCGAGCATGCTTTGTCCGACGTGCGGGAGATAGTGAGATGGTTCGTAAAATGTTGGATGTGGCAAGGTTTGGTCCGCCAGTGGTGCCGCCGTAGTTGCAACATCCTGAAAGCCGGAAAAGTCCCAGAGGACGGCGCCGCCGCCTGGTCCGCATGCGTCAATGGGATTTTGCGGGGCGTATTGCGCGAACAATTCGGTCAATTCTGAGCGTAATGTCAGGTAATCATCGGCACGACCGGCCCGGAACATCGCCTCCTCGCGCCAGGCATGAAGCGGATGTATGAACCCGATGACCTGAACGCCCTCGGACGTAAGCGCCGCGAGAGTCCGTTCGAAATAATCAAGCCTGTCAGGGTCATAACGATAGCCTAAATAATAGCCATAAATACCCCGAGTCCCCCCTTCATAGCGCGCCAATTGGGCACCCGCCTCATACACTTCAGCCCAGGGCGTGCGTGGTGTGCTGCCGCCAATATTGTCTGCCAACATCTGCACCGACGCCGCAAATGTGTTGGGCGAGAGCGCGACACGGGCCAAGGAAAACGCGCGATTTCCATCAGTTAGCGCTGATAACCAGTAGGTCGCCTTGGCCTTTGAGTGGGTGCCAAACTCGTCCAGGTCGAGGCCGATGACCACGCAACGCAACTCGGCGCTGCGGGAACCGAGCGCCATGGCGCGACCCAATTCAAACATATTGGTCCCGCGCATTCCGGCATTGTGTATATCACCAGGCCAACCGCTCGGTGCGGATGGGAAACCGTCCACCGTACGCGATGATCCAAGTAAAATGGATCCATCTCCACCGCGAGCGAGCCGGTCGCCAACATTGACCCGGCCCCCGTCCTCCAGAAGGCGTGTTTCACGGGTAGTCAAACCGGGGATGGTGGGGGCGCCGGTGACGCCAAAAGGGTCGACCAGCGCGTTGAAGCCGGCAAAGCCGACCAGGGCGGCCAGTAAAGAAATCAGCAAGGTGGAGGTGAATTCTCTCACGACATCACCTGCGTCTCTATCAGGGTCAGGGCGGGGGTATCAGAAGGCATAATAGATAAATTCCGAAGTCTTCCACGCATTCAAGATGGACAGGAACAATATCCCGGCGGCGATAAGCGCCAGGCGCTTTGAGAATTTCCACCGCAATCCCGGGCGTGGCTTGATTTGCGCATCCTTCATCGATTGCTCGTCCAGCTGATCGGCAAACACTTCGGGCGTGTCCGGGAGGCCCCATACGATCCACAACCCAAACAAGATCCACAAGATGGCATTCGGGTCTACACCCGCCAAGCCTAATCCGGACAGGCCAAACATGCCCGCCAAAATGCTGAGAGCAGAATCCCAACTCGCTGCACGGAAGAATACCCAGGCGATTGTTGTGAAGATGAAGGTCAGGGCAATAGCAAAAATACGACGTCGACCGTCAAACCACCCCTTTGGTCCCCATTTGCCCCAATAGTGTGCCACGGTCAGCCCGAGCCCGTGTAGGCCACCCCATATGACAAATGTCCAAGCGGCCCCGTGCCAGAGCCCGCCAAGCAGCATGGTGATCATCAAATTGATTGAGCGTCGCCCTTCGCCGTTTCGATTGCCGCCCAGGGGAATGTAAAGATGGTCCCGCAGGAAATGCGACAGGGTAATGTGCCAGCGGCGCCAGAATTCGACGATGGACGCTGATTTGTAGGGCCCATTGAAATTGATCGGGAGGCGAAAGCCCAAGCAACGGGCCAGACCAAGGGCCATGTCGGAATAGCCCGAAAAGTCGAAAAAGATTTGAAGGGCATACGCGATCGCGCCGATCCACGCGGCGATCAAACCGGGCGCATCGCCGCGTTCCGCCAATGAAAACAACGATGTCGCATAGGGCTCGATGCTCTCGGCGATCAAAACTTTTTTGGCCAGACCAACGGCAAAAATGCTGAGCCCAACACCCAAATTGTCCCAGATATCGTCCTTGCGAGTGGTGTCGTTGAATTGCGAGGCAATTTGATGGTGCTGGATCAGCGGGCCGGCGACAATATGCGGAAAAAACGACACAAACAGAGCGTGAGCAAAAAACCGGCCTGGGTCCGTTTTGTGGCGTGCCACATCAACGAGGTAGGAAATCTGCTGGAATGAAAAGAATGAGATCGCCAGCGGTAGTCCGAGCCCAAGCACCGGCATGTCCAGCCCCGCGAGCGCGTTAATATTTTCGGCGAAGAAATCGGCATACTTGAAGAAGCCAAGCAGACTCAGATTGAAAATGATGCCGATCGCCAGCAAGGGCTGGGTGCGCCATCGGCGCATCAATCGCGCGATGATATGGTTGATGATGACAGAGCCGAGCAGCAATAAAACATGCCGCACAAACCAGAGCGTCTGAATGAGGCTATCCAGATTGAAACCGGTCAGTTCATACCAGGGTGCCCGGCTGACATCCCACCACGCGTAGAAAAAGAACGAAGCTGCGGCCAGCAGTGATAATGCGGTCCAGTGGGAGATGTACTGACGCGTCAGATAGTAAAGTGCCAGCACCGACGGCAGGAACAGGAATAGGAATTCAAAGGAATTGAAAATCATGCGTCTGCCGGCCCCCGCAACACCAAAAAGTTAAACGCGCTCACCAGCATCGTAAAGCTTGCGGTGCATGGCCGCCGGAAGCCTTTCGGTTTCCGGGCTAGAAGAAGAGTCGATCTGAGTGGTGATGGTGGCGGCTACCCAGCGCCCCTGAGGTGGCGTTATCTTGAGATATCAGTCACCGCTCCCATAGGGGAGCTCGTCGGGGGTTTTTACCGTCATTTTCTGGGTCATGCCCGAAGACGGCGATCGCGTTTGTAGATCATCACATGATCACCATTCGCAAATCGCCCGGTGCCGTTTTCAACATAACCGAGCTTGCCAGCAACCCGAACCGACGAGACGTTCGCAGGGTCAATGATGCAGCAAGTCGACGAGTGGGTGGTTTCCTCATCGACCCATTTCAAAATCGCGCGCATCGCCTCGGTGGCAAGGCCGCGCCCATGGGCGTGTGATCTCAAAGCCCAACCCGCTTCTGGCTGTCCGGATATGGAGGGTTGGATCGAGCGATGAAGATCCGCCAGGCCCGCCTCGCCAATGAACTGACCATCGTCACGATCAATCACAGCCCAATAGCCATAATTGAGCAAACGCCATAGGCCTGCATATCGAAGAATTCGCATCCACACTTCACTCGATGCAGACGCACTGCCTCCAATGAATTCAACCACGCCGGGGTCGGCCCAAAGAGCTTTCGAATCGCCAAAATCTTCCAACGAATGCGCGCGCAGTATCAAGCGGTCAGTCGTCAAGGTGGGAGCGCTCAAATGCAGTTTGTCTGCCGGCAAATCAGCATCTTCCTGTTGATTGCGAAATTGGCCCGGCACGCCGAAGTCCAATTCAAGAATTCCTGTCGCGACTTCAAGCATAGCCCGTTGCGCAATAACGAACAATTCAAGCCTGATTTTGCCGTGACCTGTTTGTGTAGGCGCTGGGATGGGTCTGTTGCCAATCCCGGTGTGATGCTTGTCAGGTCATTGGATATACCGCTAATAAGCCCACCGTTTACACTCCTTCAGGAAGGCGCGCAGTGACACATTCGGCCGAAGATTTTATGCAAGACGCCAATAAGTTGCTTGAGGCAAAATCCTATAACGACGCCTCGCTCGCATTGTGTCGTGCGCTTGATCTGAATCCGCATTTATTGAACGCTCATTATATCCTCGGAGCATTGTTGCTTCAGCATGGCCAGGCAGCCGTGAGTTTACCCTGTCTTATGACCGCTGATATGCTGCAGCCCGATAATCCCCGCTTTGTGATCGCATTTTCGCGGGCGCTTCTGGACATGGGGCAAGCAGATCGTGCAGCATCCAATTTAGATCGCTCACAAAAGAAAAGTCCGTCAAATGCGGCTCTCAAGCAGGCAGTCGCTCAATGCCCGGTGAGGAATAAACAAGCATCGTTTCGCGACGGTTATATCAGTGCGCTCGACAAGACAGAGCAAGATCGCCTGATGGGACAGGCGTCGGAGGCGCTCGAAGCCGGGGACGATAAAACGGCCTATTTATTGGCGAGCGAACTTGTCTGGGCGGTGCCGCAATCGACGGCGGTTTGGCGCCTGCTGGGGCGGGCCGCCGCAATTGGCGCGTCTCCCATTCACGGCGAAATGTGCATGCGTCGAGCCATTGCGATCGCGCCCAAGGAAGCCGAGTCCTGGATTGCCTTGTCACACATCGTCCGCGAAGCCCCCGATCGACAAGCTGATTCAGAGCGGATTCTGCTGAGCGCATTGGATATTTGCGGCCCAGACGCGGCCATTTGCGCAGCATTATGCGACCAGTATTTCAAGGCAAACCGATATCACGAGGCTCTTGAGCGGCTCGAGGAAGTGGGGGCAGCGTTTTCATCCCCATCCGTCACCTTGATGCGTCTCCAGGTCGAAGCGCTACAGCATCAGGGCCAGATCGAACAAGCGACTGCCATACTTGAGCAAGCGCTTGATCTTGATCCATCCAACCACGCGCTGTTCTCTGACGCATTTAAGTTTTATGAGGCGCGCGTCGATCCTGCTCCGATGCTGGCATTGCTTAAACGCGCCAAACGGGTTGGCATTGGCCTAGGGCAAGGGGTTGAGTCGGATGTAATGGCGCGAATTGCCCTACGCGCGGGCGACCTCGATAAGGCCCACACCCATATTACCCAGGCGCTCCAGGGCCACGCTGAAGACGCACAAATGTTGAGCCGTCGCTTTACGCTCGCCAGTATCGAAGACAAGCGCGGCCAGTATAACGCCGCGTTTGACGCCGCCAATGCGGCAAATGGGATGATGGAAAAGCTCTGGGAGCAGGATGGGCCCTGCGACCACACGATGTCGACGCGCCGGATCGACAGTTTCCAAAACCGTCTTGACGTTGAGATTAAATCAGGGAAATCGCGATGCGTAGATTCCTCTGTCGGCCCCAACAATATCGCCTTCCTTGTCGGTTTCCCGCGATCGGGGACGACGCTTCTCGACAGCATTTTGAGGACGCATTCTCGTGTCCGCATCATCGAGGAGGAGCCGGTCCTAATCCGCGCTTTGCGTGAAGCTGTTCCGGGCATGAGCGGTGATGAAACCAATTTTACGGAAGAATGGCTCGATCATCTCGATGCCTGCGATCGCTCCGTTTTGCGCGATAAATATCTTTCATATTTAAGCCAGTATGCGGAAGAGGATTTGGCGGCAGACAAGATCTATATAGACAAATTGCCCCTCAACATGAATTGGGCCCCTTTGCTGCACGAGCTTTTCCCGCGGGCCATCTTTATTCTCGCCGGGCGTAATCCGCTGGACGTGGCTATCAGCAATCTGTTTCAGGCCTACCAGCCCAATAATGCGATGCTGAACATGACCAGCCTGCAGCGTATAAGCACGCTTTACAATGCCAGCTTTACGCTTTGGGAGACGTTTGAAACCTGGCGAAACCCGGACATCGCCGCCATCTCCTATGAGGATGTTCTTGCGGATATTGAGAGCGCTGTAACGCCGGTGATGACTCGATTGGGTCTTGGGTGGGAAGACAAACAGGCTCGGTTTTTCGAGACAGCCCAGAAGCGTGGCCGCATTAACACGCCAAGCGCCACCCAGGTGACCCAAAAACTTTATGAGACATCCCGGGAGCGTTGGCGCAATTACGATTTCGCCCTGCAAGGCAAAGATAGTCTGACCTTGCGCCAATGGGCAGACAAGCAGGGATATCTCGTCGAAGGCGACGGCTAACTAAAACCAACACGCCCACAGGCTGCGCCCCCTTAGCTGCCAGTTCCTATTTCCAATGCAACACCCACATGGTCGAAGAGATCTGACAGGTCAGGGTTTCAGGCCTAAGAGGTCTGGCAGAGGCGCTGGCGCACCGTCAACGCAATCCTAAAAGCGGGCACTTTTAGACCGGACCAAGTACCGAATTTTATCGCTATCACGATGCATTAGAAGGGAAACAAGCGCTTAGAGCGAAGTTTTGGTGCCCAGGAGAAGACTCGAACTTCCACGGCCTTGCGGCCACTGGCACCTGAAGCCAGCGCGTCTACCAATTCCGCCACCTGGGCAGGTGTGGAGCCGGGTTGGTAGAGGGGGCAGGGCGTGGTGTCAACGCAAACGTCAGTGCGAGTGCAGATGTTTGCCGCCAATTTTTAAAAGTCGATATTTCAGCGCGCAAAAGCACCCTTTCCTGTTCACGCCGAGGCCAAGGCATAGACAGGCGGCCTGAATTTTGGTTTACCGCGAATAGATAAGTTTTTTGGTCCATCAATTCGGCCACTCATTCGGCGTTTAATTTTGACGCTTTCGCTGATGGGTTCGTTATTCGGGGTCTTATGAGGCCCCCCATCGCAGGAAACCAGCACCATGCTTCGCGACGAGATCATTACAGTTTTCGGAGGCTCCGGCTTTGTCGGTCGTCACGTGGTCCGGGCTTTGGCGAAAGCGGGCTATCGCGTGCGTGTCGCCACCCGACGCCCGCATCTGGCTCAGGACCTGCGCGTGATGGGTGTGGTGGGACAGGTACAGCTGGTCCAAGCCAATATCCGGGTGAAAAGCTCGGTCGAACGCGCAATCGCTGGTGCAGCCGGAGTTGTAAACCTGGTGGGGGTCCTCAATGAGGGGGGGCGTCAAACTTTCACCCGATTGCATGCGCTTGGGGCCAAGACGGTCGCGAAGGCTGCTGCCGATTCCGGAATTGAGCGCCTTGTGCATTTCTCGGCGATTGGTGCAGATGCGGAAAGCCCGTCACGATATGCGCGATCCAAGGCGGAGGGCGAGGATAGTGCCCGGAACGCTCTGAATTCGACAACGATCCTGCGGCCTTCAATCATTTTCGGAACAGATGACGGCTTCTTTAATCGCTTCGCGTCGATGGCCCGCTATATGCCGGTTCTGCCCTTGTTTGGAGGCGGCAAGAATCGTCTGCAACCCGTCTTTGCGGGGGATGTAGCCAAAGCCGTACTGGCCTGTTTTGAAGGCCCGGAAACAGCCGGGGAAACCTTCGAGCTTGGTGGCGCTGGAACCTATACATTCGAACAATTGATGCGTTTCATTCTGGAAACGATTGACCGTCCGCGTTTCCTTGCGCCTCTGCCCTATGCGTTGGGTCATGTGATCGGATTGTTCGGCGAAATATCAGCAACTCTTCCGTTTGTTGAGCCCATACTCACGCGCGATCAGCTGACCCAATTGAAACTGGATAACGTGGTCTCACCGTCCGCCAAAGGCTTATCCGAGTTGGGCATCACACCGGAAACCGTCGAGGCGATCGTTCCAACCTATTTGCACTGCTATCGCCGATATGGCCAATTTCACGAAACCTCTGCCTAGAGGACCAGGTAGACAATCAGGCCAGTTCCGAGCACCAGTCGGTAAAGCACGAACGGCAGAAAGCCGATCCGGGCGACAAGTTTCATTAGCACCGCAATGACGCCCCAGGCGGTCAAAAATGACAGGGCTGCGACAATGAAGCCGTCGCGCATGCTTGCACCGGCTGCGGATCCAGTGATCAGTTCCAGAACCGAAAGCATCGCAAACGCCGAAATGACCGGGACAGCCATCAGCATGGAAAATCGGGCACTTTCAACACGCCCCATACCCAACATGCGCGCGGCAGTCATCGTGGTGCCAGAGCGCGATGCGCCCGGGATAAGCGCGAAGGCCTGCGCGACACCAATGTAGAAGGCGTGCTTCCAGCTCAGGGAATCAAGCGTATTGCGATCTCCGCCATATTTGTCAGCGAGCCAAAGCGGCAGGGCGAATACCAGAGTGGCAATCGCGATCACGAGAGGTGATCGTAAATAGTCAAGAAGTTCAAAGGTGTATAACAGGCCGCCAACAAGGACGATTGGGGGCAGGGACGTGGCGATCAACAACGCCATTCGGCTTCCCTGATTCAACTGACCTGTTCGCGAGGCCCAAATACCCATGCAAATCTCTTGAACGTCGCGCCGAAAATAGACCAGCACAGCGAGCAATGTGCCCCCATGGGCCATCACGTCGACAAACGGGCCCTGATCATCCGTTCCCAGCATGTCTGGCGTCAAAATAAGGTGGGCGGAGGAGCTGATCGGAAGAAATTCCGTGATGCCCTGTATCAGGGCCAGTGTCAGAAGCTGAATGAGAGGCATATTGTGTTTTCTATTCGCTGCGCGACTATCCTCGCGCGCTTCGCCATCGATAGCCAGAAACCGGTACATACAATATGTTTGTTAACAGGGTGGGTGTGCAGTTTCGACGCACGCTGCCATTGACCCCGCTTCCTGTGTCGCCGTAAAACGAAAGCGACCCCGGGGTCAGGGAAACCCTTTATGCCTCACGATACTTCAGCAAAAGACACCAATTCATCTCAAGTCGGCCGTCTCTCTCCTGAGGCGGCAAAAAAAATCACCGGACGGGTGACCGCTTTGGCCGTCGCGGTCGCGGTTATTTTGACGCTGAGCAAAACCTTTGTTTGGACACAGTCTGGGTCGGTGTCGCTTCTCGCCTCTCTCGTCGATAGCGCATTGGACCTAACGGCCTCTTTGACGGTGTTCTTTGCCGTGAGGTATGCGGCGGAGCCAGCGGATGACGAGCACCGGTTTGGCCACGGCAAAGCTGAGGCGTTTTCCAGCGTCATGCAGGCGGTCATTGTCGCGGCCTCGGCCGCCTTGCTCTTGCGCGAAGGTATAGACCATGTCCTGAACCCTGTTGTGATTAGGGCGGGTGGCATGGCAATTGGCGTGATGGGGCTTTCAATCGGTCTCACGCTGATTTTGCTTTTTATCCAAACACGCGCACTGAAACAGACCGGGTCCGTGGCTGTCGAAGGCGATCGTGCGCATTACATCTCAGATCTGGCGGCCAATATTGCTGTCATAATCGGCATTGCCGGCTCCACCCTGTTTGATCTCGTTTGGTTTGACGGCGTTGTTGCCATCGGAATCGCCATTTGGTTGGCGGTAACGGCTTGGGGTGTCGCGAAAAGCGCTCTCAATCAGCTGATGGACCACGAATTGCCGGATGAGCAGCGCCATAAAATACTGGAACTGGCAGAAGCGGACGCACGGGTTATCGATGTCCACCAACTCAGAACGCGGGCTTCAGGACCGCTTGTTCATATCCAATTTCATCTCGACCTTGCGCCGGAGCTAACTCTGGCGGAAGCCCATACGATCATGGTCGAGTGCGAGCGTCGTGTGCTGTCCGAATATCCCGCGGCTGATATCCTCATTCATGCTGACCCACATGGTGTGGCGGAATCGCATGGTGTTCCTTTTTTCGGAGGCGGTTCCGATGACCCAAAAACCGGCTAGCAGCCCGGCCGAAAAGGCTTAGCGTCGATACATGCGCGTCCTGCATCATTGGCCCCTTGACCCATTTTCACGACAGGCCCGTCTGGTCCTTGATGAAAAATCGTTGAAGCATACGCTTCAAAGCGAGGCCCCATGGGAGCAAGCGGCAAAATTGCAGGCGCTCAATCCGGCGGGCAACACGCCTGTTTTGGTGGATAAGACGACGGGCACACCGCGTGTGATTGCTGAAGCGCGGCCGATATTGGAATATCTTGAAGAAACATCCCCGACACCATGCCTCCTGCCAGGAGGTCCCGCGGAACGAGCCGAAGCGCGCCGGGTCATGGATTGGTTTGACCGCAAATATGATGGCGAGGTCAATGCCTACATCTTGCACGAGAAGTTGGAAAAAGTGGCCCAGGGCCTTGGGTCTCCTGATCCGGCCATGCTGAGAATGGGCAAAGATCATCTGCGTTGGCATCTCGATCACATTGCCTGGTTGCTGGAGACGCGTGACGGTTTGGCGGGCCCCAGATACACCTTGGCCGATA
>Ga0315338_1002253_pt1 | contig 19816 bp, 20 predicted proteins | sample ASW8metaG_FD_204518 | JGI IMG/M metagenome (GOLD analysis project Ga0315338, IMG submission 204518) | Ammonia-oxidizing marine archaeal communities from Monterey Bay, California, United States - ASW #8 | ecosystem: Environmental > Aquatic > Marine > Coastal | place: USA: California | collected... | reverse complement strand
TAAAGATGAAGATGCTATTTTGGTTGTTAGCGTTCTCTTGCTTCTCTGCTTTGGGGAGTTCGCTGGCAAGCGGGCATCATGCGTATGCTGCCAACTATGTCGATGAACTTGGCACAATCGAAGGTGTGGTAGTGGAGGTGTTTTGGGGGAATCCGCATGTTCACTATTACTTGGAAGTTGCAAGAGACGATGGTGCTACGGAAGTATGGGATGTGGAGTCTGCAAATCTGGGGGTTATGGCGAGATCTGGTTGGACCGATGAAACGATTGAAGTCGGGGATCACATCAAAGTATCTGGTGATCTTGGTCGAGAGGGCAGACGAAAATTGTCGTTAGATAGAGATTCCCTAGAGATCCTCTAGCGAACGGCCGCACTCACATGATTGTGCGACGATAAAGACGATACGCCACAACTTATAGATAAAGCTCCGCTGTTTTGCCCAAAAAATCAGCCGCATTGGGATGCGCTATGTCTATTGCGCCAGTAGCCGTTTTCCCCGATTCATAGGTGGTAACGAGCCTCTTCTCAGCACATTAGAATCTACTCACCTAAGGGTGTTGTTTCCAGACAACAGAATCAAATAATGGCCCCATCGACAAGTATTTCTACTGAGGATGAGCTAACCATAGTAGAGGTGCTAGACACACATAAATAAGCTTTGTATTGGTTTAGACTTATCCAATAAGATAATGTTTTTAAAAGATAAAACAATATTAATTTCCGGCGCTAGTCGTGGAATTGGGCTGGCTATTGCGCTACGCGTGGCCCGGGATGGCGCAAATGTTGTTGTTGTTGCAAAAACTGATGAGCCACACCCTGTATTACCAGGAACGATTTACACGGCAGCAGAGGCAATTGAGGCGGCAGGTGGGCGAGCACTACCAATTCTTTGCGACATTCGTGACGAGGGCCAGATCAATGCGGCGGTAGAAGCAACTGTCTCGATATTCGGTGGGATTGACGCAGTGATTCTTAATGCTAGCGCAATCACACTTGATGGCACACTAGACATTCCTATTAAGAGGTTTGATTTACTATGTGCTGTGAATCAGAGGGGTACCTTCCTAATGGGCAGGGCTTGCTTGCCGTACTTAGTCAAGGCAAACAACCCTCATATTTTATCCATCTCACCACCGTTAGACTTTGAGAATCATTGGTGGGGTGATCACCTTGCATGGACTATGACGAAGTATTCTATGAGTCTTTGTGTGCGCGGTTGGGCGCAGGAATTCAAAGAGTCTGGCGTTGCTGCAAATACGCTCTGGCCGCGTACGACAATCTCAACAGCGGCTACGAAAATGTTGGGAGAAAAAGTTTTTAAGCATTCACGCAAACCGGAAATAATGGCTGATGCAGCGCATTGGATTTTGTCTCAAAGGAGCCGGCAATGCTCGGGCAATTATTTCATTGATGAGGAGGTACTTCGGGGAAATGGAGTCACTAATTTTGATGCCTACATGAACGATCCATCAGCACCTCTTTTTATTGATCTTTTGGTAGATGAGGTAGACGGAAATTACTTTCGGAGTGGATGAACCATGTTGATTGTCTTATGAAGAAGGTATCGCAGATCTCTGTTAAAGAGGCGGCACTGAAAATTAAGTCCGGTGATGTCGTTGTTGTCGGCGGCTTTGGTATGACTGGGACACCAATACACTTGTTGGATGCTATCGCCGAGACGAATGTAAAGAATCTGACAATGATCAGCAACAATGTTGGTGAGCCTGGTATGGGCGGAGGTCGGATGTTGCGTAACGGGCAATTAAAAAAAGCGATTGGATCTTTTTTCACGACTAACCCGGAGGTCGTCGAGGCATTCCAGTCAGGTGATCTGGAGGTAGAGTTATTACCTCAGGGTAACCTCGCGGAGGCAATTCGTGCAGGTGGTGCGGGTCTTGGAGGATTTTTGACACCCACTGGAGCAGGGACTCAGTTCTCAGAGGGTTGTGATAATTATGTAAGTGACGGTAAGGAATATATTGTTCAGCCTGCGTTAACGGCAGATGTTGCATTAGTCCGCGCCTGGCAGGCGGACTTAGCGGGAAATCTCGTATATAGAATGACGGAAAACAATTTCAATCAGGCGGCGGCTACCGCAGGTAAGATTGTTATTGCCGAGGTGGAACATATCGTACCGATCGGGGAACTTAACCCCAATCACGTTCATACGCCCGGTTGTTTCGTAGACTATTTGGTTCAGGCTCATACAACGCTTGAAGAGCTAGGTTCATCCGCTTCGGTAGCTGGTAGCCTGAAAAAGGTTGATGAATCTCGGATGAGAATGGCTAAATCGGCACTAGAAGAGCTTAGACCTGGGGATGTTGTGAATCTGGGAATTGGGATTCCCACCCTGGTTGCAGATCTCATTACGCCGGAGTTGGACATTACGGTGCATAGTGAGAATGGCATGTTAGGAGTTGGTCCTGAGCCGGAGTCCGGTGGCGCAATGGATTATCCAGTCAATGCAGGTAAGATTCCTGTAACCGCATTGCCCGGAAGTAGCTACTTTGACAGCGCTAGTTCTTTCGCAATGATTCGAGGTGGACATCTGGATGTAGCGATACTGGGTGGGTTGCAGGTCGATGAGCAAGGGAATCTGTCTAACTGGGCGGTGCCTGGCAAGCCACTTCTGGGTCTGGGGGGAGCTATGGATCTAGCTTCTGGGGCAAAGAGATTGATCGTTACTATGACGCACACGAGCCGAGACGGCTTATCCAAAGTCGTCAAGGAGTGCACATTGCCCCTGACTGCGGTTAATGCCGTAACAGTGTTGGTTACTGAGTTAGCAAAGTTTCGGTTCATTGATGGGCGACTAACTTTAGTGGAGATTATGCCTGGAGTGACGCTCAAGGAAGTTGAGGAGAAGACCGAAGCAAATTTTGTTGTTCAACTGTGATCAGTTATTGAATATAGCAACACGTTAGGCATAGTAGAGTAACCCACAGCCCGTTGCCCAAGCAGTTATAGGCTCATAAAAAATTGTCTTTGCCTGCTTATTTCCAGCAATTCCAGCAGCGGTTATCCAGGAGCGAATTTCATGTGTTCCGAGACCAGTCCGCTCTATTTCCCGATCTGTATAAGATGTGAAAGCGTTCACCTCGTTCGCGACGAGACGACGTATAAATTCTTGGTCGAATTCAGTATTAATCTCTCCATGCATGCGTTCGCCTGGTGCGTGACTCAGGCCTCCCGCTGCGATGACGGCAACACGACGAGATTCCATTTTTAGAGCCCGGGCTAATGCTTGGCCTAGTTCATAGCAACGTGTCAGCTTTGGCATCGGGTGTGTCATTGCATTAATGATGAGCGGAATTATGGGTAGTTCGCGAGATGGATCGAGAAAGCTTAAGGGGATCATGACACCATGATCGAGCTTCATTTCGTGTGCGTAGTTGAGTTCCATGCCGTCTGCGTAACAGGCGCTCAGAAGTCGCGCAGAAAGCTCAGGGTCTCCAGCTGTCAGTCCCTGATCAATTTTGACCCAGGGCTCTATGGGGCCGAAATACGTTTCAGCCTGCCCCATAGTGAATGCTGGCATACAGTCTAGGAAGAAGTTTGCAAAGTGTTCGCTACTAATGATCAGTATGGTGTCGGGGTTTGCCGCCTCCATACGCTTGTGCAGTTCGCCGAAACCAGAATAGAGACGTTCTTTTTGATCGGAATCTGCTGCCTCAGCCCATGCACGAATGCCAGGCGTATGGCTCACTGAGCAAGTGAATACTACGGGCACGAATCAGTCTCCCTTACGGATAGTTTTTAGATAATCGGGTTCTGAAACACCGTGGATAATGGTGAAAGGTCTGAGCAGTAGTGGATGTACTCCCATTTCGTAGAGAGTGCTGATGTCAAGTCCTACAATGGCCTGATATTCCGCATCCGTTAGCACGAATTTATCAGCCAGAGATTCTCGTGACTCTAAAAATTCTTCGCGTGAATTTTGTTCTCGATTCACGGTCTGGATAAGTTTCTGAACCTGATAGATGCTCATAGCTTTTTCTTAAGTGGTTTCTGGCATTGGTACATTCAGCGTTTTTGCTGAAGCGGAGAGTTGGTTCCAAATTCTAGTAGGTATGGGGATGCCAACGCGACGTCGTTCTTCGAGCTTCCGAATCTCTATCTCACCGGGCAAAAAGATTTCGCCACCGGACTTCATGGGTGGGAGTTCTTTGAGAGCTTGAGCGAGGGCGGTCATACATTTTTTGTAATCATCAACGTCCGTAAAGGTTGAAATATTAACGGCAATAGTTAGACCGTTCTGACTATGACCTTGTTCTCTCCCAGCTAGCGCAGGCTCTAGTAGCGGGTGTCCGATCAGAAGGCTGACAAGGGTCTCGAACATCAGAGAGAGGCCGGATCCTTTAGCTCCACCCAGTGGCATGGGAATGGCTGCTTTAGCTGGGTCCGTGGTCGGATTACCCTCTTTCGTTAATGCTCCGCCTTCTGGTAGCGCTACTTCACGGGCTAGAGCATCTTTTATTTTGCCAATAGCTAGCTCACTGCTAGCCATATCCAGCGTGACGGAACCGTCAGGCCCGCCTGGCACAGCGATTGCAATTGGATTGGTGGCTACCCCTGCTGCTTTTGAGCCAAAGTAGGCCATATTGGGCCGGCTAGTCATGATCGAGATTCCGACCATTTCCTCTTGCACTGCTAGTTGGGCGTAGTATCCCACTGGTCCAGAGTGAGTAGTGTTCTTAACGAACGCCCAGCCAATACCTGTTTTCTGTGCTTTCCCGATCGCCTGTTTCATAGCAAAACTCATGGATAGTGCGCCGGGGGCTTTGTCTCCATTAATGAGCACAGAGGAGGGGGTTTGCTTTGTGATACTAATGTTTGGTGCTGAGTTCATTAGTCCTCTTCGCAACCAGTCGAGATAGCGTGGAATTCGGAGCACACCGTGAGAGTCGACACCGCGTAAATTAGCCCAGACAAGAATATTAGCTTGAGTTTGTGCGTGTTCTTCGGATAGACCTGCGCGCCTGAAGATCTCTCGACCAAACATCTCAAGATTGTTTGCTCGGACATTCACGAGCGACGTCGTCAGGGTGATACCTCACGGAAGTCTTGCGTAAAGAATCTCATGGCGGTTCTAGTAAGAAAATCTCGCCGGCTTAAAGCGCTGTTTTTTTCCTTATCCATCGGATTATTCTCTACTTTTCAACCTTGCAAGTTTTACCAGCATCGCGAATGGCTAGTCTTTCCTCGAGTCCTATCGCTCCGCTCGGTTTGTTGTTAACGATAGTCTGGTTGGTCTTCTATAAACTGGCGGTTTACTCCATCGCCGCAAGCTTCGCGCTGGCACACTCCAGCATGATGGACATGTAACGGTTGAATCGTTCTGGGCCGAGGAGCAAGGGGTGCGGTCCGGCTGGATACCGTTGGCGAAGTTGTTCCTTCAGTTCCAGAGTGTTCATCGCTTGCGTCCAACACGGTCCCCCAGTCTTGAGACAGCGCTCCATATGCTCCTCATCTAAATCCGCGATCCCAGGGTGACCGCCTAGCGCAGTCTCTGCTTCCAGCGGTCGGGCAAAGTCGTCGAACACATGCCTGAAGGTATCGAGGGATTCCTGAGTGGGCATCTGCGTGCCACTAAAGATCAGTGCTGTGTGCGTGCGACCAAGATGCTTGACCGGCACGAGTATAGCCAGCGTGCCTGCCGTATGGCCCGGGGTCAGCACTAACGTTATCGTGGTGTCTCCCAGGGTCAGCTGCTGACCATCGGTCACGACCATGTCCCGCGTTGGCCTCGGTCGACCTGGCCTCTTGCCAGAGAGCGCTAGATCCCAATCAGGTCCACTGATCAGGATCCTTGCCCCGTACGTTTGCTGGAGGTAGGACGCCCCTCCAACGTGGTCATTGTGACCATGTCCGATGACGATGTACTTGATCTGAGTGGGGTCCAAGCCCAATTTTTCGAGGCCCGGCACCAGCACATCGCGTGCCTCGTCGGGGCTATTGAGCGTATCCACTAATATGAGGCCTTCGCTCGTGTCGATGGCCCAAGCCCCCACATCGTTGAAACCAATATAAAAAAGGTTCTCAAAAATTCGCGTCGGCTCCAGGGCATACTCCTCGACCGGAGGTAGCCCGGCGGCCCGTCTCACCAACGCTGCTCGTCTGGGACCTGCAGGAGAGCAGAGGGCTTCCGCCTCATCGACCAGATCAGATCCGGCCAGTGCCATCGCCGCTGCTATATGCTGCTGAGCCTCTTCGGATGCCGCTAATGCCTCGAGAGTTGGGACGCCCTGCCCCTGGGCCCTGAGGCCTGGTTGAGAGACGGCAACTATAATGAGAGCGACGGCCGTTGCCGCGAACACGTTCCTCAACATCGAACTTTCTCCTCTGGGTTCAACACCAGTGCCAAGCGCCAACAATCAATAAGGATTCCCTATCCATTTCAATCGGTTAGGAAGTGATACATCCCTAGCACGTTCTCATGAAGCCAGTTGTAACCACCCCAGTGTTCGTACTCAGGAATGCGAATATTTTCTCGCATTTCTTCCAGAGACCGGTCTTCGGTGATTCCAGTTGCTACTACTTCATGCAATTTCTCGAAATAAACCCGCCATTCAGTCACGTTTTCCCAATTACCTAGCGGCCCATGCCCCGTTGTGACGTACTCATAATTCTTTGACAGCTCTTCTGTTTCTCGGATCGCTGCCATCCATTCTTGGAACATGCCGAGTTCGTAGTCCATTTCTCTGTAAGGTAGGCGACCGAATGTGATGTAGTCCACTACCATCATCACACTTTCATCTGGGAAGATGATTCGGCTCATATCAAGAGAGTGATTCATCTCTCCAACCCACTCCAGGATCACCCGTTTGCCGCCGAGCGTGATTTCAAGTTCGTCCTGGTACGTAATAGTTGGTGGGTGTACTTGGCTTAGCGGTCCTCTTAAGACTTCCGCACCGCTTAACAGACCGTCACCATTAGCATCGAAAGCGGAGAATGGTGCGTCGGTATCATTGCCGGCCGCTTCTCTAGGTTCAATCTGTCCATTGGCGTTGGCATCCAGCGCCGCTACGGGAGCGTATTGGCCGATCACATCTGATAGTGTCGTAGAATCCGGCGGCATTTCCAGATGGGTAGGCATATTGGCATGTCCCACGAATTGGGCGGTGTCTTCGAATACAGCTCCTCCTGAAGCATGATCCCAGTGATGATGGCTATAGAGAACGTACCTGACTGGAACGCCGAACCTCTCATCTAGTTCTTGTTTAAGCCACTCAGCGAAATCCCCATTGAGAGGGTCCACGACGATAATGCCTTCGGGGGTGACCAGAAATGCGGAGTTATGATTGTCATTCTGGGCTCGATAAAAGTCACCCGCAACGTGCGTGATGACACGCTGTGGTACTTCTTGACCGGAACCAGTGGAGAAGAAGCTAATCAATAAAACACTTAGTGTGAGAGCGAGACTCAAGGTATTTTTAATCATATCTTCTTCCTATTTCCTCTTCGCATATTATACGCGGGCACTTTGCATGACTACATCCGAACGTAGAAGTTATCTACCGCAGAATACATGATGGCGTTTAACAACAATTAGCGTTTTATTGTAAGCATCAGGAGTGATTTTTTATTGTGATATCCTGATGTAAGTGTAGTGTTCTACGCACAGCTTTCGATTCGCAACCCTATTGTTTAACGAATTGGGACCATCATGATTTTAATCAAACAGCTTATTTTAATTGCCATTCCCACGATATTTTTAATAGCAGATCTAGTCTTTGCTCAGGATCGTTTGCCGCCGCTCCCGTCGGAGAGTCTTACTACTGAACAGGCTGCTGCGGTTGCGGAACTGGTGGAGATGCGCGGCTATGGCCCACGAGGGCCATGGGTGCCTTTGCTCCGGAGCCCGGAGGTCCTGAACCGCGCGAGAGCCATGGGGGACTATCTGCGTTTCAATAGCAGCTTACCGCCGAGACTCAGCGAATTCGTTATTCTTATGACAGCCCGGGAGTGGACTCAGCCATACGAATGGTATGCGCACCATCAAATCGCTCTTGATGTCGGGGTTAGCTTGGAAATCGTGAACGCTTTGGCCGAAGGTCGACCTTTAGAAGGTTTAGCTGAAGATGAGGCGGTTTTGTACGCGTTTTTTACGGAGCTGAATCGAGATAAGGGTATCAGCGATGCAACTTATGCTCAGGCGCTTGAAATGTTCGGTGAGAAAGGGGTTATAGATACAGTGGGGATCATCGGTTATTACACTATGCTTGCAATGACTATGAATACGGCCCGAACGCCAGCTCCGGGAAGCGCTGAACCTCCGCTGCAACAACTTTGATTAGCGACTCAATAACGCTGTGAGGCCGTTTGTTGCTCTGTGGTGATGGTGGTGGGAGGAGAGTGACTACGATCCATCCTTTTAGAGAGCTTCTTGACGGCGCGACTGCCTGTGTTCGTAAAAAGACACGGTATGAAGGCATGCACGATGCAACAAATAGCTGCCCGTATCATTGTGTAAGCGAATCCCAGTGCAGCAACAAGATGCTCTGTGTACGTTTCTCCAACAGATTCTGGATGGTCTTTGAACGCTCGTACCAGATTCAACGACGTCTCCTAAGTGGGTGGCACGAATTATATATTACCAAAAACAATATACATATATCAAAATAACCATAAGTAATTCAATCCACAGGAAATATTCATTATTTGATGCGAAACTTGCGGATTGACTACGCCTAGCAGGACGAAGATACCATTGATATTATGCCGCTCAGGCCCTAGTTGACTCAGATCCCGGCTACCAATTTCAGGAGAGTAAGACGTGAGAATTTTATGCATTATGGCATTAGCGATGGTAATTCTGGGAGGAAATCGCGCCAAGAGTCACCACAGTGATGCGGTCTACGATTACGAGGCCATCGTAGCGTTCGACGCTGAGGTCGTACGCTATGTTTTTCGCAACCCCCACGTGATGATCTTCGTCGAAACAGAAGACGAAACCGGTGAAAGGATCGAGTGGGAGATCGAGAGCGGCTCGACGCCGATCATGATTCGAAGTGGTTGGTCGCAAGACCTATTGGATCCCGGTCAAGCAGTGACGATTCGTGCACACCCCATGCGGTCGGGTCAGCGCAAGGCTATTTTAAATACCTTAGAGACAACTGACGGCAGACTCTGGTCGCAAGTCGAGGGGAAGGCTGAGGTAACAGTCGCCACCTCGAGCCTAGAAGGCGTCTGGAGGGGGGTCCGTAGCACCGGTTTGGGAAGGCAGACCAATCGATTAGTCTTAACGCCCGCCGGAGAGACCGCCGTAGCCTCATACGATAGAGTCACGGACAGTCCCAACGTGCAATGCGTCCCGATACCACCGCCATTCCTGAACTCCAGTACCAACTATTTAAGCGGTATCGAGTTACGCGAGGACCGTGTGATCCTGAGGAACGAGTTCTTCGACATGTCACGCACGGTATACATGGACGGCCGCGATCACCCGGAGAACGGGGAACGAACGAATCAAGGCCACTCCGTTGGTTGGTGGGAGGGCGATACGCTGGTAGTAGACACAACGCTTCTGTCCTCTCACCGTGCGGGAAACAGTTCAGGCGGCGTGCCCTCAGGGACACAAAAGCATGTGGTCGAACGCTTCTCGTTGAGCGATGACGGTACACGGGCGATCGTAGATGTGTTCGTGGAAGATCCCGAGTTTTTAGCGGAACCCTTCGAGGGACGAACTGAGATGGTGTATTCGCCACATCTACAACTCTACGCTTACGATTGCCAGCCTTGAGCTTTACCAGTACAACTGTATCCCTGAGAGCAGCGGACTCGACAGTCTGGTTAATACATAGGCCTTCGTTAGCGGATAGCTTCGAGGGCAGCTTGAAGTATTGGGATAATGGTTTGGCTAGCGGTCGTTATTTGACCGATTTTAGCTTGTTCCGTGTGTCCATCAGAGGGTAGGAGGGGTAAGCCGGATAGCTTTGATTCAGCGATTAGGTCGGGATCCGTGAATGCGGCACTGATGGCGCTACGCAACTCTTGCGTGGCAGTAGAATCCAGACCTGGGGGGGCGAAGAAGCCGCGGCGCATGTCCAACATATTAACAATCGCCTGGACCGCTTCTCTGGACTGGCCTTCAACAAGTTCCAGTGCTGTTGGTACATGCGGATACGGCGCATACCTATCTTGACTTAAAGTCAGAATTGGATGCTCATCACCCGACTCAATGATTGCCTGAGATGCTAACCAGCCCGTGATATGCCCATCGCCATCGCCTTTGATTACGGCGAGTGCAGTATCTGCGTTACCATCGTAACCACTCACAACTTTCATATCGATATCGAGGACGTCCGCCAAAACGGCCATGGAATAGAAGTCTTCGTCTGTTCCCTGTGAGGGAAAGATAAATTGACGATTGAGAGTTCGAGCGTCCTCGATATTCATGATGCCCGATGTTGCGCCTACTGTGAATACTCGAGGTTCTGTTGCTGCTCTCCCGAGATAGACAAGCTGTGTCGTATCAAATTGAACTGCTTCGCTCCCGGAAAGCTGAGCGAGAATCAGGGAAGTAACGCTGGTGAAAGCAATTGTTCTGCCATCCGGTTCAGAGAACCATAGAAAATTTGTGCCACGGATACCTCCGCCCCCAGTCATGACTCGGACCCGTACGTCCTGTGCACCTGAGTGTTTAGCAATGTAGGGGGCAATCATGCGTGCATAGCGAGTCATCATTCCACCTGCACTGTTAGGACTCAGAATTGTAATGACTTTTCCTCGTACACTCTCAGCTTGCGTAATTGGTGAGGACATAGTGAGTCCGAGCAGCGTAATGATAAGAAATTGTTTCATAGACAAATCATACATCGGGGCTAACCGAGCTTCCCGGTCTTAGTAAGGAAAGGTCATAACTTATTGGGCAATGAATGATTGTAAGACTCCGTGGTAAAGCTGGAGTTGTAGGCCAACTACAAATAGCATGTAGAGTGCTAATGTGAATCCGGTACCAACGGCTAGGGCTTTTACTAATGTGAAATGGCGAGTTAAAACGAAAAAAACTATTGAGAATATTAGCACTGCAGCGATTGGGCCTAACAAAACGATTAGTCCCACGAAGAGTGTTACAAAAGCGATAGCCCGTAATTCGCGTTGAAACTTGTCATTGGTTTTGTTCGTAGGTTTTTGTTCTGAGGCCTTATGTTCCGATGCCACTTGGCCCGTAAGAGAAGCGAGCAGGTCTATCTGCAGTTCCTTTGTATCGCGCAAGTTTTGCCAGATTAACTGTATAACTACAAAAATGAGCCCCAATGAGGCAATAGGTAGCGGTACGAGCCGTGCATTAGGGCCAAAGGTCAGTGTTATAACGATATAGCTGACGAAGACGCATAGCAGCACGCTTGCAACGATGTTTTCCTGTAAACGTTGACTCATGTCGCACTACTTGTAGTCATAGATTTTTGTCGGCGAAGCTGGCGAATAAAAGGTAAGGCTGTGGTGAAAATAATAAATATCAGCATTGCAAGCGTTATGGGTCGGGTTAGCACGAATAGGTTTCCATAGAGCCCCATAGAGATGTGCAAATTTCGTTCGATCATATCTGCTAAAACCATACCAATAACAAAGTTAGCTCTTGAGTAGCTGTACTTGTCCATTAGGTATCCGATAATCCCGAAGAGAGCAGCGACTAGAACATCTTCCACTAGGCCACGAGTTGCAAACGCGCCCAAGAAGCATACTGAAAGAACTAGTGGAATCATCACATTAGGATTTAGTGTTGGCAATTTCGCGAGTCGAGACGAAATTGAAAGGCCAATTAAGGTGGTTAGTATATTGGCGATAACGATAATCCATACCATGCTGAAAACGAGATCAAGTTCACTAGTCAGCATTTGTGGACCAGGCACGATCCCCATTGAGAGAAATGCGACTAGTAGGATTGCCATGCTTTCGCCACCCGGAATTCCAAATGCTAGCGTGGGCATAAGGCCGCCACCCTCGTTTGCTCCAAGTGTCGCGTCGGGGGCGATCACGCCTTCAACGGCGCCCTTTCCAAAGCGTTCCGGTGTTTTAGACATTTGTGCGGCCTGCGCATAAGCAGCAATGCCGCCAACACTCGCCCCAACACCCGGTAATACTCCGATCCAGAGTCCTAGCAGGCTTGAGCGTAGCACTAACCACCAATGTTGGAGTGCATCCCTAACTCCATCAAATACCGAACTCTTTTCTTCTCCAGGAATACGATCGACTATTGCACCACCCTTCACATAAAGTTTTATCATTTCCGCGACTGCAAAGAGTCCGATCATAGCTACAGGGAAGGAAATCCCATCTAGGAGGTAGACGTTTCCAAACCAGAACCGAGGCGTTCCGCTCACCGGGTCCATTCCTACGTATGCAATCATGATACCAAGGGAAGTTGCGATAAGTCCTTTGAGCAGAGAACCTTCGCTGAAGGTGGCGATAATGGTTAGTCCCCAAAGCGCCATCATTAAATATTCGCTTGGGCCAAGAGCTAGCATTACTGGGCGTACAATCGGAATACTAAAGGCGAGAAATACTGCGCCCATGAGTCCTCCGAGAAGTGCAGCGGTCGCGGAAGCGCCAAGCGCTCGGCTGGCATGACCTTGCTGAGTCATGGGGTACCCATCAAAGACTAAGGCAAGACTTTTTGCTGCGCCTGGTACTTTGAATAAGATACTAGTGACAGAGCCGCCCCAAATGGTGGCGATGTGAGCGCCTAATAATAGTGCAAGAGTTGCCGCACGTTCATGCCCGTAAGTGAAGGGTAGGAGAAGGGCGATGGCGACGATGCCGCCAAGGCCAGGTAGGATCCCGATCATAAGCCCGTAAATCACGCCGATGATCATGAACAGGATAGCCTGTGGTGTAGAGAGAGCTGCGAGTCCCGCAAGAATCGCTTCAAACATCAGATTTTTTTCGCCACAGGTTAGTCGACGAGTTTTCCAAGTAGGGTTGTGACATCGGTCTTACAGTTGACCATCTGCTCGGGGAAGATAATAGTGATTGCATCTACTGGGCAGATGGACTGACATAGGCCGCAATACCAACATTCGTCGGGGTAAACAACTTCTGGCAGTGTCTCGCGATTATCTTCTTCTTTGTAAATCAAATCACCTGGACAGATCCAGTCGCAGAGATTGCACTTAACACAAACTTCCGGGTCTATTTTAATCGGATTGTGTACTGGATCCGTCATATTTTTCCATTTTAGACAGCACTCTTTAGCACCTTTTTATCATTATTGGTGGATGTATTCTTACGAGCGAATTTAGTAGCTAAGGGTTCACTTGCTGCTAGGGTGCTGACATTAGGCCCATCTTTACCTTTTTCAATGATAGTGAACTTACGCCAATTAGTGTCATCGGACTGCGGGTAATCGAACCTGTGGTGCGACGAACCAGTCCTGGTTTCTTTGCGAGCCATAGCCGCTGTCGCCATAAGTTCGGCATTTAATCGGATATTGGTAGACTCCTGAACTCGCATTAAGCCGTGTAAATCGTCGGCTTTGAGCTCAGGTTCGCGCTTAGCGAGTGCACGCAACGTATCAAGTGCGAGTTGCAACCCTTGTTCGTTGCGGCGAACGCCAACGTAGTTCGTTACGGTTTGACGAACCTCATCCTCGTAGTTTTTCCAGGACAGGTTTCGTTCCTTATCCACTTCCATATGAGCCATCGCTTGGTCGCGAGTAGCATTAGCTGCTTCCATATCAATCTCAGGGCGAGCACCATCATGATTTGCTAGGAATGTGGTGACGCCCTCACCAGCTATATGTCCTAAGACTGATGCGCCCGCAATTCCACCACTAACCGAGGCGCAGTCGCCCGCAGCAAATAGTCCGTTGATTGAAGTTTGTCCGTCGGTATCCACCGCTAATCCGCTGCCGCGAAAGTAGACACCGCTACGACGGATGCTGAGTTCAGAAATCGAGACCTCAACGGGTTCTTCGCGGAAATTTAAGGCTTTCTGTTCATAGAAGGCTGGCATAGTGTAACGATCGATTTGGAGGGTTGCCTCCATATGATCAAGAATATCTTCTGGCAAGTGGCGACAATCTGCGTATATGGGGCCATTACCCAAAAGGTACTCATTGATGACAGCATCAGCGATCACGGCACGACGAGCATTTTCACCTTTTTCATCGTATTTAAACATGAATCTCTCACCGCTCTTGTTGATAAAGTGGGCGCCTTCGCTCACGAGTGCATTTAGACCCTGTGCGGAAAAACCTTTAGGAGTGAGCGTCGTTTCCACAAATTCCATATTAGTGAGTAGTGCTCCGGTTCGATAAGCCATGGCATGTGCGTCCCCCGTGTTATAAGGACAGTGCCAACTATCGAACGCGATACCTGAAGCGTTTAAGGAGATTCGATTTACTTCTCCAGCGGCAAGAATTACTGCTGCTGCACGTATAACTAACCATTCTCCAGTGCGGAAGTTGAAAGCAATGGCGCCATAGACGCGACCATCCTTAACTAGGATTTGGACCGCCATTGTGCGAGTCAACACCGTACCTTTAAGCTTGCGTACGTGTTGACCGATGTGTTTCTTGAACTCGGTTCCATCAAAGTTGATGTGATATGTGCCCGGTAGACCAAATGATCGCAAGCGGTAGTAATCGTTGTAGCGTGGGTCTTTAAAATTGACTCCAAATGTCTCAATTTTGTGTAGTACCTTGGGCATTTCATGGATGACGCGGCTTGTAACCGCCATATCCACAATACCATCGGTGAGTTCTGGTACATGTTTGATGAGAAACTCGGGGGTATCCCATTCGGGACCAGAGTCCATGATGGTGAGATAGTGATCGACACCGCATCCGACGCTTCCACAGTGGTCAAGTACCTTGCCTTTCTCGCAGATTACTACACTGAGACCGGCTTCTAGTGCCGGGATAGCTGCCATGCAACCAGCGACGCCTCCACCTATAACAAGTACATCCGTGTCAACTGTTCCCCATGAATAAGTCATGTGACTTTCCTACTCTGAGAGGGGATTGTTAAGCGCTACGGTAGAGCTTGGTCATCACGAACTCTTTATGGCCCAAAGCTTCTGCTGCAGTGAATCGCCCGTTAGCTGTTTGGATGATTGCATCTATAAGGGCATCGCCAGCTTGTGGAATAGTCATCTCTCGGCGTACTACGCCGGAAACATCTACATCAATATGCTCGCCCATGGTTCGTACGGTGCGAGGATTACCAGTAATTTTGATCACGGGCATGATGGGGTTGCCGATGATATTACCTTGGCCTGTTGGGAAACAGTGCACCACGTAGCCTGCTGCAGCTTGTATTGTGTTGCATTCTGCTGCTGCAGAGGAGGTGTCCATAAAATATAGTCCAGGTCCGCTCAAGGGGGCTTCGGCTGGTTCTAGCACATCTATATAGCTAATTTCTTTGCCGATTTTCTCCAGGTTCCCCAAAGCTTTTTCTTCGATAGTGGTCAGGCCGCCCAGTATGTTGCCCTTAGTTGGCTGGCTATCTGACAAATCCGACGTTTTATAAGGCTCGACTACCTCGTCCTGATAGGCTTGCCATGTTTTCATAAATTTTTCGCCAATTTCTGGCGTTGCTGCCCGTGCCGCACAAATGTGTTCTGCGCCGGTAATTTCGGTCGTTTCTCCAAAGCAACCGTAAATGCCCTTCGGGATCCATTTGTCATACATATTTCCAACAGCTGGGCATGATGCTAGGCCAGTAGTCGTATCAGACTCGCCGCACTTGGCTGCGACCCATAATTCCGAGATATCGCATTCTTCGCGTTGGAGGCCGGAGGTCATGTGTACAAATTCCTTGGCTTTGCGCGATGCTGTGGCAATGGTTTCAATATCACCGTGTTGTTCTATAGAAAAACCTACTACTGGCTTTCCTGTGTCAGCAATGCCATCCACAATTTGTTGAGTCCAACCGGGTTCGATACCGATTACGATGCAGGCAGCAACATTTGGATTGGCTCCTGTGCCGATCATGGTTCGGAAATGAAGTTCAAGGTCCTCGCCGAACTGAAGTCTCCCGTAAGCGTGGGGTAGGGCAATCGTGCCTTGAATGTTATTAGCTACCGCTTCGCAGGCAGCGTTGGAGATATCATCGACAGGGAGTATCGCCACGTAGTTACGCACACCGATACGGTTATTTTCTCGTTGATACCCAAAAAATGTTCCGTTAGTTGCCATGTTTGTCTACCATCGTTTAGTTTTTAGATTGTGCGTGTGGATATGTTCGCCTCTATTCGTATTTTGGACGATGCGACCAATGTCTACACCGTATTTAATTACCGTATCACCCTCAGTAAAATCTGAAAGAGCAATCTTATGCCCGATAGGAATGTCATGTTGGGTGGTAATTGTGAAGTCGCTGTTGTCTTCGGTGACGACGGCAAACAGTTCTGTCCCTGCTTCTACGCCTTCAACGACCACGACGCCAACATTGTCAAGTTTGTTATGAACTAGTAAATGCGGAATGCTCATGGGCTTTCCTCTCCTTTCATCATCTTAATATTGTCGCTCATTTTATTGGTTCGAAGGCAAGCAGTCGCATGACCTCGCGTCCTGCCTGGTTGTCTTCTTCGCGTGTTAGACGTTCGGCCACGTCAGCGTTTCTTTGTTTTACCGCATCGACAATGGCTTTCAGGTTATTCATGCTTTCTTGCGAGCGTTCATCAGAGCGTTTTGGATGGCCGAGACCTAGTGCTCGCCAACGGGCGATCCGTGCATGGAGTGTTTCGAGCATCTCACTGAGAGACTCACTCTGTGCACCTTCATAGAGTACGTCATAAAAGGACGTCTTAGCATCAAGAACCTGTTCAGCGTCCCCACTTTCATATGCATTGATCACTATCTTGAGGGCTTCTTCAAGTAGACGTACGCTTGCTTCGTCTGCGTTTTCTACGCAGATTCGTGCAGCGAGCCCATGTAGTGCGGCTCGTATTCGATAGAGATCCTTCGCCTCCTCGGCGCTCAGTGCTCGCACGACTGGCCCTTTATTGGGGATGACTTCTACGAGGTGTTCGGTCTCAAGCTGACGAAGTGCTTCTCGCAATACTGTCCGGGAGACGCCCATTTGCTCTGTTAGCGTACGTTCTGTTAGCCGCTCCCCGGGCGCCAGATGCCCGGAAATAATAGCTTCACGTAAGCGTTCTAACACCAATTGTCGTAAGGATGCAGGGACTTTTTCGATTTTTAGCAAAGGAGCTTGGCTCATGTGAGCATATTGTAATACCATAATACCGTTACCTGAAAGCCTTATATTTCAAGGAGAAATGCGAGGATGAAATCGGAATCGGTCAAAGTCGGCATCATAGGGCTTGGTCGTTGGGCCAAAGTACTTACGCGGGCGGCTCAGAAATCCACAAAGTTCAGCATCGTAGCTGGCTACAGTCGCTCTGAGGAAAAGCGTCAGAGCTACCAGGAGGAGTTTGGTATTACGGCTGCTCCGAACATAGAGGCATTACTCGAAAATCCCGAAATTAAAGGCGTGATTCTTACTGTGCCTAACGAACAACACCTTCCGGTCGCGGAGCAGGCCGCTAAGGCTGGTAAACAGGTGTACACGGAAAAGCCGATCGCGAATACCCTAGAGTCTGGTCTCGCCATTGAGGCACTTCAAGAGCGGTTTGGTGTGCAAGTAATGGTGGGCCACAGTGCGCGATTACTTAAGGGCGTGCGTTTGATGCGTGAGGCGATGGACAGCGATGAACTTGGTCGAGTGGTCTTTATGGAAGCAAATTTCTCGAATGAGAGGGCGTTAGAAATTACGCCTGATACCTGGCGCTGGTACCGTGACAAGGCACCAGGAGGGCCACTGTCGCAGCTGGCCATACACCAGTTTGATACGCTGCACTTCCTCGGTGGTGAAATTGAATCGGTGGCATCAATTGCGTCAAAACTCTCTCCAGTGGGTGCGGAGGTAGATGACCAGACCATGACCACATTGAAATTCGCGGATGGCAAACTCGGGTACGTAGGATCGAGTTGGACGTCGCCGGGTATTTTTTGTGTCCGTGTGTTCGGTCAGAAAGGCTTGATGCACTATGAGCTAGATTTCAGTACTTGGGATACGCCCGATCAACTGCATGAAACTTCACTGCTCTACATTCAACGGGGTAAAGATGGTTACAGCAAGCGTGAGGTACTAGAGCTACCAGCGGGGGATATGTTTTTGGATGAACTTGAGATGTTTGCTGATGTATGTGTCACGGGCCAACCCTCTGAACTAAATGCCAGCAGTGGTAATGTCGCACTTGCTGTGGTGAATGCCGCCCTGCGGTCAGTAGATCAAAACGGTCAACTTGTTTCGCTGGAAAGTGTGCTTGAAGAATCTCGTGCTCGGCTAGCAGCAGCTTAAAGATGTACAGATAAAGGAAAGGCTATGAGCAAGCTCCCCACCCGATACTTCATTGATTTAACTCAGCCCGAGATTGCTGCTCAGCTTAAGAAGAACCCGTTGGTGATTTTCCCAGCTGGTAGTGTTGAACAACACGGGCCTCACTTGCCGACGGGCACTGACATCTTTGCCTCTAACATCATTGGTCATGCAGTTGCTGAACGTCTAGATGGATTAGTCTTACCCGGCGGCCCTCTTGGTGTCACACCCATGCATATGCCGTTCGAAGGGACCATTACCCTGACACCGGAAACTTATATGAATGTAGTAAAGGAGACATGTATATCTACGGCTAAGCACGGTGCTCGGCGTTGCCTAATTCTCAATTGGCACGAAGGCAACATACCTTCATTGTCTATAGCAGCTGACGCACTTCACCGGGATCATGGGATTTCGGTAGTAACTGTGCAGGCGTGTTATATCGCTGCAGATCTCTACGGTCACGAGTGCGGAGGGCTTACCCACGGCGGTGAAATCGAAGCATTGGCAATCCTTGCGCACCGACCGGAACTCGTTCACCTTGATCGTATTGATTATTCTTCGAATGCGGAGCATGGTCGTAAGATGGATAAGTTACGTCGCACACGCACTTTCCAACCAGTTTTGACCGATATTCGTTCCATTGCAGCAACGGGCTGGTACGGGAGTCCAGAGCATGCAACTGTAGATAAAGCTCAGCGGATGTTGACCGATATTGCGGATACAATTGCAGACGAAGCTGCGGAAATTTTTCGCCAACTCGATGGGGTGCAAGGCGGTGTGGCCGAAGTTAGGCACCTCCAGGAAGTGAGTTGAGCGGAGGCGCTGCCTAGTGGCGCGTATCATCAAGTCTAGCGAGGCTAAGGATCTCGGGCTGCGGGGGAGGATATCTAAGGAGATCGTTTCCGGTAGCTCTGGGTCAGATGCCGTTACGCTAAGACTTGTTGAAATTCCAGTTGAGACAGTCAATGTCCCAGCACGCGGACCTCATTTTCATCCGGATTGTGAAGAATGCATTTATGTGATTTCCGGGCAAGGTGTATTTTGTACAGCCGATGGCGAGCATCCATTAGCAGCGGGGGACGCAATTCTGATCCCTTCTAAAGAGTCTCACTACACTCGTAATACCGGTGATATACCACTAATGCTGCTATGTTTTTTTCCTGTTGCTGATCTTGAGAGTCACGGTTAATGTCAGTAAAAAACCACAGTGTGGTATGTCTGCGGCCAGAAGCTGACTTTCTGAAAGTCGGTGTCACTCCTCCGGGGCAGTTATCCATTACCTATATCTCGCCCGATGATGTGAACATGCCTGTGCTAGTGAAACAGACACATGCCCTTGTTATACCTGCAGTTGGACCGAAGCTTAAGGGCGCACTATTTCAGGATAGCGCGTTGCGGCTGGTGCAAGTGACAGGCGCAGGTGTTGATCGTCTTGACGAGACGGTCATGAAAAAGTTGGGCATTGTCGTTGCAAACGTTGCGG
>Ga0315338_1002252_pt1 | contig 19823 bp, 18 predicted proteins | sample ASW8metaG_FD_204518 | JGI IMG/M metagenome (GOLD analysis project Ga0315338, IMG submission 204518) | Ammonia-oxidizing marine archaeal communities from Monterey Bay, California, United States - ASW #8 | ecosystem: Environmental > Aquatic > Marine > Coastal | place: USA: California | collected... | reverse complement strand
CTCACTTCGACTCCCTGGCGAAGTACGCCGCCGCTTCCTTTAAAAAATCCCGTTCCTTCTTAACCTGGGCCAGCTCACGCTTCAGGCTGACGAGCTCCTCGTCCCGGGTGCGGCCCTGGCCCGGGAAAGCGGACAGCGATGTTGACGTTCGATTGCTCCGGCGAACGACGGTTCAAGAACATATCCGACGCCATCAACGTGTATACCGTGATCGGTGAATTGGACAGCCATAGTTGGGCAACAGGAACCGGCCAGTTGCAACGGCAAAACGCGCGCGCGAACAGCGAAATTATGCCGAATTCCCTTGTCGTATTACCATTCAAAAATATGAGTGAGGACATTGAGCAGGAATACTTCGCCGACGGTTTCACAGATGACCTCATTACCGAGATGTCGCGCTTCAAGGAAGTGTTTGTGATCTCGCGCAACGCGAGTTTTGGATTCAAGGAAGCGAATAATAACGCTCAGGAGATTGGCGAAAAACTTGGCGCCGCATATTGTCTGGAAGGCGGAATCCGTAAACTCGGGGATCGCGTGCGCATAAATTGCCATCTCGGCGTCACACGAGATCCGGCGCAAATTGAGGTCCGCTTTACGTCCTCGCTGCGGAAGTCAAAATCGGTGATCTGGATTTCACGCGATTGACCGCTGCGCCGGCCTTGGCGCCGGCCAGGAAACGGCGCCCTGAAGCGGCGGCGCGGATCGATGGCTTTGCACCGTTAAACGCAAGCCGAGACAGCCTACTTCCATTTATGCATTCATGACCAAGAACACCGGGCTTGACCGCGTACGCCGAGCTTGGCCGTCGGTCACGATCACATCAAAATTTCCGCGAAATCTCTTGATAAATTGACGATATCGGTATATTTTCCTTTAACTGTTAAATATTTCCACTCAATACGTGAGATACAGCCATTTCAATCCCATGCAACCGATTGATTGTTGAAAAAATCGCAGAGTTCTGCGGTTTTTTGATTCCGGCCTGTTTACATTATGTCAACATAATCCGACTGCTCAGCAGTCTTACGGAAAATCAAACACTTAGCCCTGAAATAGCGGGGAGACGACATCCCATTGATGTAATGGCGACATGGGCCGAGTGGTTGACGGCGGGCCCGGATGGTGAGTTGATCAATGCGGTTTCATAGCACCGGGGAGGACGGCCCATGAACGCGGCGTTGGATTGGTTCAAGGTGATGGAGGCGGCCGAACTGCCCGACGGCCGGGTGGCGACGGTGACGGCCCGGACGACGACGCTTTGTCTTTCGCACTTCGACGGCCAATGGGCGGCCATGGACAACCACTGCCCGCACCAGGGCGGGCCGTTGGGCGAAGGTTCCATCGAAGACGGCACGGACGGTCAGTGCTGGATCCGCTGCCCCTGGCACGGCTGGGACTTTCACCCGTTGACGGGCAAGCCGCCGGGCGGCCACGAAGATTCCGGCCAACAGATGTTCCCGGTCGAGGTCCGCGACGACGGCATCTATGTGGGCCTGGAGGCCGAACTCGATCACCACCGCACCGTCACCGACGTGATGGCCGAGACCATGGTCAACTGGGGCGTCAAACGGGTTTTCGGCATGGTCGGGCATTCAAACCTGGGCTTGGCCGACGCAATCCGCCGCCAGGTCAACGACGGCAAGCTGTCGTTCGTCGGCATCCGCCACGAGGGCGCGGCGGCCTTCGCGGCGTCGGCCTATGGCAAGCTGACGGGCAAACCGGCGGCGTGCCTGACCATCGCCGGGCCCGGCGCGACCAACTTGCTGACCGGCATGTGGGACGCCAAGGTCGACCGCGCGCCGGTGCTAGCATTGACCGGTCAGGTGCAGACCCAGGTGTTCGGTCCCGGCGCATTCCAAGATATTGACCTGAAGGCGGCGTTCGACGCGGTTTCGCGGTTTTCCCAACCGGTGCTCAGCACGTCGAACCACGCCGAGATCATGTCGCTGGCCTGTAAGAACGCCATCATTGAGCGCGACGTGGCGCATCTGGTGTTCCCCGATGACATCCAGGAAATGCCGTCCGACGCCAAGGCGAAAGGCCCGGAAGGCCGCATGGGCGGCGCTATTGTGCGCCCGTCGGCCGAGGATTTGTCAGCCGCCCTGGAGATGCTGGGACAGGCCAAGCGGCCGGTGATCATCATCGGCCACGGCGCCTTGGATTCCATTGGCGCGATCACCAAATTAGCCGAGACCATTGGCGCGCCGGTGATGACGACCTTCAAGGGCAAAGGGTTGATTGCCGATTCGCACCCCAATGCCGCCGGGGTGCTCGGCCGGTCCGGCACCCCCATCGCCAGCTGGTTCATGAACGAAGCAGATGTGATTTTGGTACTCGGCGCGTCGTTCGCCAATCACACAGGCATCGACCGATCAAAGACCATCATCCAGGTTGATTTCGAACGCATGCAGTTAGGCAAGTTCCATCCCGTAGCGCTGCCCGTCTGGGCCGAGATCGGGGCCTTCGCCGAGGCGGTCTTGGCGGCCGCGCCGAAAACCGCCAGCGCCGTTGATCAACTCAGCGAAATCGCCGAGCGCTGGGCGATCTGGCGGGCCGAGAAGGAAAGCCGGGTCGCCGACGGCGGTGACGGACGGATCAGCTCCGCCGCCGTGTTCGCCGCCATGACCCGTCAGGCGCCGGCCGACGCGGTGATTGCCGTGGATGTCGGCAACAACACCTATTCCTTCGGGCGGTATTTTGAAACGACCGGCCAGCGGGTCCTCATGTCGGGATATCTGGGCTCCATCGGCTTCGGCTTTCCCGCCGCCATGGGGGCCTGGGCGGCGACCCGGGACTTCGACGCCTACGCCGGGCGCAAGGTGATGAGTGTGTCGGGTGACGGCGGCTTCGGCCAGTACGCCATGGAGTTCACCACCGCCGTCAAGTACGACATGGACATCACCCATATCCTGCTCAACAACGCGCAGCTGGGGAAAATTTCCAAGGAACAGCGGGCCGGTGAATGGCCGGTCTGGGAAACCAGCCTCCACAATCCCTCGTTCGCGGCCTTTGCCAAGTTGTGCGGCGGGCATGGCCAGAAGGTCACGGCGCCGGACGATCTCGATGATGCCATCCGCAAAGCCATTGACCATCCGGGCCCGGCCCTGGTGGAGATCATCACCGACGCGGATCTGATTTAGGCGCCCTGGGCGGTGAGCGAAACCGCGGATCAACTGGACCGGCTGGAGGCGCACTTGGCGTCCCTGCAAAGTGCCTGGTCAGAGTTCGACCACCAGGCCCGGCGCTACGGCGACGTCCGCGAACGGGCCGGCGGCATCGTTCACGATGTCGATGCCCAGGTCCGCCAACTTTTCAAAAACCTCGATGCCAACGAAGCCGAGCAGACCGACGTGAAGGCGCGGATTGCCAAATTGAAAGCAAAGCGATGACCGGAACCGACAACTTGGACCCCGGGAACACCGGGCCCTACACCGCCGATGACATCAACGCCCGCCTGCCGGGCACCCTGCCCGACCATTTGGGCATCACCATCACTGCCATCCGCGACGCCGAGATGGACGCCCGCATGCCCATCCATCCTCACCATCTGGCGCCTAACGGTTATCTGCATGCGGCCTCTGTTGTGGCCTTGGCTGATTCAAACTGCGGGCTGGCGACCTTCGTCAACATGCCGGACGGCGCCAGCGGCTTCACAACCATTGAGCTGAAAAGCAATCACCTGGGCACGGCCACGAACGGCGCCTTGTTCTGCACGGCCAAGGCCCAGCACATGGGCCGTTCGACCCAGGTTTGGGACACCACCGTCGTGCACGAAGAAACCGGGCGGAAGATCGCTCTGTTCCGATGTACGCAGATGATCCTTTGGCCGAAATGACGGCGGCGCGGGGGCTCAATAAATTTCTGATCGGGGGATTTGATCGGCAGGCCCGGCATCGTGTAGGGTCGGAGAAATTGTCAGGGAAGCCCATCCATGAATGCCAACGTCCGCGACACCATCGTCAAACTGGTCCTGATCTCCTTCGGCGTCGGCCTGTTGATCTCATTTTTCGATATCAACCCGCGCGAGTTGCTGGCCAACTTCGGCGAAACGGTTCAGGAAATCTTCGCCCTGGTGGCGCGATTCATCGAATGGTCGGTGAAATACGTCCTGCTGGGCGCCATCGTCGTGGTGCCCATCTGGCTGATCTTCTTTTTAATTGGCAAGGCGCGCGGCAAAAGAACCTGAGCGCGGCGTCGGCACGTCGATTAGAATTCGGCGCGGCGCTGCTGGATGGTGGTATCGACCGCGGCGGTGATTTCGCGAATGTCGGTGAACGCCTGGCGCAGTGTCTCGGCGAATTCCTGATCCGCCGTGATGCTGTCTTGCCCGTCGACGTTGCCGAAGTCGGCGCCGCCGAACGGATTGAGCACGCCGCCGAACAGCGTCGTGATGCGTTTGATATCTTCCTGAGCGCGTTCCAGGGCGGCATCAAAAGCGGCGCGGTCCTGGGTCGCATCCGGCAACGCCGAGGCCAACTCATCGCCGCGCGCCAGATTAATGATTTTCTGGCCTTCCTCGCTCAGCTCAATGGTGTCACGAACCGTCCGATCACCCGATGTCTCGGCCTTGTCACGCGCCGGTTCATCGGCGTTCGAGGCGCGGTTTTGGCCGGTCAGCTGGGCCTGGGTCAGCCCATAGGTAATTGTGTTAATCATGCTCTAAGATTAGCACATGCGATGCAGAATTGGAAAATTTCGACATATTTCAATATTTCGGTCATTGACTTGATCTTAGGGAACACCTGTAAAATTACCGTCATGATCCGACGCCGGCCCCTGTTTATCTTCGCCTGTCTGGCCATTTGCCTGGCGCTTATCGGTGCCGGCAACGCCATCCGCAAGGCGACGGACCCATCCATCGAGGAGTCTGCCAACCCGCTACTCGCATTTTTGGGTAGCGTCATTCGCGGCACCGTGACCGCGCGCTTCGGCATTGGCACGGCGGACCCGGACAATGCGGATCAGGTCCGGCGCGGCCGCGTCGTCTATGCGCAACACTGTGCCAACTGCCACGGCGCCAACCTGCAAGGCCAGCCCAATTGGCGCCAGCGTAATGATGATGGAACCTTGCCGGCACCGCCCCATGACGTCAGCGGTCATACCTGGCACCACCCGGATGATCTGTTGTTCAATTATACCAAGCGGGGCGGCAAGGCGATGGCCCCGGCGGGCTTCAAAAGCAACATGCCGGCCTTTGACGGGGTGCTGAAAAATGCCGATATTTGGGACGTCTTGGCGTTCATCAAAAGCCGCTGGCCGGCCAATATCCGAAGCCGCCAGACACGCTTGAATAAGCCCCGTTAAATCATGATGCAGTTAGGGATCAAAGGTCACCGTAGCCAGGGCGCGGGCGGTTTTCTCGGCACTCCATTTGCGCGGCACCGTCGGCGCCGCACCGGCGGCAGAGACCGCGGTGCCCTCGCCGACCGTCGAAATATCGACACGCCCGGCCTTGGTTTCCACATAAATCCCCTTGCCGTCCAGAAGCGCGATCCCGAAACTGCCGTCAATCTTGCCGCCCCAGAAGGTCGTGCCGCGGATGCCGATGGTCGCGACTTCAGTACTGACCGTGAACTGCGCGCCGGCGACCTGCATCATCTTGCCGCTGGTCGCGCTGAAGGCACCTTCCAACAGTCGCATGGCGCCGCTGGGTTGCGGATTTTGAACCAGGTATTCGACCACCACGAAGACGGTTTTTTCGCCCAGGGTCATGGTCGCGTCATCCAGCATCTTCATTTCCAGGCGCGCGCCCTTGCCCGTGGAAATAACATCACCAACCAAAATCTTGTCGCCGGTCTGCAAGGGCCTCGGCAGCGCGTCCTGCATGGCCACAGCCAGACCTTGCAGCCGGGTCACCGTGCCGGCGACGTCCGTATCAAGCTGCGCGGCGACCGGCACTGGGAAGACCCAGAGAAGCGCCAGCACCATGGTCACCAAGGCTCGGCGCGCGATCAATCTCATCATGATGCCTCGACCTCCATCGCCGTGGTCTCCATTGTCTGGGGTTCAACGCCGAAGACACGCGCCGCAAAGGCCGGGTACGTCGTGCCAATCTCATGGCCGATCCGAGTGCGCAGCAAATCCAATCGGTCCGGTTCCGGCGCCGGTGTCTCACGAACCGTTTCCGGCACGTCAAAATCGAACCCGGTATTGTCGCGGACTTCCTCGACGCTGTGGCCCGGATGAACGGAGTTGAGGCAAAACCGTTTTTTGTCCGCGCGGAAGGACATCAGGCAAAGCTCCGTGACCAGAAACTTCGGCCCGCCCGGCCGGTGCACATCGGGGTCGCTGACGCCGGGCGCACTGATGAAATCCACCTGATCGACGAACACCCGGCGGCTATGCTCGGGGCGGAACAGGATGACTTTCGGGACCACGAAATACATGTAGGCGGACCCGAAAGAGCCCGGAAACCGACGGTCGATGTCCGGGTAACCACCGGCACCCGTGGTCCCGACCAGATTGATATTGGCCTGCCCGTCGATCTGCACGCCGCCCAGGAAAAAAACGTCGATCCGGCCTTGCCCGGCGCAATCGAATATTTCCCGCGCACCATCCGTGAAGGGATTGTTGGTCTCACCGTGAATGATCGAGGCCCGTGGCCGACCGCCGGTCACCTCGCGGCACAACAACACGGCCGACCCCGGTACCGGCGATGCCGCGCCGACCGCGACATGGCGGACCGCCGGGTCCGCCTCCAACAGCCGTGCGATGACGCAGATAAGAAGCTCGTCGGGCTGATAACTCATTCAGCCGCCGATGACCTCGTGGCGTCCAGAACGCGATCCATGTACGCACGGAAGCCTTCGGGTGTTTTAGCCTGGCGGGCATACGCGGCAATTTCGTCGCGGTCCGGCGCGTAAACGCCATGCAGCACCGACGGCCAGGCGCCCGATTTGGCTTCCGCGACGGCGGATATGTACAGGTTGGGCAAGGTTCCGGCGGCCAGGGTGTCGTCGGCCAGGAAATCTTCGTCGACGATCTCCTCCACCGTCACCAGGCTCTCTTTCGCCGCATGGGCCATAGTCATCAATTCGCGCCGCTTGCCAATCCAGACGTTGCCGTGGCGGTCTGCCTTCGGACAATGGAACAGGGCGAAATCCGGTTTGATGGCCGAGATCAGCGCGATCGGGCCGTTGCCCGATTGCAGGGGATCGGGGACGACTTTCCAGTCCTCGCGGTTGGCCTCGATATCGGACCCGATGATGCCGCCCAAGGGCATGAACGGCACACCTTTTTCAGACGCCTGCAAGGCGGCGTGAATGGCCGGGCAGGTGGAATCCTTCATGCGTATGGCGCCGGTTTGAATGGCATCAGTAAAGCGCGGCGCTAAACCGGCTTCGCCAAGGCTGACGGCGGCGGCCTCCAAGGTTCCGATACAGCCCGCACCGATCAACATATCGACGGTCATGCCGCCAATGGGTACACACAGAACATGCAGGTCCTTGCTGCCTTGCGCAATCAGGGCGCGGGCCAGCGCAGCCGGAACCCAACTGTATTCGGATGGAATGGCGACGAGCGCACCGTCCGGTACGCGCGCTGCCAAGGCGTCAAGGTTTTCAAACATATTCATGGCGGGAGTATACGAACTCCCCTCAGGCTTGCCAAACTAGCCTTGTCAGGCCGTCGCCAAGCCGGGCGCAGGCCGTTAACTACCCGGCTTCGTGGCATCCCAATAGGCCGTGTTCATGTCCAGCATCAGCGAATCGTGCTTCGACTCCAGACAGCGGCGCATGGAGAAGTAACGGCCCAGATCACCGACCATATACCGGCAGGCACCGAAGATATCCTCGGCCCGGGTGCGACCGGCGGCGCGCTCGTCACCAGCTTCATGGCGGACGCCAGCTTGCCAAATCTGATCCCACTGGGTGGACGCGACCCGGCCGGCGCGCGGCGTGTTGTTGATCATCCGGTTGACGATCCGTGCCGCCACCGTTTTCGGCGCGGTGCCGTGCAGCCAACGGTCGGCCTCGACGCGAAGGTATGCCGTGGTGTAGGCGACCTCATCTTCCGTGATCGGGTTAAGATCGCCGGTTTTTGGCACGGGGATCAGCGACATACCTTTGTCGACGGTCACCGCGACACTGACGCCACCCAACTCACGCAACTTCCGCTCAGTCAATTCGACACGAACCGCGGTAAAACTGCGGGCCGAGGTGACCCGAACATGATCCGCCGCCGGCAGGCGTTTTTGATTGCCGGCCGCATCCGTGACGATCAGCGTCGCCTGGCCTTCGCCGTGAAACGAATAAGGTGTGTTCGGCCGCGGGTTGTCGCGGTGTTTTTGCAAGCAAAGCGTAATCAACTCCGCCGAACATTCGCCCCAGCCGCACTTCAGTGGCACAGCTTCGTTGTACGCAACCAGTCCAAGTATCTGCGGCGCCGCCAATACGGGGCGGGCAAAACCAAGTGATGCGATGGCCAATGCCGAAATTAGAAAAAGCAAGCGTCCCATAATCGTCCTCCGTCGTGAGGTCGTGAATGAACCGATGCCGCTTGAGCTTGGCCGCACAGAATTATTCATGGGCCGAAACACCAGGGCTTCTCAATTCTCAGGGTCTCATAAAATCCGCGTGCCCGTCAATGGTGAGCCCATTGATAGCGATCAAAGTTCCGCGAGCGGCAGGCCTTTGGCACCACGCTTATCCGTATTGTGGAGCTTGGCGCCACGCAGATCGGCGCCGCGAAAATCGCAATCGATAAGTAGTGAGCCGGAAAAATTCACGTCCCTCAGATCGGCATCCCGAAAATCGGCGCCCTCCAGGTCCGTGTTGCGCAGATCGGCGCCGTTCAGCGCTGTGCGTACCAGTTTCGCGTGCTCCAACGAGGCCCGCCACTCACCACCGCCGGCCCGGCTTGACACATTCACTTCGCTCAACACAGCGCCAATCAAGTTCGCATCCGTCAAGTTGGCGCGCTTTAGATTGACCCCCCGGAGGTCGGCCCGGGCCAGATTCGCGCTGCGCAAGTCCGTATATGACAAATCAGCCATGAGGAACTCGCATTTGCCGAGCTTCGCGTCTTTCATGGTTGAATATGAGAAATCGGCAGCTGACAGATTCGCACCATCTAGCTCGACACCGGTCAAATCCATCTCTGAAAGTTCAGCCCGCGCGCCTTCCCGCCCATTCGAATTGACCCAGGACGTATGGGCAATAATCAGTTCGCGAAGCGATCGGTCCAATTTCTCCACACTGCGTGGCATCACGGCCTTCGAAAGATCGACTTCTCCGAGATCAATGGTTTCAAATATCGCACCGATCAAATTTGCGCCGGAAAGATCTGCATTGTCCAAGACCGTATTGGAAAACACGGCACCTCGGAAGATGGCGCCGCTCAAGACGGCTTCGGTGAAATCCGCACCCTCCAAGTTGCAGCCGGTCAAGTTGGTGAGCGATAGGTTTGCGCGAATGAATTTCGCATTCTTCAGATTACAATCTGTCAAATCAGTTTGGACGATCATCGAATCGGAAACTTTCACGCCCTGCATGTTGGCGCCCCGCGCGACTGCCTTCTCCAGGCCCGCCGTCGCTTGGTCATGAATAACCGGCGCCAGATCACCACCCCGCGCCGTCGGCTTCAAAAGCACGCCATCGCGCATGTCCGTGTCAATCAGTGAGGCTCCAGTCAGATCGGCGCCCGCCATGCATGTACCGCGCAGATCGCCGCGGTCGAACTTGGCACCGGCCATGTCGGAGAAACGCAGATCAGCCCCGAACATGATGACGTCCCGAAAATCCGCCTCTCGCAAAACCGCATGGCAAAGCAAAGCACCGGTCAAGTCGGCGCGCTGAAGATCTCGGCCGGCCATATCCAGATAAGACAGATCGTGCATGCCCAGATTTGCCCGCGCACCACCCTGCTGGTTGTTGGCAAACGCCTCATGCTTGACCAGGATATCATCCAATTCCTTCTGGGATATCTTAGTCCAGCCGTCTTTGAATTCAGTCGAATCTCTAAGGCTCATATGTCGCGATCATCCCGTCCATAAGTAAATCCGATGATATGCACGGTCCAGAAGAATAAAGCGGTTCGCCGTTGCCTGCTGTGTCTGTCATCACTATGTTCCCGCGTATAGTGAATTTTGCGGCATCGGTCCATGCGCCATTTCCCAATCGACCCGGTCCATATCGTCGGTGGCGGCCTTGCCGGCAGTGAAGCCGCCTGGCAATTGGCGCGGGTCGGCGTCCCGGCCGTTTTGCATGAAATGCGCCCACAGCGCAAAACCGACGCGCATCATACGGATGACCTTGCCGAGTTGGTCTGTTCCAATTCCTTCCGTTCCGATGACGCCGAGGCCAACGCGGTCGGACTGCTGCATGCGGAAATGCGTCAATGCGGCTCATTGATTATGCGTGCCGCGGATGCCCACAAAGTACCGGCGGGCACGGCTCTGGCCGTTGATCGAGACGGATTCAGTCAAGCGGTAACGGCGGCCATTGAGGCTGAACCACTGATTTCAGTCGTCCGCGAAGAAGTCGATGGATTGCCGCCAGCCGAATGGGGTTCCGTCATTGTTGCCACGGGCCCGTTGACGTCGCCGCCACTGGCCTCGGCAATCGCCGAAATAAGCGGTCAGGAATCGTTGGCGTTCTTCGATGCCATCGCCCCGATCATCTACAAGGAGAGCATCGATTTTGATACGGCCTGGTTTCAGTCCCGATACGACAAAGGCGACGGGGCAGATTATATCAATTGCCCGATGAATGCCGATCAATATCACGCTTTTATCGATGCCCTGATTGCCGGAAACAAAACCGAATTCAAGGATTGGGAGCGTGATACGCCCTATTTTGAAGGCTGCCTGCCCATTGAAGTGATGGCAGAGCGGGGCCGTGAAACCCTGGCCCATGGTCCCATGAAACCCGTCGGCTTGACGAACCCCAACCAACCCGACCGGCGTTGCCACGCGGTCGTACAACTCCGCCAGGACAATGCCTTGGGAACGCTCTACAACATGGTCGGCTTCCAAACCAAGCTGGTCCATGGTGAGCAGACAAAAATATTCCGCATGATCCCGGGATTGGAGAACGCAGAGTTTGCCCGGCTCGGCGGTATTCACCGCAATACCTTCATTAACAGCCCGAGTCTTCTTGATGGCAGTTTGCGTATGAAGGCGGCGCCGTGGTTGCGATTTGCGGGGCAATTAACGGGCTGCGAAGGGTATGTGGAAAGCGCCGCCATCGGCCTCATGGCTGGCCGGTTCGCGGCCGCCGAACGGCTTGAGACTGAACTCTCAATGCCACCGGACACAACGGCAATGGGCGCAATATTGCGGCATGTCACCGGCGGCGCCCGGGCCGAAACATTTCAGCCTATGAACGTCAATTTCGGCCTGTTTCCTGACATAGACGCGCTTAACGAAAAGGGCAAACGCCTAAAGGGCCGCGACCGGAAAAAAGCCCATTCGGCCCGCGCCCTGTCGGATTTAGACAATTGGCTCAAGGGCGCTCATACAAGCGTGCTCAAAGTTTAAAACGGCAACCAACCCTTTTCACGGTCGTAATGCAGATATCCAACATTCGCACCGGCACGGAATCCGAGGCCCGTTCGTATCGGCGCTAGGACGACGTCATCGCGTTCCTGATAGTTCACACCCAATCCTGCGACGAAATATAAACTGCCGTCGACGCCCGGATATCGCTGGAATAACTGGTCATCATTCTTCAGCTTGTACACCAATGTGAACACCTTCGACGCATTGCCGCCAAAATCCCAACCGATCGACGGGCCGCGCCAATAGACTTCGCGCGGTGAAGAAGTTTTTCGATTTAACGTCCCCTGCCCATACCGCAGTCCGATCACGAAAGCGCCGCTGAGTTCCTCGCCGGCGATGTATCCATTGGGCAGGCCCTTATCACCGAAGATCTTTTCAATGACCGAGGCCAAGCCTTCCGTCGTGCCACCGAAAAAGCCGGACGCGATTTTCAGAATTTCATCAGCTGTATAGGTTTCATCAGCCCGCGCGGGCGCGGCCGCCAAGGAAAGACCAATCACAGCCGCTGCAATTCCATTTACCAAACGTCGTAACATTTGTTGTCTCCTCAATTTCTCACCCGGACCACGGTTGGCGTCCGGTGAACGGATATTGCGGATCCATGAACCCCGGTGTCGACGGATGGCCGCCTGGAACGAACCGATTGAGGAACGCCTCGTCCTCGTCGGTGAAATCATAATCGAGAGCGCGCCGATATTCCCGCCATTGCCCCATAGTGCGCGGCCCGGCCAGCACTGACGTAACCAGGGAATTATTCAACACCCAACTGACGGCAAATTGTCCGGCGGTAATCCCGGCTTTCTCTGCACGCTGCTTGATCTTCTGGGCAATGACTAGGTTCTCCTTACGCCACTCTGTTTGCATCAAGCGTGTGTCATTCGTACTGGCGCGGGTCCCGGTCCCTTTTGCTTCAAGTGATGTTCCATATTTACCCGTCAGAACACCGCGCGCCAGAGGGCTGTAAGGGACAATGCCCAGGCCATGGTATTCACACGCCGGCAACACCTCTTGTTCCGGCGTCCGGTCCATAGCGTTGTAATAGGGTTGGCAGACAACCGGTGCCGGCGCGCCCAGGCTGTCAGCAATGGAGCATGCGAGCGCGATGCGCCAACCTCGGTAATTGCTTAGTCCCCAGTAACGCACCTTACCCGCGGCAATCAAATCGGCGACAGCTTCAATGCTTTCTTCCATGGGAACATCTTCGTCATCCTTATGGAAATAGTAGACGTCGATAAAATCGGTTTTCATGCGCGAAAGACTTGCTTCGACCGCCTTGAGAATATGCTTGCGGCCCAATCCCCGGTCATTCGGCCCCGGGCCCATGGGGTTGTAGACCTTTGTCGCGAGCACCCAGGAATCGCGTTGCCGACGAATGAACTTGCCGACGATTCGCTCCGATTCGCCCTTCCCATAGGCATCCGCCGTGTCGATGAAGTTAACGCCGTGATCTTTCGCGGCGGCGATGATCTTGCCCGACGACGCCTCACTGGTGCGTCCGCCAAACATCATCGCGCCCAAACAAATTGGGGAAACCTGCAACCCACTTAAACCTAAGTGCCTGTATTCCATAAATAATCCTTTCTGAAATCGCCGCGCGCCGCGCGTTAGCCTTGACCAATCACCTATAACACGGCGCCTCTATTTTGTCACAATCTGCCCTCAAGCTACTAGATATGCTGTCTCGGGTCCGGCTCGCCTGTCTTGGCGGTATGAAAAGTCGTAGAATGAGCCGTTATTGTGTTGTGGTGTAATCGGAACGAGGTAATCGCAAAAGCAACGCCATACCGACTGACCCGCACGAGCGGGCACTGGCTTCGTGCAACCATGTGTTTGCTCGGCCTTGTGGTGTGCCTGCTGGCCGGAACCATAACCCCGACATTTGCCGCATCGCACCTTTCCGGACCCACTTTGAAGTTGTTTCAGGCGGTCGAAGTGAACGATATGCCGGGCGTCAAAGCGGCGTTGCAGGACGGCGCCCAGTTAGAGACGAAAAATACTGCGGGCAAAACGGCCGCCGATGTGGCGGTCGACAAGGGCCACTTCATCATCGCCCACTTTCTGCTGTCGGCGCGCAGTACCGCGAAAGCGAAACCTCAAACACCGGCAACAAAGTCCATTGCGAAACGAAACCTGAAACCGAAACGGTTGTCCCGCGCATCGGCACCGTCACGCCCGCCTTCCGGAAGCCCCCGCAAGCAAGTTGTCCGGCGTCTTGTCGGTCAGCGCCGGTTTCCAATGCCGCCGCGCAAGCCGTCACATATGACACCATCAATGCAAGCTGACGAGACCGCGAAATTCGGTTTGCCGCCGCGAAAACCGCCAGCCCCGATTCCCGCCGCCACAGCCGTCGCCACGGCCCCCGGCCTGAAGCCGGGCGATGACGATCTCCTGCCGACGCTGGACGATCAGGCCGACCAAGAGACCGCCAAAGCCGACGCACCGGCAGTGCCCGAATCGACGGAGACGGCACTTGGCCCCGTCGGGCGTTTTTTCGACACACTGTTGAACCTTGTGACACCAGATGCGCCGCAAAAAACTGCCCGCCAACAACCGCCGCCAAAAGCCGCACCACCATCTCAGCTTCCAGCATCTAAGGACGAAACACCGCAAGAAACCGACGACAGCTTGAATTTGGCCGATTTGGGTGACGGAAAACCGGAAAAACTTGATGACGAATCGGACGGCCCCAATTTGTCCGACCTCCCTGATAGCGGCAACGAAACGGATGAAGACGATACCGCTGATAAGCTAACCGACTTGGATTCCGATCTGGCCGATCTCGATAAGCCGAACGCCGGCCAGGGGCCTGCCACGCCGTCGAAAGCGGCACCGAGAAAAGCCGCGACCGATGAACCTGACGATCCCTTGGCCGCGTTGGATCAGGAACTCTCCGATGAACTCGAAGAAATTCCCAAGGTCCGCCGCGTCGGGCCGGCAAAACCAACCGTCCAACAAGCAACGCCCGTAAAGCGCCAAACCAAAACCGAAGGCCCCGCCAGTTCGACAGCCGGCCGCACCGTTGAACGGCTGCAAAATCTGGTCGCCGAGAAACCAAAAGAGGATGAATTCGGCCTGCCGGTCATTGAGGTTACGGGCAGCGACCAAGATGATGATCCCTCGGCCCCATTGGCCGCCGAATTGGACGACGAAAAGCTTGATGACGGACCATCCGGCGATGACCCGCTGGCCGGTGAGCTTCTCGATGTTGATGATGAAAAAGGCCAAGCCCCGGCACCCAAGGCCATGCCGAGCGCGCCCGTTCAAGCCTTGCCGGCGCCACGGCGGCGTTCGCCCCGATACCAAAACACGATGGACCGATTGCGACGTTTGAACGAAGCCGTCGCCAGAGACGTGCGCGTCGATCCGGACGCCATTCTCTCTGAAGGCCGGCGCACCCAACGCCTGGCCGACCGCCAGACCACCCTATCGCCGCCGAGGCAATCTGCGGCACCAAAGATTTCGCCACGGACAATGCCGGCCTCGCCGGTCGTCCGCGAGAAACTCATGCAGCGGCAGACGTCATCCTCACGCATGGCAGATCGGCTGGAACGCATTCGCCGCGACATATATGCGGATGAAGAAGAAGCCGAACACGCGAAGGCGGCTAAAATCGCCGCCAAAAAAGCCGCCCGCAAGAAATTGGAAATGGCGAAACTTAGCCAGCGCAAAGAAGCCGCGCCGCCGGCGGATGACGGGTCGACAGGCGTTGTCAGCGCCCTGGCGAAATTTTTCAAATCCGCCGAAGGACGAAACACCGCCACGCAGGCGTCACAGGAATACCGCCGCGGCCAAGACCAAGGCAACCCGGCGGCCGAAGTTGACGATCCGAGACCCGCCCAATTAGCCGACGGCGCTTTGAAACGCGTTGCCGAAGAGCCGACGCCGGGCCAGAAACCCGGCACCATGGCGCCCGGCTTTTTGGATACCCTGTCGCAATTATTCACCAGCAAGAAAGAAGCCGCGCCCGGCTGGTCGGCGGATGTCGAAGTCAAGGACCCCATGGGCCAATCGGGCAATGCAAAAAATTCGATGTTGAAACCGGTGGAGGGCTCGGGCAGGCGGGCGGCTCAAGCGCCCTTGGAAGCGCCAGCGGATGCGCGCGGCGGCGCCTGGACAACGACGGTCGAAATGAAAACCGGCACGGGAGACCCGCTGGTTCTGCAGGTTTCAAAATCCCCGGACCCGACCTCGGCACCGCCGGCTGGCCCGGCCGCTGCCGCCGTGCCGAAACCGCAGGCAACCGCCGATTCTGATCTTGGCGATCTTCCGAGCTTGGAAACGGAAAAATCGACGGCGGCGGAAGACGATCTGCCGGCGGCAAAGTCTGAATCGTCGGAGGCCAACCTTGACGATCTGCCCACCGTCGAAGGCGAAGCTTCCGACGCCGCAACCGACGATCTGCCCGCCGCGGAAGGCGATCTGCCGGCGGCGTCCGACGACCTGCCGCCGGCCGAGGGCGAGGAACCGGCCAAATCGGCAGCAAAGCCGGCCGTACGGAAACCGCGCCCGCCACAACCCTATTCCGACCCGCTGCGCGCGCCCGATCCAATTCCGGCACGCGACGCCCCGCGGGCGCCCCGGCACAATCTGCCGCGCCTGGCCGAACTGAAACCGGGGCCAGAGAACCCGGCGTCGGGGCGCGGCAAGCTGCGGCTATCACCGAAGGAAACCCTGGCCGCCGACCGGCGCACCAAATACCCGACGCTCGGCGAAATGGCAGCCCGGCAACACGGCAAATCGTCGCAGCTCTGGCCGGTCACGTCGCTGGCGAAAAACGACGTGACCCCGGCGGCACGATCCCGGCCGGCGATGTTGAGCCGGACATCGCTGTTGGGCGCGACCTTGGCGCTCGGCGAATCGGTCAGCTTGGAAAGCTCGCTGCCACCCGATGACGGGGTCGACGGCTCCAACCAATGCGTCAAGAAAAACCGCGGCACGACGCTTTTCTGTGTCGAACCCATCGACTGGCCCGAGGCCTTGCGGAAAAAGTTCGTGGTGCCGACCATCCTTTACACGGGGCCCATGGCGATCGTCCGCTATGATCAAGGCGCTGCCAGCCGCCTGCATGCCCTGTTCCCGTCGAATGAATTTCAGGCGGTCGTTGAATTTTACCAGCAGCGCTATGGCGACCCGACGGAAATATGGAAGCGCTCCATTGCGCCGCTGGCCGAACCGAGACGCGAGAACCCAACAGTCGCCTGGCGCAGCCGCGACCCGAAAACCAACGCGGTGACGATCCTTGAGGTCCGCCAGTATGACGATACCCGCGGCGGCTTCCCCGACACCAACCGCGGTGCCGTGATGCTTTATCTGGCCAATTCGCCGTCCATATTCCCGCAAGTTTCGTCGCACGAACTGATGCGCCTGAAACGCGACCAACAAAAACAACCCGGTTAATAGCGCCGACATAGCGCCCGCCATCCCAAACACAGCATTGCCCAGGGCCCCGGGTCAGGTCCGCGGCGCAGGCGGCGTCGCGACGGCTCATAACCGCAGGCCTGCAACTCCTTTAAGTAATGATCAGCCAACACACCGTGCAACAGCACCGGCAAGGCCTCGGACCGACACTCGGCGCGCCGCGCCCGGGCCGCGCGCAAGCGCTCTTGAGCATAGGTGGCGACCGGCCGAACCACGGCCGACATGGGCGGGCCGGCGCGCATCTGTCGCACCTCATCCAACGCTAACTCGGCGGCGGCGCACAAGTCCTTCGGCAGATACACCCAGCCGCGCCGCGCATGTTGGGGCAGCGCCCGCATGAGCCGAACGCAAGCCGCCGCGACGGCGATGTCAGACGCGGTGCGCTGCGCCGCCTCGGAACCGCCAGCCCCCAGTATTTCCAGAGCCATAGCCGCGACGACCCCGGTTGTGGCTTCCGCATATGCAGCCAGGCCGTCCAGGTTTTCCGGTTGCACCGGCGTCAGGTCTTCTGCGTGCGCCTCGATCAGTCGCAGCAGAGCATCCACATCGAGCCCGTGTGTCTGCACTGCCGTGTAAAGTGCCTCGGCAACCGCGTGGCGTGGCGGCGGTCCGGATTTCATAGCGGCCACCGCATCGTACCACCACTTCAGCCGCAGTTGCCCAACCATGGGATCGCTGACCGTGTCGCGGACCCGGCTGATCTCGAGGTCAAAATCATAGAGTGCAAAAAGGGCGCCGCGGCGCTCGGCCGGCGCGAACAGGGTACAGAGAAAGCGATCCCTGTCGTCACGGCTCAGCCGCAGGGCGGCCTCTTCGCCGAAATCATTTCCCACCGAATCGGCCCCCGTTTTTCCGCCATCCGCACTATTCATGAACCGCCTCATGCCTCCGTAAACGCCACAACACCAAGGGTTTTGGCCAAAAATGTTGAAGCCGCGCCATAAGGGTATATATAACAACAGACTTAGACAGTTTCTAAATTTTCGCTCTTTGCCATACAGCTCAACGGAGGGACCCCATGGCAGCAATTCTTTCCAATCTCAGAAACACGGTGATCGCCGGCCTCGTGGTCGTGGTGGCGTTGTTCATCATGTACTACGGCTACGGCGACTACGACGGTGCCGCCTTCGGCAAGTTTTTCCTGCGTTGGCTGCACGTGCTCAGCGGTGTCATGTGGATCGGCATCCTGTGGTACTTCAATTTCGTGCAGATTCCCAACATGCCGAATATCCCGGACGAGCAGAAACCGGCCATCGGCAAGGTCATCGCGCCGGCGGCCCTGTTCTGGTTCCGCTGGGGTGCCATGGCGACCATCGCCACCGGCCTGATCCTGGCGATGATGAACGGCTACATCGTCCAGGCGCTCAGCCTCGGACTGTCCGAAGGCGCATCCACCGGCCACCGGATGATCGGCATCGGCATGTGGTTCGGCATCATCATGTGGTTCAACGTCTGGTTCATCATCTGGCCGAACCAGCAAAAGGCGCTCGGCCTTGTCGAAGCCGACGCCGACACGAAAGCCGCATCGGCCCGCACGGCCATGCTGTTTTCCAGAACCAACACGCTTTTGTCCTTCCCCATGCTGTTCGCCATGGTGTCGGCCCAGGGCCTGTACAACGTTTCCTGACCGGTTTTCCGGTTGGCATGGAGAACGGGGCCGAAAGGCCCCGTTTTTTATTGGCCATCCGCGGCCGCATTTAGCCGGCGCATGCATCGGGACTCTCAGCGCGTAAACGCGCTTAAACCATCGTGAATCACGTCTAACCCCTTGATTTTCCACAACACCCCTGTGGACGCCGAATTTGTTGACATAATGTAAACAGGGCGGGCGGAAGAAACCGTGGAATTCCGCCGTTTTTGGCCTCTTTAGGCTGTTTCCGGGGCATCGCATCGCCGTCTGCGTCCTTTCTGTCTCATAACATCACTATTAACAGGAAATAAGACTGAATAGATTTATTTTCAATACCTAATAGTAATATTTTCTTGACAAATTGATCTCCAGACGATAGATTGCCTTTTAGATGTGGGAGACCTGCACCCGCATTTTGCGGCAGCGTCTTTTGATGCCGCCTTTTTGATTGCCGCCCGCGCCTTGTGCGCCGGGCGGCTTTTTCAGTTCAGCAAAGGCGATGTCCCTTGGGTGGATTGAATTCATCCCCGAAGGTCCCGCCGGCCGATCTCGGCGCCGGCGCCAGTGCCGGTGCCGGCGGCAGCGCGGCGCCAACACGAACGCACGGTGGACTACTTCAAGATCGATCCGAACAACGGCGATCAGTTCTGGATAACCAAGAACGGGGAGACATACGGTTCATGGTTCTCGACATCTCATCTTCTCGGATTTAGCAAAAAGTAATGTGGCGGTTATTTTTACAACTAATACGACCAGGGCAGCGGAGCTTTCGATTTTCAGATCGAACTATCAAGCTGGGTCGCAGAGTACGGCAATCTGTTCGGATTTTGGAGCGGATCGTTCTTCGGTTTGATTCGGCAGATTACGAACTGAATGATCCGCTGAAGGGCCGGAACATCGAAGGCTACGATGCGTCAGGGCAATTGCTCTGGCGCATCCAAGGCACCGGTGTCACCTTCAAGAGTAGCTAGCGCCAGATCGCCTGGCGCTGGGGCCGCTGGGTTCGGCACAAGGTGCCGGAATCCTATATGAGCCTATGGTTGGACGAGAAAACTGGTGATCTGATGGCCGGCACGTTTTCTACGCGATACGTTGTTGCCCCCGAGACGGGGCTGCATCTGTCCTCGGAATACAAAAACCGCTAGTCGCCGGCAACGCGCGTCCCGGTCGCGCGGCGGCCCCTTCCTTCCCTTCCCTTCCCTTCCCTTCCCTTCCCTTCCCTTCCCTTCCCTTCCCTTCCCTTCCCTTCCCTTCCCTTCCCTTCCCTTCCCTTCCCTT